>Ga0065711_1031399_pt1 | contig 29785 bp, 19 predicted proteins | sample Hoacrofraction12_FD_59098 | JGI IMG/M metagenome (GOLD analysis project Ga0065711, IMG submission 59098) | Hoatzin crop microbial communities from Cojedes, Venezuela - Epithelial fraction 12 v2 (version 2) | ecosystem: Host-associated > Birds > Digestive system > Esophagus > Crop | place... | reverse complement strand
GGTTTTTTTTTTTTTTTTTTTTTTTTTTTTTTTTTTTAGGGTTTAAAAGGGGAGGGGGAAAAACCCTTACAGATTAAAAGAGAGAAGGGAGGGGGCTTTATTACCCTGTAACTTTTTTCGCCTGCAAAATATCAAAGCAAGTTCTGCTTTGATAAGCTTTTACCTCTTTTATATAAGGCACCATATTGCATTTTATAGGCTGTAAGTGTAAAATAGTGATCAGACTGGTTTTTTTTTCTGTTATTGGAATTTACACACTGTCGCATCATGTTTTGTTTCAAATGTATGTCAGTGCTAGCAATTTCTCTACATATGTTTGCAGCTAAGAGCTCCTTTTAGATTCAGATTTACTGTTCTTGCTTGTGCAAGAGCTAGGCTGGGTGGCAAAGGCAGGGAGGGAGTCAAACCTCCGTCGTGTGCAGCATTTCTGGTTAGGTACTTGTTGGTCCCTGGGCAGCTTGACAGGTACCAGGACAAGCGAGTGGGGAATATCAGGAGGCTGCACAGTGCAAATATACTGACATGAGGTGACCAGACAAACCGATTCGGAGGCTCACCCACTTGGTTCGTGCATCCCTTATGAAAGAAAAATACTAAACTGTTCTGTTCAGATGAAAAAAAAGATTCACTTCAGGTTGTAAATTGAATTCTTACTGAGCAAAACTGAAGCTAGTGTTTAACGATGTGGCCCTTTGTTAGAGCTTATTGGCGTGGCATCCATGACAACAACTGTGTCTTTAGCTCAGCTTTATTTAAGTACTCTTACACACGACTGAGTGGGAATCCTAGATAAATATCAGCTTGTTCTGAGCAGATTTGCTGAGGAGAGGGCAGTTAACTATCAGCTGCTAATGCTGCATGCTTATTATGCAGTTCAAGTGCCACATCTGTAAAAATGTAGTACCTTCCTTCCTGTGTAGTTCTGCCATTATTTCTCTTGCATTGTGCACTGTCGCAGATTTGTATCATAATTACATATTTTCACTTTAATTTTTGTTATTAAAAATAAGATTAATTTGTCCTGTATTCTTTCTGATAGCATTTACGTTTACCTCTATTAAGGAAATTGGTTTGTCAGTTATTTTTTTAAAATCACATCACAGTTATTCCTGTGCATGTTTATGTTTTTTGAAAGTAAATGCTATTTTCATACAGTTTATTTGTAATGGAAAACTTTAGTTAATGTTTAATGCAATTGTCAATTTTAAATCACACCATCAAGCCTATCAATAGGTTAGTGATTTAGCCAGTAATTAACTTTAGTAGGCGCTGGAATACTGAAATCTGTAACATCTTCATTAGCAGCATAACTGGTTTGATTAAAAGGTTGCATATGACAGACACTTAGTGAGATGAATCTCTAGACTTTCTTTGAATTAACTGCAGAGTCATGAGATGGCTCTAAAATTCATGGAAAATTATTAATTTGTCTACATGCTAAGCACTTAATCTGGGGTCAGAAAGATGCATTCTTGCTCTCCTAGACAGTTAAGATCTTTCAGAAACAGGTAGACTGTGTGTTGGAAGGATTGCCTAATATATTTTTATGTAACCTTCTTGAGCATACTTTCTGAACTGTCTCAGTTTGAACCCATTTATCTGGAAAATAGTCCTGACATCCTCATTTAAACATGCCTTGCCTTTTGCAGTAATTCATTTTAACTTCCCAAGCTAGTAGCTCTTTAAAGGGGGAGGACATGGTGAGGGAGGAGATACTCAAGTGCAGAATGACGATTGAACATACTGTACTTCAAAAAAACCAAAACAGAGTGCTAAAACCAGTTAAGCCTGGCTCTCTAAAGAGATACTGGGAGCTATTAGGATGAGGGAAGTTTCATTATTTCATGGGACAATGCCTTATAGCAATTTTAAAGGTAAAAATATAAAGATACAGGCTTTACTAAAGCAACAGGAGAGATTGTTCTGTGGGCCAACTCCTGTAGTATGGAGGGTTGTTGCCTATTTTCGAGAGACTTTGTGTGTCTGTCAGCTGTCCCCATAACTGAGTCAGATGCAGTTGTTTCTCTCTGGATATCAGACTAATTGTGTCACAACTGGAAGAACTGGAATCAAGGATGCTGCAAAGCCTTGGAATAGGAGTGGGAGATTTTTTACACTCTGGCAAGATAACGTGTCAGCCTATAATGAAGCAAAATATGTCATCTTCAAAGTATTTAAAGGTAAAATTTTCAGTGCTGGGAAAGCGATTACAATCTTGTAGGAAATGCTCTCTGCTGCTCTGCGTTCTCAGGGTAGAAATTCCACCATTTAAAGCTAAACCTGTGTGGGAATTCAGTTGGGAAATTGTGTCATGTTGATTGAGTAACAGTTAGGATGTATGCAAATAGTGTTTCATTGTTCATTTGCTGGAGCTGAAGGTTAAAATTTCCTTCATGAAAAGGACATATTGATCACTCTTTACATCAAGAAAGTTGTAAATTTTTTTAAAATAAAACCCCTCAAAGTTGCTTTTGAAATGGTTCAAATTATTACAGTGAATATGTAACAATAGACATTTTAATACCTATAATGTAAAAGTAGACCAATAAATAATTTCTTGGAAGTGGAAACTAAGGTAAATGTGTACACCTTTTGTAAATAGGAAAAAGAACAAGCAGTTAACGATGGCAGGAATGACCAGATAATTGCTCGAATTTCTTAAACAAAACAACAAAATAAACCAAACCAAAAAGCCCCTAACAACTATGTACATTCCTGCTATACAATCTTTTTTAAACAGAACTTTAAACACAGTGGTTGCGTTGTGGGTTGTTTTTTTTCTCTCCTGCAATAGGAGGATTTGTCTCTGGGAGACAGCATTATTTAATTTGCTATTTATTGGACTTCATTAGTAAAATACTTAAGTCCTGGACTGCAAAAAAACTGCTCCTTGGAGAAAGCTTAGAGAAAACTCCTGTTATAGGAAATTAAATCAACATTGTCCATTAATCATACTGCATGTCAACCCCCAGACCTTTCTTGATTGTTCTTGGTGAATGTGAGGAACCATTAGATGTGTGGGGTCCTTAAAGGTCTGAGTAAGTCAAAGGGGAAGAGTTTAAAAAAACGCCACCATTAGCACATGAAAGAGACTTCAGAGTGGACAGAAGAAAACATTTGCTGTACAGGGCCAGTTACATTTCTTCATTTTTCCCCGTTGTTTTAAAAGATTATTTTCTTTCTTTGCTAACAACAATCCAGATGTTGTGATCAAAATGTTAACTTCATTTCTCCCAAGGTTTTTTTCATGATCTTTTTGGGTCATGTTACCACTTGTGATAGTTGTATAGGAAAGGTAGGGGCTTTTTGCAAATTCTGTGTTAGTGATAAATAAATGCACTTCTAAAGCTAAGCTAATATGTTTTTTGGTAGCTTTCCTGCCTGGAGTAACACCTTGGTTATCTATTTGCCATGAAGACATTACTGCTAACAGAAGCATTTTTCTATTTTGGGAAAGGATGCAATTGTGGAAAAGCCAACTTTTTTAAGAAAAGTTTTTTTCCGGGCTGCTTGGAGTCACACTTTTGTGGCAAATGAAGGGAGGGTATGTGGGAAGCGGGGAAAAAAAACAATCTTGTGTTGCAAGAAGCAGCTCTTGCTTTGAAATTTCTCTTCCAAACCTGTGATTTTTTGCATCTGGGAAAAAAGCTCAGTAGAAATAAGTTTTTCATAAAAAGGGTATTTCAGCATTTTTACTTACTTCCACAGTGTTTTTACCATTATCATAGCTGAATATTGTATGCCGACTCAAGCTGGTTATCGTTACAAAATAAAAGTACTTGTTACTGCACATGTTTGTAGAAGCTGGGAAAGAGAAATACATTCTTGGTCCTATTTGGTCGACCAGTTAGAGTTGAGTTTTCTGCCTCTTGTGTGCATCCAGTTATGCATGCTGCGGCTCTTTGTACAACTGACACTTTTGTATAGTCAGACAAAAGAGGAGACATAAAATATTGTATGCAAATACATCTTGAAAATGTGGTCTGCATATCAGATCCCAGGGTTTTTTTTAAGGCATTTGAACTGGAGACATTAAGAATTGGTAGGGTAGGATGGTGTATGTGGGGGAAGACAGGAAGATGGGTAGGTGTTGCGCTACAGTGCCTTGTGTCCATTTACCCATCAATTCCCCACTGCCTCCTTTGTATATTTAAGATGCAGGGAGGGATGTGCTCACAGCCTGTTGCCTAGCTCTGTATCTGTGTGTCTATATTTGCATGTGTATATAGAAACTGTTGGGAGAAAAATAGGTATCTTCTGGCTTCCTGTTCCTCTTTGTCTTAGTCTAGTCCAGCACTTCTCCACCAGAAGCATACCTCTTACTCTATTAGTCCTTTGTATTAATTTTTATTTTCATGATAATTGTTAATGTTGGCCTAGCCTAGCCTTTTTTTCGCTATTAATGTCTTCTGGCCGCCTGCTTACTGCTCGTCACCTGCCTTTGTCTAATTTATCTTCGTTTCTTGTCACTTCTTGTTGCCTCTCTGATAACCACTTACTTTGGAAAACCCATAGCTGTAGCACTCCCTAGCAGTTACATGTGCCGGAAAACTTTGCTCAGGGGTGGCTTTGGAGATATTACGTCTTTGTATGTTATCCAAGTAGAGTGTACAGGTGTGCATGGGCTGTGATTGGAAGAGCCCTGTCATACATGCAGTGGTAATCATCCCTCGCCTTCAGAAATGACAGCCAGATCGTGCTTTCAGTCAGCCCAGTAAAATACCTGAAGAAAAGCACCAACGCACAGTCAGGCTGTAGGACAAAAAAGTGAATTGCTTAGCGCGATTCAGAGTGCAGGTCCATGCCCAGGATAGTCTGGCTGGCCCAGCAGTGCCTACACCTCCCTCTTTTGCCTGAGCCTCCCTGATGGGACAACTGCCTCTGAAGGGTTGTCTTCCCCCTTGTTGAAACCAGGAGGAGTCTCCCCTGTGGGACCCCAGAGCCTATGTCATCCCTTGTGTCCCTGTGCAAGGCAGCTGAAGCACGCTGCCTGGAGCACTGTGACAAAAATCAACTTTAGGCAGTTACTCATATTTCCACTTTTCTTTGTTATTTTTGCTATTAACAAATGCTGTGTTCTTCAGCACTTTGTAACCATTCCAATGATTTTCACAGGTGGATGGTGTTCAAAACACGTGGCATTCAAAAAACATGGCACTTCGGGACATGGTTTAGTAGGCATGGTGGTGTTGGGGTGACATTTGGACTTGATGATCTCAGAGGTCTTTTCCAACCTTAATGATTCTATGATTCTATAAGTGTTCGCTGCCCCATCTTACAAACTGGGTTTCTGAAACACAGGGAAGAGAAGGGCCACTTTCATGGAGTTGCTCAGGTACTGGTGGTTTACACTGTAGTATGATATCCCCGAAATCAGTGACAGAACTGAGCTGTACATTTCCAGATTTCCAGCTTTGCATTCAGTCTATTAGATAACAGCTCCCCCTTGAGGGAAAATTCCTTTATTAATAAATTCATAACAGCTATTCTGTCATTGGGGTTTTGTGAGGATAAGGATAGGTTTGAGGTTCATGATTTCACCACGCTGCATAAGATGAAACACACTCATGGTTGCTGTGTTGTGTCCTAACCAGCTGGCCACAGCTGGGAACAGCGAGATTGTCCTGCCAGTGGCTTGGTCTGTGGCCTTGGGGTGTCGCTTGGTTCTCAGGGACCATCACAGTGCAACGTGGAGCACAGCAGAGTCGCAAAAGCTGGCACTTTTGGCAGAAAACACCCCACATTCCTTGTGTACCTGCCTGTGCTAATATGTGCTGCTCCTGTCTGTGCCTGCATGAACGCTTATGTGGCTGCGCAGGGACGGGGTGGGAAGTTGGCTGGGATGAAACGTAACTCAGGCAGTGAAGGCTGTGGCAGGAGGGAGTGGCTGAAGGGTGAGGGGAAGCAGGCTGGCTGCTTTCAGCAGCAGTGTTGGCTAATGCCAGGTTAAAATGCTCATCAAACTGCAGGCTCAACTTCGCATTTGTAAAACTGAATTAATGATGGGAAACCCTTTTAATCGTGCAAAGGAAGATAGCTAGCTAGGAGTTAAGTAGCTGTGTGTTTATTTTACCTGAGTAATCAATCAGTCAGACTGCTTTCCATTTTCTAAGTGGTGTATAAACTTCATATGCAGAGGAATTACATCAAGATAATTTTGTTCTCCCTTTTTCAATCAAGATAGCAATATAGCTTGAATTTAAATTTTGAATGCATTAGGAAAGATAACAAAAATAACTTTGATTATGAGTAGTCTCCTAGTCTTTTACTTTGTACCTTTTAGTTTGTTAATACAATGTTTGACATGTATTCAATGCTTGTTATTCACCAAATACAGCAGGTATGGCAAAAGATTTAAATCACAACTGATCTGTGGTCAAACATTTTGACGATAACAGCATTGCTTCCTGTGAGAAGTGATTGTGTTTATAAAAAAAAAAAAAGTTTAAAAAAAAAACATTTTGAAGGAAAAAATTTAAGCCAGACCAAATTCCCATGTATATAATTATGGAAAATACTTTACACACATAAAAAGCATTCTTGGAAAAAGGGAGACGATCTGTGAAATTCTATTCCAGATTCTGCAAAGCTGTGATTTACTTTTCCGCGTTGTTATTGCTATTCCATGCTCTTCTGAGCATCCTTTAAAGTACAGTAGTATCTACCTGTAGTAAGTAGTGTTTACATTGAAAACATGTTGTAATCCATTTCCAAGTGGGAGAAAAATACACTTTTGTCTTTACAAAACAGCACAACGTGTAAAAGAAATAGTAGGTGCTGTGTTGTCAGGCAGAAGAGCAAAAGATTCTCAGAAGTTTCAGGAAGCTTGAAATCTCCTTGGCTGCTCGTCTTGTTTAGATGCTTCTTTGTATGGACATTAAACAACATTTTTGTATAAGGGTATTAGTACTTATAACACAGTTCAGAGGATTACTATGAGTAAAGGATTTGAGCTCCTAAGACTATTCGGTCCAAATTCAGATTGCACATGTTGACTCCTTTCATGCCACCTGCAAGATCTGTCTATGGTACTTTCAAGAATACTGTTCCAGAAATTTGGTCTTAATTATATAGTTTTCAAATAAGCCGTTTTAACATCTGTTTAACTAAAAGCAACAACAACAACATTAACTTGCACAGCTGCTGCCACTAATACAGACTGAGTAATCCTTCGGGTGAATTATCTTAGAAGAGCAGCGTCCTAGCCTGGAAAGAGATGAACACAAGATGCCATTGAAATATGGTTTCTAGTGGAATTGGTGTGGAGATGAAAATTTAGTATAATTTTTAGAGAAGCAAATTCTCCTGGCCTTCTAGATGGGTATTTGTACCAAATTTAAGCCTACTGAAAGCATTCAAGAAAGAATATAAGTATGTAGTATATCAGGCTTTATCACCTGGTGACAAGCTGTCACTTACTGTGTTCTTTTAATAAACTTTTCTATGCGAATTCCTACTGCAAAACTCATTATGAATAGCTCATGCCAGTGTGCCGTTGAATATAACAGCAGTGCGTAGTAGAGCCAAGGATGTTGTAGGGTCCTGGATACTGTTATTATAAATGGAACTTTTCTTCAGGGCATGTTTTAGAAGTCCAGGATGTGCTGTATGAAAATGTAAAGACTAAAAATAACGCTGATGTGCCAAACCACTAGGGAGGTTGTTCAGCATAATCTAAATGTAATTAAAACTAATACCCTTGCTAAATGTCAAAGATATGTAACCAGTCAGAGAGTAGACTGTAGACTGAGGCATCTAAGAAGACAGTGAGGGAAAAGTAACAGGCTTGTTCATGTATGGAGAGAGAGGCTGCGATGCATTTCGTGGCTGCGATGCATTTCGTGGCTGCGGAAACAAGAGACCTGTGTTCTCATGCCACCACGCTTCAGGTGAAATTACCTGCTGAGCAAAGGCATTTGAGCTGAACTCTTTACAAGTGCTATTAGCTGTCTTCCCTGCTTCCTGGTTTATTAACCTGGGTAATTGGAAAATGTTTAGCATTATATGCTGAGTTTTCAGTGAATACTTTGCATTAAAAGTAGTGTGCAAAGGAAGCTTGATGCCAGCCTTTCAAGCTGACTTAATGCACCTGGATTTAACTGCAGCAAATGAAGTATGAGAGTTGTTACATTAGAAGCAGTAAATGTGTATTGGACTAACTGGCAGTCTATGATAAATGTGTCAGTTCAGCAAATTCACCCTAAAACTTGTCAGCCCTCGAGGTTAACTTGCCCTTCCACCTTGTATTTAACAAATGAGTGCCAAATTTTGAGCTTCATTAAGTGATTGCTTTGCTTACAACTGCAAAATGTTTGTGTAATAATAGTTCAGGGCTCAGCCAGCTGAGCATTGCCAGCAAGCCCATGGACACAGAGCGCAGATCAGGTATCTGTCTGTCTGCTGGGCACAGCACCGCAGCCTGGTGCCTGGACAAGTAAACGGAGCGCTGTGCGAGCAGCACACATGGCCCGTGACACCTGCAATAACAGAACGTCCCACTGAAGTCTGGGCCCTAATTATAGATGCAGCTGGATATAAGCTATGTAGCCAATATTCACCTGAAGGAAAACACAGTGGTGGTTTCTACTTGTATTTTGTTTGTTTTTCTGTCATGACTGACTTAAGTTACTTCTAGCAATTTGAATGTGTTTTAGTGCAGTTCCTTGTTGCCCTCTCAAGGAGGAGAGAGCCAGGCTGACTGTTAGTTGCCCTACCTGAAACTTTTGCATCTTGCAGTCATGCTTGCAACAGCACAACTCCTAACGCTTGAGATCAGAGAAGAGTCACCAGCCCACAGATGTTTTTGCAATGAAACGGTGCACCTCCTAGAAAGTCACTGTGGTGCAAGTAATGATAGATAGTGTTTTCGTTTTGCTGCACAAAAGGGTCAAAATGGCATGGGGAGACCAGCAGAAAATGTTGGTTCTGAAAGAAAATTTATTTCATAGCTTCAGGGGAAAGTTTGGGCGCTGTGAACAGATTGCCTTTGTTGTTGTGTAAAAATGTGTGGTTTGTAAGGTGATGCTGGATGTCAGGCAGTCAGCACGTATGTATGATAGAGCTTGGTACCTAAACAGACGTTAAACCAAACTTGTAGAGTACTTACTGGATTGTGTTTAGATGCATTTGCTGGAAGCATTTGGCTGAGCATGAAGGCAAATTGTCTGAACTTCCTTCCTATCTGCAGCCCAGAAATGTTGGCCTTCGCTGGGGAGATCATCTGTTCAGTCTTTTCCATCTTATGGAAAAGAATGTTTTATAGCATGCTCCTGTTTTTAGCAGCATTTGTGTGGGGGTTGTTTTTTTTTTAATCCCTGACCCTCTACCGTAATGTTTGATTCACTAACTGTTTTCTGGCACTCGTGCATGGGTCAGTTGCTGTATGTAAGGGAACCTGTTGTGTGGGGTGACATCCATTTGGACCACTGCTGGATTCTCAGTGGACGTATCTGCGGTAGTAACTGCGGGTAATTAAGGCTCCGCTGGCTGATTCGGAGGCTCTTTCCCTCCCCCCTCGCCCTCCCTTCCTTCTGCCAGAGATGGCCTCTCTACATAATTCCATTAAAGTGATTGTGCTCCGAGGGGTGGACTGAGGGGCAGTGCTCTCATCTTTCAAAGCAGGACCAATGAGCTATGTGCTTTCCACTGGGCAGCAACAAAAGAAAAGGTCTCTCAGAAGAAAAGACGAGCACAAAAGATCAAAATTAGGTGTTTGTCCAGGCCTCTGGTATTGCTTTCAAGTTAGCTTTTGAGGGCTCACTTTGAAAACCGTGAGCCAGGCTAGCTAACGTAAGGGTGTTTGCTAGTTTTAGAGTGTGCTGTTAGAATAATATTGGAAGAGAGCTTTTTGCTTGTGCAATTCAACAGTTCTCTAAGGCACAAGAGAAACATAGGGACGCACTGAAAATGTTGCAGGCGTAGTGGTAACATTCTACGCCCATCAGGAAATCGAGCAAACTTAAAATCTTTGAGATTTGCGTCACTTCTTTCAAAAAGATCAGAGACACTTGGATAGTTCTCTTGTTTGCGTAGTCTTCAAAAGGCTGAAATGCTGTATGCTGGGAATTCATCCCGCCCCGCTAGCCCTTCCCCCGCCCGGGTTTTGTATGAAGCTGCTCTTGCTGGTGGTGGGCAGTAGGAGAAGTGATGTTTTTACTGCAAGGGGGTGTGAGGTGTTGTTTGTCCTGGGGCCCTCTGAGGGGATGGCGCAAAGCCACAAAAGGGATACAGACCCTTTTCAGATTTAGACAAATAAGCGAGAGCCATCCGTAGCTGTGGAAAGCCAGACCGTTTAGCTAGATCAATTCACGTGTGTCAGATGGTCTAATTTCTACCAAAATAAACTTCTACAATGTTGTACAAAGAACAAATCGCGTAGTTTCTATTTCAGTTATTTGGTTTGCAAAGGCAAACATGAGTATCACAGACAGTCTTTGTTCCATCTAACTGTTCAAAGTTACCATTACATTGAAAAAGAAACCATGAGATGTAAAATGTTGCCAATTTGTAATCTCTCAAACTATTTTAATCTGATATTAAAAAGTTGTTATTTAAAATGTGTGATCAATTGAAATTCCAGCTCCCTTAAAAATAGAAATAATTAAATAATGTCTGAAGCTAGTAATAACGCTTAGAAATTACATACCCAGAGCCTTGACAAGATTTTAAAAACTATAGTAGAACAGGATTGCTAAACTGTCTTTATTTGCTTAATCACACGTACTCGAGCAAGGTAAAAGGGCATTTTTTAGAAAAAAGAAATAAAATCCGGTATTGAAAATCTGAGAGGGAATACCTGCTGCTGAGAGGAACAGACCTGAATCCATATCATTCTGCTTCTCGACTTTATGTTACTGTTTGGCTTGATGCGCTTCTCTGTCCCTTTTGTGTACTATACTTGAAATGTATTTGCTTATTTTCCTAATAAGTTTCTGCTGTATTTACATTACTTTGCTTCAAAAGTACATTTTTAAGGATAGTATTTCTCAGTGCTCTTCCTTTCCCACCCTTCCCCCTTAATAATTCCCCTGGACCTTTGTTGCTTGGAGCAGACTTTGGCTAGCCCCAGATTCGATGTCAAAGGGCACGACCCGATGTCAGAGCAGCCCATGCTGCTGGCCTCTTCTTTGAATAATTATCTGGAGTTTATTGTGCTGAAGGGACGGGCTTGGGGGCAGCGCAGTCACCCTGGCAAACCAGACCGATGAGCTACCCAGCCGGACCACTACCCAACAATGGATCTGGAGGTTACACAGAAATCCAGCAGCACAAAAGATTAAATTAAAAGTGGACATTTGGCCACAGAAGTTTTGTCCTTGGAACAACTATTTTTTCAGCCTTGTGAGTGTAGTGTGGTTTTGATACCTTTAATTGAAAGGAAAAGAGCATGATTTAAAATCTTGTATGTATTCCAGAATGAAAAGGAAATATTTTTCTTATCCCCTTCCCTAACTGCTAGAATCACCATACTGGATGTAGCTCAAGGAGTTGTTTCTAGTTGCTGAACTCGACTCAGAACATGAAACCACTTAACTTTTTTTTGTTTTTTTTTTTCTCTAGCAATTCTGTGCAATCCTAATTCTTTTAGAAACAAGAACAAAGCCCTCTAATTTTATTTCTGTCAATATTTTCACTTTAAAGTGCTGAGAATGGGGATGTTCAAAACGGGTGTGAAAGTATATTCAGTATCCAGATGTGGTGAGTCAACAGTAAATGATAGTAAAATGGCCGTTTTCTTTGGGCTTCCTTATCTTTTCCTCTCCCCAAAGAGGACGTAAAAAGTCTGAGATCCAGGTTGTGGAGTGCTGCCTGTTCTTATCAGGCCTGAATGAAAGGCTGCTGGAGGTGGACTCACTGTTCTGGAGGGGTGGGGGAAAAAAAAGTTCTTTCATGGTCTGACCTCGGATTCTTTCTTAATTTTATCTAGCCCTGACCTGTTGGCTCTGCTCTGGCTCCTTTCAAGGCCTTCGGAGCTTCACAAACATGCAGCAGCTGAAGGAAACAATGACAGGGCTTTTAGGGGTTGCAATATTACACTCTCTTATAACCTTGGCTGAGTAGCCTGTAAACAGATGCTTTCTATGAAGCATTTACCAGAAAGCCAAAATTTTGGCTGTGTTGATACCAGCAAACACAGCTCTGTAACACTTTTGATTTAGGACTCTTGATTTTGTATTGAAGATAAGCTTCAGCTGAATTAACAGTTGCCCAGAGCATGTCTTGTGTGTACAATGTGGTCATGAAACCTGCTGTTACAGCTTTTATGCTTATCTTTAATGCTGTAAATTTACCTGGAATACAAGAATCGTATGAAGACAAATGATCAAAATCTGAGCAGGATAAATGCAGTTCGGTCTTTTGTAGAAAAATTATTTGAAGATAGTGTTAAAGTGTAATCAGGACACATGCGTTTCTGTGTATTCTTTTGAGAAGGGAAGATGGAATTACGTATGGATTAGGATTTTTGATTGGCTGTGTTATTAGTGTCATGCTACTTTAAGTTTAGAAAGTTTAAATTATGTAATAGCATGTATTGAGAATGGCATTTTTGTTCCATTGTGAATATAGAAGTGACTTTATTGTTACTGGTAACTTTTCTTAAAAGTTCTGTCTGTGCAATCTTGGTCATTTAAGAATGAGGTAGTTACATTAAAAAGTACTTCACCAGCTGCAAAGCGATTAGAAGCAGATTTTTGGTTTTAGTTGTTTAACTGCTCATACAGGCATTTAATCTTTGATGTCTGTAGTTTTTCCAGCTGTGTTCCTGGGAAGTGCATGAGGACACCATCTGGCAGTGCTGAGGTATAACTCTACCAGATGGAACTAACTCACCTTGCTTGGAGAGAACTTCCTTCCTCTCCCCATGTCACCTTTATTGCTAGGGAAATGTCTTCAAAGCAGAGGAATTCCCACCCCCCAGTAACGGTAGCTGCTACAGCAGTCATCCTGGCAAAACCTAGGTTTTCAGTGGATACATTTCAGAGGCCAGTGAAGGTCAACAGAAGCACTGCTTATTCTATTGTGGAACGACGCCAGATTGTTAGGTTGTTTTATATGGTTTTGTGTATTTGTCTCAATGTTTTCGAAGAACTGAAGAACTAAGTTTGAGACAGTAACTCAATGGAATTCCATGGAATACACCAACATACACTAAAACTAGTTCTGGCATGAGAAGATACGAAGTCTGTAGCTGCTTTTGCCTACCATTGTGTATGTATTTACTAGACCATTTATATTTTCTGAAGCTTTGAAAACTGGGCTCTGTATGTTTAATCCATATTTAAGTAATAAATAGATATAATTTGAACATATAAAAATCTGAAGTTTTGGAAAATAAAATGGGAAAAATCTGAGTATGAGTTTTTCTGACTGACAGCTGCTCTGTAGTTGCAACTTCTCCCCTTACTGAAAGAGAAACAGAAGGTTTACACAGAAGAAAGGCTGATGGCAGTAGTAAAGAATACCGAATAACTTTGAGCTGGTGCAATTAAACGTGGATGTTACAATGAACTGTAGAGCAGTAGTACTGCTATAGTCTCAATTCTTCATGATATTTTTGCAGTTTCTCTCGGTTTCTTGTGTCCTGAGAGATGAACAGCTGTGGCGTTCCCTCCATGCTGGGAAATGAAATGACTCGTCACAAAACCAGGGTTGGAACATCTGAGTGCACTGTAATATTTTTCTTGAAGAATCTGATTTTACAGCATTAACAGCAGTAACTGCTATGAGCTTCCTATTTGCTTTCCAAGAAGCTGAACGTAGTCTCTAAGATTGTATCTTGGGGATGTAGTAAGACAGTAAAATACACAAGTAAATCATTGTTATCTGAACTCTTACTAAGCTTCAGCTACTGTAACGTTTAATTTTTTTTCCAAGTTGCAATCCGTGTTTTAAATGATAGTTCAACACAAATTTTGTGCTCTTACTTGCAGTATTTAGCTTTGGTGTAGTTTTACTATAAGGTGTAGAACCTATTCGTAGACTTGCAAAACAAAGAGAAGGCTCCCCCATGTGTCTTGCTGCTAAAAGACCTGTCAGGGTTGAATCTGCAGGGCTCACTGCAGACTTTTATGGGAGAGTGAATGACAGGATATGGGATTCCAGAGGAGCATCACCAGGGAGCAGAGACCCATCTGCAAAAACTGCCATAGGAAAATGAGGCTGATCCTACATAAATTTTACGACAGTGATTTTTGGGATAGTATCTATTTTTATAATTTGAGATTAATCAATATAAGGCATATTTAGCTTTTTGCTCTTCTCACTTTATAGGAGTATTATGACCAGAGGCAAAATTTGTGCCTCTGGTTCAACTATTATTGATGTATTTTTAATGCTGACAGGTTTTGATTATATCAGAAGGGTGTGTGAGGCAGATCTGTTGTACTGTGTCAAGCTATGTCAGTTTATCACATCCAGCCTACAATGTCTTTTTAAGACAGTCTCTGTGTACTCCAGAGGCAGTCTTGTAACAAAATTTATGAATTAGCTCTAGCATGTTTATATCGAACATCAGTGCCAGCCTCTTGATTTATACAAGCAGTGTAGTTTTTACGTCCTTTCTACCAGCTGGTTGAAGTAATAATAAAAATGCCTATTAAAAAGCTGTAGGTTCTGTGACACTTAATTTTACAACAACCTAATGCTAGCAGCATAAAAACCCCCCAAACAATCAAAACAAACGACATTCACAGAAACAAACTAAGAAATTCAGATGGTTGGTAAATGGGCTACAAAATTGTTCCTGTTCACCTTAGGTCTGGGAACAAGCCTTCAGCCACTACACAAATGCTGGCAATTGTGGTTGCAAGAGAATTAGTTGAGATGGCTCGGTGTTACCAGGCTTTTCAGAGAAATTTTGAAAATGCAGAGGTGAAATCTTGATGTGAGGTTTTTATACTTAAACTGAATTTATCTGTTGAATGGGTTGAGTAAATCACTGCACCTAATTTGTTTCTGAATAGCAGTGATCTTCGGTGGAAAGATGTGTTACTCCTGCATCTGTTATGAGCGTGACCGCTGGCCTTAATACTTGCTTCCCTGGTTTCTGAGCCTCTCAAGCCTCCTGTTGCTGTACAATGCGCATGGATGGCATACACTAAATCTGAGACTGTCAGCCCCCCAGGTGGCTGTGCTATCCCCAGTCTTTCATCACTGATTTATGTTTAAACTATTCAGGATACCTATGCTGGTTAAAGATAAGAAAGCTCCTGAAGTTTATTTTTTCTCTAAGGATTCGTCTGGCTTTGAATGTTCGATCCAGCTGCTAGATCAAAGTGTTTATGCCAAGTTTGTACTGGGATTGCCACTGAGGAGTAAATCATATCATAAGCCCATAAATGAATTAACAATTGTTAAAAATATTCTAAATAGAGGCTACTTCAGACAAAAAAATATTTTCTACCACTTCATAAAACAAATGGTGTGCAAGTATCTGTTGGAGCTGGAGGCAGATCTTTGGCTAGTGGCTGTGGTCACGTTGTTTGGCATGTGGTGAAACTATGATCAACATGGAACAGCATCTCAGCAGGTGCTCTGAATTGGTGTTCCCTAATCTTATACATGTAATCTGTGAAGCAAGTTTCACATCAATTTCTTTCACTGCTCAGTGCACTGTCTTTAAAATTATTTTATATTCACCTTTTTAGGTTACTATAACACTTAGGCTTTTCTAGGACAGTACATAATGCAGCCCTTCTCAATGGCTGTTTCAATTACAGATACCAGCAGATGGTTTGTGTGACAGCTTAAAAATTCTGACATTGCTTTTGGGTTGAACTAGTCTTGCTACCAATGGAACCATGATGTCTGGAAGTGGGAAACCGTGCTTTTAAGATGGTAGAGATTGGTTGCGAGACACTATTTTTAGACAGGTTCTTCTATATAAAGATAATTATTTTTGAAACTTCTTGCGTTGCACAGAGTAAGATGAATGGTATTCAACATTGTGCTTTTTCTAAATGTAGAGCATTAAAGACACTTAAGGTTTTAAAAAATGTTTTTCTCAAAGACATTTGATTTTTTTTCTTTTTGGTGGGAGTTACATTTTTTACTTTCTTCCACATCCCATTATTCTTCCTCTCCTCCCCAATTAAGTGTTAATGAGGAATTCTTTTTTTTTTAAAAAAAAACAAACCAAAAAACCTCCCCCACAAAACCAGTGAGGATAAACAGACCTCACAGGCTCCTCATTCAGCTCAGCAGGGCGCTAGACCTTAGCTATTCTTCATTTCACGGTGAAGATGATCAGTTCTGGGTGACCACTTTCAAAGGGGCACAGAGTTTTTGAAGGTGCTTGGTGGGATGATAAATTGTCACGTCTGTCATCCTGTGCCTTGCGGAAATGCAGCAGGGGTCTCTTCTGCAGGAACTTGTAAAGAAGAAGATGGACTGTGACACTTGGCCGACTGGGTGCCGCCGGCTTATGTGGAATCTGTTCAAAGGTCTGCTAAGTAGTATCCGAATTCAAGTTTTTTCTAAGAAGGGATGGGAAAAATGATTCTTAGTACAACCCCCAAAGCATAATCCTAATGAGATCTTAAAGAAGTCTTGATGGCCCCTTTTTAAAATTTTTGCTTTGTTTTTGAATATTTCAGTTACCTGCTAAATATATGCACTCCTGCTACAGGTTAAGCAGCCTGGGAAGGTGTATATTTCTGCTTTTCTGAGATGCATGCTCTAATTTGCCTCAAAGAGTCGCCATAACTTAGATTTTGGTGTATTGAAATCACTTGGTACTTTTGAAGTGCAGTTATCTTTTTGGTTGGGCTCAGTGTTTTTAAATGCACCTTCCCTTCACATGTCTTTTGTTTTTTACAAATTCCTAAGAGATTGCAATGATTTACGTATCATATCTTACTATCTTTCTGAATTTTCAGTTTTAGAATTCCATATTGTCCTTGATCACATGCTTAAGGTTTTTCTGTGTGTTTATGTCCATCTCATTTTCTCTGACTGTAATTTGTTGGCTAGGAACAACTGACATCGTCTGTTGTTACAGTGCTATTGTAAAGTGAAAGACAACCTCAAAGCAAATGAGAAATTTACTCTAGTTATAAAAACCCTCATTTTTTTACATTTTGTTGTTTATATTGTCTACTTGTGATGTTAAAGTCTATTTGAAAAATGGGAAGGGGCTTCTCTTGCCTATTCTACCATTAGTGTTAAACACATCAAAGAAATACTTTAATCCAAGTGTAAGAGCCACTTTTACACCTATATTTAGATTTTGGTAAAACAGTCTTTTAAAAATAAACATACGTAGGGATTTAAACTCTACCTAGCAATATCTCATTTAAAGCTGATATTGGTAACTACAGCACAAAAAGATTGTCTATTTCAAAATAAATATGAAAAGACTTTACGGAATGCATTATTACTAAATGACTATGCTGTCTTTTCGCCAACATCCGCCCCAGTTGTGAAGGCTGTATCGCTGGTGCGGAGACTGCAGAGGGAGCCAGCGAGCTGATGGAAACAAAACTCTGTGGTGAAGAAATGTCAGGGATTTGTGTTCCTGCTCATTTCATGAGAGAGGCCATGTAAAATCTCAGCTAAAATGAGAAAGAGGAGAGCTTATTTTGAGAAGGGATAATATGATGGTATTTTAGGGCAAGGAAAAAAGAAATGAACAAGATCATCACAGTTACAGAACATCTGTCTAGGCTTTCTGAAAATCTTAAGAGAAAGAAATAGGTTCATAACAATAGAAGAGGAAAATGTCCTATTATCTACATCAGTACTGGGGTGAAGTTTTTAGCTGAACCCAGGAGAGCTCGCATGTGCTAGTAGCAAACACTACCACTTTGCAAATCGTCATTGTGTGGAAGGGATTTGTTGCAAATACCACTGCAAGGGAGTACGCTGCAGAGCAGCAGTGCAGCCATCCCGGTGGCTTGCACTCCTAACCACCCGTGGGTACCCCGTGCCATCTCCACTAACAGAAAGCTCAAGGCCCTTTCTAACTAAGGTCTCTGTAGTAATTTTTCACTTGGATCAAGGCCAGCATATCATTAACAGAACTGAGAGAAGCAGCAAACTGAAATACGGGCACTCAAAGACATCGCCAGAGAAAGGGATGCAGGGACACCCTGCAATCTAGGAACAGTGCCCCTCTGAGAATGCCAGACCGGCTTCCAGGAAGCACGTGGAAGGGGAAGTTGTTAGGCAAAGGCATTATTAACAATCGCTGTTGTTGCACAGTGTATCTCCTCTTGGAACCTGGAACAAACCGTTTCCCATTTCTTTGCTGGGTCTTGCCTTCCTGCCTTCGCTTTGAGTGCCCTGCTTCATTACAGCCTGCTTAGCCAGCAATAAATGTTGGTTTCTGTGGACCTCATGCTGTTTGTTTTAACAAATCTTTATTATAGACTGAAAGCACTTTCGATATGCTGAATAATACTATTACACCTAGCTCTGTAGCTGTGAAGGTGTAATTTTGTTTAAGATATAAATGTGATATGTATCCTACTCCCACTGATTTTTGTTACAAACTTTGGTTTCAGGCTGTCAGAAGCAAGAATGGGAGATATGTGACTGATTCTGGGCAAAGACTCAGGGAAATTCATGGAGCTAGAGAAAAGACAGGCTTCCAGGCATCCAGCCCATTCATCAGACTGCTGATTGTAGCGGAGAAGTTTTGAACTGAAATTACCGGGGAATCGAGTTACCTCACTATCTGTAGAAGTCTGAAAATTTTTTTTTTTCCTTGACTCAAATTATTCCTTTTCTCTTTGTGTAGATCCTAGAAGAAAGTATCATGTAAGGCTGCTGGCGTATAACAGTATGGAAGAAGGCTATCAGGCAGACCAAACAGTCAGCACTCCAGGATGTGTCTGTAAGTGGTGTAGGTTGCATGAAGAATTTATTAAGACCTGAGCTGTTTCAAGGTCACAGCAGCTCTGTGTTTTTAATCTATAAATAATCAATTAATTCAGTGTAAAACAGAGAACCAGAAAGATCATATCTGTGACAAATACTATCCTAGTCGCCCTGCAACTGAGGCAGTCTCCTGTGTTCATGAACCGCAGCTGAGGAAACAAGATAGCTACCAAGCACGTTTTCCTCCCCAGTTGGATTGTCTGCATCATCTCACCAGTGACGTATCATGTATCTTATGAGAGATTTATCTCTCTCCCTTGTCCCTGTTTATAGTTTTGACTTTGTTTTTGACTAAACAAGTGGGACTATGGAAGTAATGTGGGACATGTATTGAGTTAGGAGGGCTCTTTAACAGCTCGAACCATATTCCTGGGTCTGAGTACCAGGTAGTGCTGGGTAGGGGCAGACGTGAATCTAAACCCGTGGGCTCAGACCTGTCTCTTAATCTCACCAGTGTCTGTATATAGTTCATTAAATAGTTCATGCTCCTTTTTGTTTTAAACAGCTGTCCGTGATCGCATGGTCCCACCGCCACCACCGCCTCACCACCTCTATGCCAAAGCTAATACTTCATCTTCTATCTACCTTCACTGGGGAAAGCCTGCCTTTACATCTGCACAAGCCATTAACTACACAATCCGCTGCAACCCAGTGGGGCTGCAGAATGCCTCCCTGGTTCTTTACCTTCAAACGTAAGTACGGTGCTACTAATGAGTCTGGGTTTCCTGTTTCCAGATCCGTCCCACTCAGTTTCTACTCTTCCTGTCCTCGCTCAATTGCCTTTTACTGTGACGGCGTTTACCTCCCTTAGGGGACTGTGTGTTTTGCCCAGTGGCAGCTAGTTCTGTTTCTTGGTTTATTTAAGATGTGTTCGTTGAACAGCTAAATTCTGTGCCTGTGATCCTTGTGTTGGATCCCTGGATGAGCTCTTGAATTTTTTATGTCTTTTTAGCTGTCTAAGTAGAATTCAATTTTAAGTGCTTCTTCAACCAAACAAGAAAGATTACCCATTTTATAGGTAGCTTGTGTGTGCAAAGATGGGGCTTTGTCCAGTGTCTGACTTTGAGGCTGGAAACAAGAATTTTTAAGTTTTGAGGGGTTGAGCATGTTATTGTGGGAATGCCACATTCCTGAGTGTATGGCACCCTGCTAGGAGAAAGCTGAGTAGGAACTACAGCTTGCTTTTCAGCGAAGCAATGCACGAGCCACAGAATGGGCAGAACAGGGAAGGAATTCTGCCTGGCCTTGGTGTTCAACACTCTGCCCAGGTGGTATGGGAACAGAGGACTTTGCTCCATTGTGACTGCCTGTGCTGGGGGCCATGGTGCTGCTGGCTGACGGAATCTGTATGTGTGTAGCTCCCTCAACACTTGGATTTACTCAAGCCTTCTAAATAAGAAAAATGCTGTCTTAACAGATAGTTTCCATCCTAATATTGGTGGTTTTCTCTTCAAAGAACACATCCCTTGCTGGATAACTCCTGACTTAATGATTAGACACAGTATAATCACTGTGTCAAATTCTTAGTGTGCAATATGGAGCGTAGCAATGAATGCTGCTTTTTTTGATAGGATGAAACTGTTGCAAATACTGGTGACTGCCTTTGCAGTATGGAAGATGAAAATACTAAATGAGATTTAATAAAGCAATATCTGTAGAGTAACACCATTTTAAACTGAGATTTAATCTCAACTTAGATATTATCACCCGTAATTAACCTTTGTGTATATGAAAGATTTTCCCCTGCCCCCAGAGTCAAAATAAAGCAGAATGTCTACAACTGGCTTTGTGATCAAACAGTAAATTGCAATATTACAATTAATACAATAAATTTTACAATTAATAAATTAGCGAATATGACTACAAGATGCATAGGGAACATTCATACTCTACAGACATCCCCTTAACATGAGCTGATAGAGGCCATAAGTAGAAGGGGAAGTTGCATACACTACACAGCCTATGTCTGTTCTGTGAGCTGAGAAGCAGATCCAGGAAAAGCTGATGGAGTCAACAGTGTGTGCCTTTTCAGCTGTGGTGGTGTTGTAGTTTAAGTGCTACTCCAGCCTGAAGCATCATATCCTGTGGACAAATGTGGAAAGAGCTGAGTTTGAGATACCTACTGGTGATCTGGGCAATAATATTATTGGACTTGCTTGTGGATCAACTGTCCAAACAACTTTTATGAAAACTTGAGGTCAAGTCAACTGACAGCAGACATAATATCCTCCAGAGAGCTTCAGGGTTAGTGCAGTTACATTTTCAGGTAGACAGTGCAGAAGGACCACATGTTTGGACTTTAACTAGTTTGTTTTGTGTTGAACTGACAGTGAGAATCTACTCACGGTAAATAAGAGATGTTGTTTGTATTTGGGATCTTCAGGCCAACTGCTGCTGTTAAATTTATTTTATTCCTTCATCTGTACAGGTCAGAGACTCACATGTTAGTTCAAGGTCTTGAGCCAAAAACCATGTATGAATTTGCCGTTCGCCTGCATGTGGACCAGCTCTCCAGTCCCTGGAGTCCAGTAGTCTACCACACTACCCTTCCAGAAGGTAAGGCACTACGAGAGGAGCACGTGGTTCTAAAAAGAAAGCTCTGTAAACCAAATGGCCTGAAAAATTGCTTATTAATTTTAAGCTGTCTGAAGAAGAGAGAAATACTTTACTCTGAGATACAGATATTGCTCCTCTTGGTGAGAGATAGAAAAATGCTATCAGGAAAATCCTTGTTTTGGAACTGTGAAATTATTTGTTTTTCAAAATCTACCTAAAATCAGCAAAGATTTTAATATAAAATGTGATGAACTTACACCATTAGCAACCTCTGAATGGAAATAACTTGAATAAAAAAATGTAAAATATGTATTGAAGAGGCATGGCTGATTCATAGGCATTATGAAAATATATTTTGAAAATCCAGAAGTTTTAGAAACTGTAAGAATATTACACATCCACTGCCCTAGCTGCTGGTTTGCTTTTCTGTCAGCTTGGTCAGTGAAAATCAAAAACTTCAGTTTTATCTTCTCAGCATTGCAATGTTTGGGACATACCTGTTCACAGGCTAATGATGTGATTTTGTCAATAACTGTTTCCTTCTGCAGTTGAAGGAAAAATATGAAATTTGCTTTTCCAAAATTTAAGCTATTGATGAGCTCATAGTTAACAGGAGAGTTTCTCTTGAGGAGCAGTATGCGTTTGTTTAGATGTTGTTTATCTGGAATGTAGCAGTAGCTGTGTTAGGTCTGCACATCAGGTTCCTTCAGATCATTGCATGCAAAGTAGGTTGGCCTAATAGCATTGTGTTACTGTTCTCGCAGCACCATCTGGCCCTCCGGTAGGAGTGAAGGTGACTTTGATAGAGGATGATACTGCTTTGGTTTCCTGGAAGCCACCTGATGGCCCTGAAACAGTTATTACACGATACACTATCCTCTATGCATCCAGGAAGTCTTGGATTGCTGGGGAATGGCAAGTGCTGCACAGAGAAGGTAAAGGAAAATCATAAACCTATGAACTGGACAAACAATGATGCTACTTATGCTTTGTTACTTTCAGCTCCCTTGGACTACAATAAGAAAGAAATTCATATAAATGTTCACATAGAAGTTATAATTAGTTTAGAATTATTCCCATGGTTGTGATCCAAGTGTATTAAAAACCAATTAATGCTCAGAAGGTGAGGGAGAGGGGCTGTCTGTGTTGCTTTGGAGCTCAGTGCATGCTTTTGAACCAAAATGCCTTATAAATCCAATTACATCCGTCTTAGTTCTGTTGTAACTGTGATTGCGATGGTTTCATTTTGTAAATGCACTCTTTCAAATCTGAAGTCTCTGAGATGTCTTGCTCTCCAGAAATAAATTTATAAATGTTGCTGGTGGGTTTATATGCTTCTTTCAATCACTGCCAATCCAGTTAGCTCAGTTTGCTTAATGAACTTTCCCCTACTCTGAGTAAATTGCTTTGCAAATTCAATTTGCCTCTCTGGCTCTGTTCTACTGCTGAGCCCCAGCTAGCTAATCTAACAGTAACTCAGGTATGGTGATATGAACTGCACTCACATCTTTGTGATTAAATATAGTCTAAATTTTTACAGCCCCTTTCCAGACCAATACTACAATTTGAAGAACTGCATCAAGAACAGGTTTCTACTATAGCCAGAAAGAAAGAAAAAGGCATTTACTGTTCGGTTGGTATTCAAAATAGACAGAGGCAGTTCAGAACAGATAATGTTCTGGTGATGTATTAAACCAGAGGGGAAGCTCAGTGTTACAGAGTGCAGTCGTGTGCTTGAGTAGCTTATTGAAGAGGATTGCCCAGGAAGAGTTACTGTTGTCTTGTTCTGTGTTGTTTCATGGCAGAAAGCTTAGCTGTCAACAGAGTGAGGCTTTAAAATTTCTGTGGAAAAAATTCCTAAAACTTAATGAGTACACACTCAGGGAGGACAACGTGTTTCACCACCAGTGAGAGTGAACTATTATAGTTCAAAGACAGTGGTTGTCCTTTGTGCTGCTTGTGAAGAGAGGGCGAAGGACCAACAGCCATTTTGAAAGGTGGCAGTGCCGCTTTGTCTTTACTGGAGCAGAATGGTATTTGTTGGGCTGGCCTCAAATAGAACAGCCAGCTGTGAAGAGTAACAGCAAAAATTACTATTAATCTTAAGCAAAACTTGTGAAAAATAACTAGTCTCTAAAATATTAATGAGGTCTAACTGTAGGGGGAAGATCGAGCCCATGTTTTTTCACTATTAAAATTGTTGAAGGAAACAGTGATGTAAAGTTGTCATATTAAAGGACCAATTCAACATTAATTTTTACTCACTAAAAACCCCAGCAGATTTAAATTCACAGAGAGCTTATATCTGAAGAATGAATTTTGTCATTCTGGTGATGATACACTGTATTTGTTGGATGCAGCAAAGTGGCTGGATTGCTTTCAGGTAGATGCTTCAGCTCAGCCATGGCTGTGAAACAGAACAGCATGTCGGGCAGTATTTGCCATAGATATTTTGGATGAGGGGATGGCAATAACAGTAAACATTTTCGTGTGTTCCCATACTGAAAGTGCTGGAGGGCAGGAGCAAATGGAGAGCTATAAAACTTGATGTATTACTATGTCCATCAATGTTAGTTGCTAATTTTGTGTTTTGACGGATATATTTGGGCTTGAGGCGTGGCATGGAATTCAGGCACCTTGACACGTTAGGACAATCTGTAATGCTCTTAGTTAAAGTGCAGATGAAAAAGTCTGTGAGAGAAAATTAGTATGTAGAGGTAAAATAGAGCAAATACTGTGATAGTCCTGTGACAGTCCTTTCCTAGGTAATTTGAGGCAGGAGCAGGGTTTGGGTTTTTAAAGCATTTATTCTGATAAGATCAGCTAAGCCTATGCAATAAATAGCATTGTTTTGTTTTGACACTAAACTTGTCCTGCGGAAGATCTGTGAAATCTTAACTCCGTTCCTTTCCCATGCCTCCAAAGGCACCCCCCCCAATAAAAAAAATTAAAAACCCCACCAAACCAAAAGAATACAAACCAACCCTACCACCTATAAAAGTCCCAGCATGGGCTCTAGTTTATGCATGAAAATTTCTACCAATCCACCAATTTACAAAATAAAACCCTCTAATTTGACTGAGCTTGTGTTAGGCATGGCAGAATTAGAAAATATAACTGCAGTTTGTTGCCGATTCGTGCTGTGAATTATCTTCTAGCCACCTCCCCCCTTTTCCCTAGTTCTCTTCAAGGGGATCATAAGTTACAGCCATTACACACTTGGTGTGCAGTAAATCAGTACAAAGTGCTTACTTGCTTTAGCAATGCAGGAGATTTGAAAGGAGCTGGTGGGAAAGAGCCTGTAATATTCAAACGTGACCTTTCGCCCTTGCTGGTGCTAAATATTACAGCTCCTTTGGTTACAGATACCTCACGTTTTACTTCAAATGCTTTCAGCTAACGGGTGTTTTTTTATGGAAGAGCTGAAATAGCTTTTGAAGTAGCTTCCCTTTTGCCAGATGTATAATCTTTTCTGTCAACACAACAACTTTCTATTTTATACGCTTCCATGATACTATAAATTCTGACTTCTGAAACTGATTTGAAGGATTGAAATTTAGACTTAAATCTGAGAAAGTGAATGGAATATGTGAAAGAGAACAAGGGATAGATTTTGTCGTCTAACTGCCACTGTTTAGGGAAAGAAAAGCAATATATTTCTATGGTAGGAAGAAACACAGACATTTTAGAAAGGAATTGAATTTTAAGCAGCAGTCTGCAGTCCTTGGACAGGCAAAGCTCTCACTGACTTTGATAGGAGTTTTGCCTGTCTAAGGACAATGCAAGTGAATCCTATTTATGTTCTTAATCTGTTTTTCCTGCCTTCAGGGACTTTAGGAAATGAATCCTTAGCATGTGAGAGAGACATTTTCCGTAATATTTTTAGTAGCACAGCTTAGACAAACAGTAATCAAGGAAGCCTACGCAGGTCTAAATAGGGTTTTAATTTTATTTTAAAAGCGTGGTGTAATGTACTCTTCTGAATCTGTCCTGTTCATTTTAGCAACTAGACCTGATTTTGATAAACTGAACCTGAGTTATTTTGCTATGACAATTTTCATCCGCATTTATGGTACAGTGGATCTGAGAGGCACGTAGATTAGTATATGAGAGAGTCTGGTTAATGCTTGGAGCATCTCCTCACAGATACGGTCACAACATAAACATTGTCACACTGAAATGCAGCTAGCGCTAGATTTAGGTTTAGTACGCTGTGTATTGCAGCCAATACTTGACTCTTGGTTTTGAACTATACTGAAACTCAAATCTTTTCACAGGAGCAATGACCATGGCTTTGCTGGAAAACCTTGTAGCAGGAAATGTCTACTTGGTCAAAATAGCAGCCTCCAATGAAGTGGGAGAAGGACCCTTCTCAAATGCAGTAGAACTTGCTGTCCTGCCAAAGGAGACATCAGAGTCTAATCAGAGACCTAAACGCTTGGATTCGGGAGATTCCACAAGTCAGTAGCAATGATTTGATTACTGCTGTCACAAATACCAGGGAAAAAGATCCTTGTTTCTTTTAGCTTGTAACTGCTTTCTGGGTAAACCATTCTTTATGTGAGTCAGTCCTAACAGTGTAGCATTTTCTTCTAAATGAAACCATTTTGGCATTTTTATCTCGGTTCAGCTCATAACTGGGTTAATTATTTTGCTCAGAAGTTGGAATTTTGCCTTTCAAATGAGAATATATAACTGTTTTGAATTTTACATTAATATCAACTTTGCAGCTGCTCTTCTAAGGCTCTTTAAGTCCTTTATTTGGCTTGAGATACCAGTAGCACTGGGTCAGTTACAACTCAAATCTGTTGAAATTTGCTGGTTCCTGGTATTCCAGCAACCCAAATCAACCTGTGAGTCAGTGATATACCAGCATACATCTTCACCAAAGAAGTCATCTCCACCTGCAGCTCTTTGGGGAGATCTATGTGTTACCTTGCGGGAAATTACGGTAACATTAGTGGTTTCTCCATATAAGAACAGAAGAACACATTGTCTTCATCTGACGTAGAACGGGATTTATCTTGGTGACTTGTTACAGATTTTAAAGGTATTTGAGGAGACAAGAGCAAGTAATTATTCAGGTGCATGAAACTTTCCTGGTTGCCACACACTGAATTGTGAATAAAACACAAGGATTTTTCTTGCTCAGGTTTTCTCCCTTCCTGAGTTATATTTTAGGCCTGAATAAGCAAATAGAGCCACGCCCTCAGGATTAGCTGAACAGACAGATGATATCAAAGCATAAACCAAAGTGAACCCTCCTAGGTGCCAGTGGCTGGAATTCTCCAGGCCTTTTCCCTTTGTTTTCTAGTAGCAGCCTGTAAGGAAGAGGTTGGAGGGAGCTCCTCTGCTCTATGTTTTCGGTCACTGAAGAGGCTGTAGCATGGGGCAGTCCCTTCTTCCCCTCCCACACCAGTACTACATACACTCCTCTGTTTGGTCTACAAGTGTTATTTTCAAAAGTGTTAAAATATATGGTAGAACAGGTCTGGAAATCTCATTAAAAAGAAGCATTTGTCTCTGTGGTTGTGAATGTAACCCTATTAATTTCCTGACAGGGAGCCGAGGGTAACTTCTTATTTACTGAGCCCTACTATGTTCTTTTTTGCTATAGCTTATTCTGACTATTACCATCTGGACCAGAAATCAATGACTGGCATTGTTGTTGGGGTTTGCATAGCCTTGACCTGCATCCTTATCTGCATCCTGATCTTAATTTATCGCAGTAAAGCCAGGTATGTTTTTGTTCTTGAAGACTGAGCTCTTTCTCAGTGCACTGATTCTTGGGATGTGCTGCCTTCTCCAAGAGTACTAAGTTCTCTGAAGTACTCTGCCTCTTCACCTGTTCCTGCCAGCAATGGAAACAAATGTTTGCTCTTCCTACTCTATCCAAGTCCCTGCTCCAGTGAAAAGAAGGAAGAGCCCACAGAGTGAGTCAGTGGTGCTTGGAGAACAAAGTATGAGGCATATTTCCAAATAAAAAAGACACTTTTTGAGCCAGATAAGCATGCTGCTTTATATCATCTGTTCCTCCTGCTTAACCCTCCAGCCTACCCAGACCTGGATGGCAAGGCTTTAACCCTCTGGTGTTGCTGGACAAGAGGAACCCTGACTTGAAGCAGTTCCATGATGCAGTTTCTTTGAAGCCGTGCAAGCCACCATCTGTCTGTCTTGTCATCAGCTGCTGTGGGCCATAAACTGGCCCAGTGACTCTTCCCATAACTTTGGGATCAGAACAAATATAAGTTAATTGAAATAATAAATTAAAAACTGTCTGAAAGTATATTTTAGTAACAAGGGCGTTTTAGCATACTTGTAGAAAATAATATCGGTTGGGAGACAGTCTCTGTTTAGCATGATAGAAAGGTCTTAATGTCACTAGTGCTTACTTTCTCCAAGTAATATTACTAATCATGACAACTCCTGTCTGCACATTAACTCTTAGCATACTGTGTATGATTAACTGGAAGCAGATGTTATTTTTATCACAACCAATAACATTTAAATTCTGTGAGTGTTAGGAGTATCATATAACAAAATGTAAATGCCAAAAATATACCAGTATTACTTGATTAATAATAGCTTTGAAGTTTATCCTTGATTTTTGTGTTTTCTTCCTGTTGGTAAATTTTATTCCTGCTTAACATTGCATAGGAAAACATCTGCTCCTAAACCTGTGCAGCAAAGCGCTGACCAGCTGTCACATACAAGCATCTCATTAGCCAGTGCTAATGAGGTGGAGAAAAGTATTGAAGGAATTGCAGAGAATGAAGAATCCTTATTGCCAATGATAGTGGGAAACAGCTTCATCGATGCTAAGGTATTGTAAGCTTTATTCGCTCCCAAACCAGAAATCTTTCTTTAGAATTCATTGCTGTAACATCCGAGTCCTTATCAAAAGTAAAATATGTACACTACAAAGCCACAGCAGGTTTTTAATGGGACAAGCACAAGTTTGGCAATCCAGGGTCAAATTTTCAAGACTCATCTTCAAGTTCAGCTAGAGATCTGATTCAATACGCTTGTCTTACACTGTACTCTGCAGATTGCAGAGTTTGGCTCTGGCACAGCATCAAAGGATAAAAGCTCCATAGACTGAGGGGTACTCGGTGGCCTCTGCTAGTCCAAGGATATGGGTGAGAGAGGCCTTGCCAGCACCTCGTTCAGTAAGTGCCTGTGCACCATCCAGTCAAGTATGACACTAGCAGGTATTAATGAAAGTATTATTTTTCTGTATATGTATGGGTAAGACAATGTTACATTTTATAAACTCGTATGTGGTCAAATTATAAATTAATCTAGATGGCAGGATGTGTCAGTGGACATGTAGAATCTTCCAGTCCAGGAGTCCGGTGTGACAAAACCACATTGGCCTTACTTTCACACGCAGACATACTGATTTAAAGCTTGTTCTGTACACACTGCAAACTTGAATGGAGCTGCTCCCCGAGGATATGTGCAAAAGCTGGGAAATGGACCCCAGTACAGGCACAGACACTACGTCTATGAATGGTCACATTCAAAGTAGTAGAGCAAGAGCAGTGGCTGGAATATTTTTCTGTGTGTTTGTAGTATTACAGCTGTTTGGTCTGGCCTGTGGGCTTGCCAGATTTAGTGGGTCTGGTCTTGACTTGTCTCGAGCAGTAGATGAATACCACACCACAAAAATGTGACTGAGCGCTTAAGACTTCATTTGTCTTCCTTTTCAGTATGGAGCCAATAGATAGGAATAGAAAAATTTTTTCAAATGTCTTAGAAATGTAGTGTGGTAAAATAAATGTCTGTGTGTCTCCCTCTGTTGTAGGGGGGATCTGATCTGATTATCAACAGCTATGGGCCTGTCACAAAGGCTAACTGCAAGAAAAGGTGGCTGTTCTTCCAAGATACTAAGAAGGTGAAGACTGAGGAGGTAAATGCACACATCTGCCCATTAGACCAATCTTTACTGTATGACTCTGTGTTTTCAGAGGAAGATACGTAGTTTTCTATTTGTGGAAAAGCGTAATGAGTGGTCCAGGTTTTAATCGGATAGTTTCAGTTGTGTTATGGTTGATAGTGTTCCACCTTGTAGTAAAGTCTTGTGGAAGTTTCATTTTCTGTCCGAAGTTGTCACGTACTGTTACTCTTTACAGTTAACTCATTGCTTTCTTGCCTCTGCCCTTTTATCTGTGAGCAAAAGGATTTCTGTATACTGGGTCTATGCATAGCATCTACAGTACTACATCTGCAGAGGCTTTGTATAAATATAATGCAAATTAAATACATATATAAAAATAATATAAAAATATAAAGAATCCCCTCCTACCCTGACAGCTAAAACTTTTTTTTTTTTTTTTTTTTTTTTTTT
>Ga0065711_1031396_pt1 | contig 29788 bp, 24 predicted proteins | sample Hoacrofraction12_FD_59098 | JGI IMG/M metagenome (GOLD analysis project Ga0065711, IMG submission 59098) | Hoatzin crop microbial communities from Cojedes, Venezuela - Epithelial fraction 12 v2 (version 2) | ecosystem: Host-associated > Birds > Digestive system > Esophagus > Crop | place... | reverse complement strand
CGGGTCCCCTCGGGCCTCCTCCCTGCCGCCGGGCGCCCTGGCTTCGCGGCGGCTGAGCAGTTGCTGGGCCCGTCGCTCCGTTGCGCAGCGCTTATTTGCCTCCGTCCTTGGGGCGGCGAGGCGGGGCCGCCCGTCCGTGCGGCTCAGGCGGGGCCCGGCCGGCCCCGGCGCTCTCCTGTCCCGCGGGCCGTCGGTGCAGCCGGCGCGGAGAGCCGCCGCGGCAGGACGGACGGCGCAGGCCGAGGCGCGCTCCGAGCGTCGCTGGTGGGCTGGTGAAAGCTGAACCCGGGCTCCGGCGTTTCACGGCGCTGCCCGGTGAGGGCTCCTCTGGGGCTGAGCTACCGGTTGCGCTTGTAGGGTGATGAGCAGCGTGGAGGCTGGCTGACAACCAGACTGCTAGTGCAAAGATGAACACAAATTGAGAGGAGTAGTTCCTGCGTCTCAGCCAGAGCTGAGAGCTGAACCTCCCGCGTGTGCCTGAGTTTTCAGTTCTGTGGTTGGATGTCGGGTGGAGATTGGAGACTCGGGTCAGGAATAGTGACATCAAAATGCGAAAAGCCAGAGACGTTGGGGCTTTTGAGGATGCGTGTGAAAATTACTGATGTTATCTGTGCAAGTTTTGCTCATCCTCTGCTTGTGGATTTTTGGAAGGTGCAGCCCAATCTAGCAAACTGTTTGGATTGCTGAGTTTGTGGCAGGACAGAGTTTCTCTGTGTTCATGTGATTTTTGCGGTTGCTTTAAGCATTGCAATCCTGTTTGGCACTGAAATAGAATTGAAGTTTGTTTAATACAGCTGTGCAAGTTAATTTTTATCACCAATGGGAGGGGAAAGAGCTGTTTTCTTGAGAGAGTTGAAGCACAAGCGTGGCCATGTGGACAAGGAATTGCTTTGTGTTGTCTTCTGCTGTGAAATATGTTTTGAGTTGATTGAGATACAAACTTCTGAAAACTTTATGTTTGTATATACTTTGTGGAGTTTGGTTTGTGGATAGTTGCCAGAAGCTCTGAATATTCTTATCTGTGTCCTAAGCCATGTAATTTCTTCATGAAATCTGGCTTAAATGTGCTCTCAAGGCTTGTTCACGTTGGCAAGTACGAAACTGGAATGTGTGGTAGGATGCAGGGACTGTATCCAGAAGTATGTTTTCCACTCAGGTTACCTGTTCTGGTCTGGGAGTCAGTGTACTGGTGTTAGAAGCACTGTGTGTTTCATAACCCCTTATTATTAATGCAAACAATACCATTAATGTATTAAGAGGTGGGGAAGTTAGTTTTAGTGTCCGGTGTAGTAGATAGGTGTATCTACCGTGTATTCTCAGCTCTTGCATTGAGCTTATTTAGCCATCTCTGTCTTCAAGTGAGAAGGGACATTTTGCTCTCCTTTTCCTTGAAAAGAGTAATCAGGAATGTATTTTCTATTGTACATACAACAATACTGCTGCTGCCTTATCTTCATTGGTAACACCTTGTCTGATGCTTCCAAGTTAGTGTATTTACTTCATGGTTGCCTTACTGCTCACAGCTATGCTGTGATACTGCACACCCCACGATTTCCCCTGCTCACTTCTGACCTGGTGAACCTGTTCAGTCCTGTGACACGGAGGGAGGTAGCTGCTCAGGCTTAGTTTGTTTTCTGAGTTCTAGGATGCAGAGCGAGAAGAAGAAAACAGACTCTCAAATGCCTGAAGTTACTTAAGGAGAGCTTTGTCTGTAGACACTGGAAAATTTGGTGTAAAGTGCTGAAGATTAATGCAGTTAAGTTTAACTTCTTTTGTGTGGTTTACAGCATAGTCTTCAATTACATAAGCCTATATTTCTGTGTGCTATAAGCTGCCTTATTCTGTTAAAGAGTATAGTCTACAAATGAGCTACAGAATTTCGGGAATTAGAAGGCTTTTTTGCTTGTATTTGAGACAATAGTTCTTGGGGCCCAGAAGAATGTCTATGTGTGTGACTGACAGATAAGATTGCACTGTACATGTGTATTGCTTGCAAGGACAACTTTAATTCGGGTGTTTTCTAGCCTTCTCAAGACTATTTTAATGCTTTCTCTATAGTCTAAGGTACATGCTGAATTTACTGTGTTGGTTAGAATATTGTGATAGCTTCAAGTGTTTTGTTGCTTCTGTCAGAGTAAAAATGACTGGTTTTTTTGGACAATTGGTCTTTATCCTTCCAGTTTCACTGATATCCTCTTTGTTAGGGCAGGCTGATAAGAGGAACTTGCAAGTCTTAACTTAGAAATAAAAAATTCATGAATTTCATAACTCATGACAGGTTCCTGTGACTGTAACTTCTGTTCCGCTAATCAGTTGAAAGTTTCACAAAGCATCATATGTTTGAATGTCTGAATGACGAAGTCACAATAATGAGAACTGGTTTTGAAAATATTCCTCCTATTAGTAATAATGAGTTTTAAGTATCTTTGTGTTAGTGTCAGTTTAAATCAAATCTAACTCTCCGATATTTGCTTTAGTTAATGTTGAGGACCTCAGATCATGAGACGATGCTTTCTGCTTAAAAAAATCACAAAGGATAGGACAAGAAGTTAAGAATTCTTCGGTGTTTCTTGATTCTAAAAGAGAATGTAGTAGCCTTGTCTGATTTCTTGGTAAAGTCAACAAAGTTACAATTTTCAGAATGAGCTATGTACAGTCAAATGGAAATAAACCCACATGGAACCATTTAAATAAGAAGCCTCAGTTTGGAGGCTTTCAACAACCATACAGTTTGGATGACCTAGCTGAGTTTAGTTGTTTGTGAAGTACTTTTAATTCCTCCAGTAAAAGAAGTTAGAGGACATCCAGATGTTCTGAAAATGATAATATTAAGCATCTCTACTTTTAAAACTGAATTAATTTAACTATTAAAACAATATTGGATCCAGTGCATTTGTTGTTGTTTTGTGTTACTGCTATTTTATTTTTGTGGCATTTCAAATATTTTTTTCCTGTGAGACTAGAAGAATCGCTAGAGAGATTTAATTGTCCATCTGTGGACCAAGCAATGCTTTTAAATTCAGCAATGAAAGTGGTTAGATTTCATGCTGAATGTAGAGCTTCATTGTTTCTTGTTTTGTACTCTGAAGTAGGAGGTGTGCTGGACCACGTTACTTGTTCAGTGTATTGCAGTGTTAAATGTTGGACGACTTAGCTTGGTGCCATTTAGGTTAGAGTTTTTATAAGGGGAATAAGATATTTTGTACATCTGTGTTCTTCAGAGGTTGCCTGCACATAAGGCTAAGAGGAATCTGAAGTTCCTCTGAAGACAGCTAATGATTGTCTCTTATAGGACTGAATTATGTCTGCAGCAACAGCACAAAAAGAAATTGTCAGGTGTAACTTGTCAGTGGAGAACAGAGGTCCTGATCTTCGGCATTCAGTTGTGTTTTTGCAGTGAAAGGCATTTAGAAAGCGAGAGCTCAGGGGGAGGTTCCTCCCGGCTTCTTTCTTATGAAGAGCGACTACCACCATTCTCATGGGGCTGTTCCTGATGCCAGAGGTTTTCTCGGAATTAATGATGGCTGTACACTCCTCTTACTGTATCCCAACTTAGTAAGTAAAAGGGTGTTGTGGGAGGCTGGGTTAGGTTAATTCTCCATTACTGTTCATTGCTCTAGAGTTTTTGGTGTTAAGATGGTCCTCTTCGAAGGAAAAAAGGTACTTGTTTAAGCACTAAAATGTATTCCCTCGCTCGGTTAGTAGTTTTGTTTGGAATAAACTTTCTCTGTGAAGGAGTTCTCTGTCATTCTTGTTTAAGACCGTGTCCAGCAGATAAAGAATCTGTTGTCCAGGTGGATTGTAGTGCACAGTCCCACTGAGTCTTTCCCCTCGAAGCTTGTATGCTTGTAGCTGTCCCACCAAACTTTGGTGGTGCAGTCGGACTGCAAGAGCGTGGCACGCAGAAGTGAACGATAGCTACTGTCTCTCAAGTCCTGCAGATCAAAGGGCTGCTGTTACATGATCTCTGTTATAGTTAAAATGCTTTCTTTTAAAATGCAAATTTAGCAAATATCTCCCATGTCATATGCTTAGAAAGGCTTATAATTTGCTCATATAGGTGGTGTATTTTTGTGACTCAGAGTACTGATGCAGAGCACGATATACTAGCACTTTGAAATTGTACTATGATGTTGAGTTCTGTTTTAGTGAGATAAAGTTGTTAGAGTATGATGTCTGGGGAAAAGAAAGCGAAAGGGTGAAGTTGGTAATGAGGCAGAGAAAACAAACACTGGTTTTATTTTTTTATGGGGCGGCAGGGGGTGGGGGAGGGGAGAGAGAGGCAGGGCCTGTATTTTGGGGACAGCATACAGGACAGAAGTCTGTGCATGTAGCTCATGAGGTGTGGGGGATAAGATAGATGGGCACCTGGCCAGGATTCTTGTCCAGCTCCACATCTTTCCTCTCTGGAAGTCTCTATCCCTTTGTCAGCTAACTATTCCTCCAGCTTAGATTGCATTTCTCAGCAGCAGAAGTTAAGGCTAAATCTCAAACCCCCACATTACTGCAAGCTGTGGGAAGTATATATCTGGGAGTTTAAACACCTGTAAAACATTAGGAAACTTCTGAGGTGGGTGTGTATGTGTGTGAAGTATTAAAAGGTAGAGTTTAGGTGGAAATTCAAGGACTCGGATATCAGGAGATGCTGCTTCCGTGGCTACTCGTGCAACTTCAGTTTATCCATTTGCCCTGTTGTGTAGGAATGGCTATATAGTTTAATAAATCGTATTCTCATGTTTTTTCCCCTACAGAACCTTACTTCATTCAGTATGTGAGTGGCATGCGCTGAAAGGCCTCAGTTAGTTACACACAAGGTTGGCCTCTCCCTTGGCCAGCCCCAATTTGGATGGTTGATTTTGTAATTAGCTAGTAGATTTTGTACCCGCATGTGAGTGCGTGTTATGTAATTGCTTCTTGTTTGTATTAGAAGCCGAGAGACCCGCATTGGCTTAAATGCCCATGGGCACATGGTATCGAGTGTTTTAGACTAAAGCTTTGCAAAGACACCGTTTCTTCGTACATTAAACGTGACATTTGGAGAATGTTGCAGATTTGTACCGTGTTGTTCATATGTTTATGGATTGTGAGAGCATAAATTTGAGGGCTCTGTGATAACGTGTGGAGGAAGTTGGTCTTACACAGATATTCAGTGAATTCTGCGATCCTAAGGAACAGCCTTTAATAGTCATGGAAATGATACTTCAACCTGAATCACGTTTGTTGTCTGAATTTGGACTCTCGCTGGTCCCGGAAAAAATAATTACGCAGAAGAGACAAGTGGATAGTAATCTGTAACCCGAATACTGAGTTTCTAAGCTGAGCAGTATTGGGGATTATTATTTTAAGTGTTAGCTTTTGTCTTTGCTGGAAATAATAAAAATGTTCAAAATTCAAACATTATATCGTTAACATTTGTGCTGTATTTGGTGTTGATGGGCCAAATTTTGTGGTTTCAAGATGCGTATGATTGTAGAATTGGCCAATTTTTGTTATGAGAGATTATGAAATGAAATCTGTTACCGTTGCATTCAGTGCATGTGTTAAATTTGAGGAGGGGGTTCAAAGTTCTGTTCACGCAAATGTTTGTTTTGTTTGGGTTTCTTTTTGTTGGTTTTTTGGTTGTTTTTTTGAGGGGATGTTGTTTCTTGGGGTTTTTTTTGAGGGTAACATGGTACTCTCAGTGACTTCAATAAGGGTGCAGGTATCATTGCTCATACAAGCAAGGCATTCAGGCCCTTGATTTGTGATTTTGATACATTTTTTAAAAATCTCTTCGTGTGGCAAAGGAAAAATATAAAAATGTTTGCTTTGCTTCCTCCTAATCCCTTGCTTTTTTTTTGCTTTGATTAATGATAATCAGCAGTTTTAAAGAACAGTTTCTTTTAAAAAGCATGCCCCTATATTTCCAGACAGAAGCTGTTGCTTTTTGCTGCTGGTCTTGATGAACATCTATTAACAAAGAATTAACTTCCTTTTAATCTCATGAGCTTGTGAAATGCATACAAGCATACTTTACAGAGTACTTGTGTTCCTTTTTTAAAGGTCTCAGAAATGCGCACACTTTACAGGAGACTGAATCTGCTGTCCAGACCATGAGTCGCATTTGAACATTTGTGAATTTCGCTGAAGTTGATAGAACTAGTTTGTATTTGTTACCTTTTGGCATCACACTGGTTTTGCAAGTGTGTATTTAAAATAAATGCTTTTGGTAGAGTTACTCCAGGTACATGAGGAATTTTGCTGATTTGGATTTATGCTAGAAGAAGGGAAGATTAAAATTAAGACTAAGAATTATTAATATCATGTGAATGTTCATTCCTGTATACCGCTTCCATTGTTGTGTGTTGCCCGCGGCTTTTTGAAGTGCTACCATTATAATTTTTGTGTTTTACACGTGCATTCCCATGGAGGTTACATGCTCTTGGCAGAAGGGACTTCTCTCTCTAATACTTGTATAAATTAGATTACTTGTTTCTCAAAAGTAAGTGTAGAATAACATTGTGCATACTTCTTTAGAAGAAAAGTTTTAACTGACCAATAAAGCCCAGTAAAATGACAGAGGAAAATATTTACTATATGCATTGACTCTCTTTTTTTTGTTGTTGTTGTTGCAGGTATTAAATAAAATATGCTGTTGTCAATAGGAATGCTGATGTTGTCTGCCACTCAGATATACACTATCTTGACTGTTCAGTTATTTGCTTTCCTGAATCTTTTACCCGTGGAGGCTGATATTTTAGCAGTAAGTATAAGAACATTTTTCTACATAGATGAAATCTCTATGAAATTGATTCTTCTTTTAAACTATTCTGTTAATGAATCAGTTAGTACAACAAATGTTACAGCAGGTTGCTTGGGAATTGCCTTAACAGTTTAGTTCAGTAAGAAAGTAAATTGTACGTTTTCAAATGAGCTTGCAGATGATGTGTGCTCAGGTACCATGACAGTGAAAGTGTTTAATTCCCTTTGTCATTTAAAAAGTTCCAATCTGACCAGATATCCTACAGCACGTTATAACCCTGTTAAAAGAAATCCATGATTGTTTGGTTTAGACATCAATTTAAGTTTTGATGATAAATGCCATTTTATAGGCTAACTGTATATAAATAAATGAAGTAAAATAATCTTTTATGGGTAGTATAATTTATGTGTGTGCTGAAGGCCTTGTCAGTAAAGTTTTTGTATAGTTACACCTAGGTAGATTTTTTTTTTTATAGCTATAATCTCTGCTGTCATTAAGAATAATTTTTGATGTGTAGAATTTTAAATGATCAGGCTAATAAACAGTATAATGAACATGGGGTCAGTGGTAAAAGTTGTTGCTGGGCTATTTATTACCAATTCCATATATCGTGTAGTTTTATGGAGGAAGTTACATGTGTCTTTGTAGGATAGATTTTAAGCCACTGAAATAATGAAATCTAAGTACTGTAGCCTCTATATTCTGTGCTAGATACAGTGATATTCAGGAGAGTTGTGACTATCATATCAATTAATTTAGGAGAATAGAGTGAAAAATGCTTGAAGCAAAATCTTAGAATAAAAGTACTTAAAAGTTTGCGGTAATGTGAGGTTGATGAGTACTGAATTATGTTGTCTGGATCTTCGGGTTGTTACTATTCTATATATTTTTTTTAATAAGATAAAAATTTTAAGAAACAAATAACACGGATAATTGCTTTATTATGGAACTGACATCACTATTCAGGTTTACAGTAGAAAGCGAGTTTAAAATTTCACAACGGATTTCCCCTCCTCCTTTTCCTCTCTCACCACGACCATGCTTCCTCTTTTAATTTAAAAAAAAATATTATTTTCATTCTTGCTACTTTCTCCTTTAGAAAAGATATTAAAAACCCCACCAACCCTCCCCCAAAAAAAGGCATTTTGGAAATTTAGTTTAATTTCTTCTATTTAAGCTTCTGTGTGCAGTGTTCTAAAATAATTTCATCCAAAAATGTAGTGCCTTTTATTCTAGCAAATTTGAAAGTTACAGATCTATTCTACGCGTATCTTTGAAGTAGGAAATGAAGAGATGCACTAGACACTCAGACTTTGCTGTGAAAAGCAGGCAGTGGAATGCTTAAGAAATACTCTGAAGAAGGAGTGTTTGCACACAGTCACCTGGAATTGAAGGCGTACAGATAGCTTATAATGTTGGGAGATTTCATGGTTTAATGATTGTGCCCCATTTGTGGGGCACAATTCCAGCTGAAGTTTTGCATTTGTCAATGAAATAAATTCTTCTTCTTCCTGCTGATTTAGGTGTATTTTTATGCTTCTGTGTTCTCACATAGTTGCAACCTCAAATGAAGGATTATGTTTGTATAAAAAGTACTCTTATGTGTATATGAGGCATGATGGGTTATTTTTTAAAATAAGGGTTGAAAATAAATAGGTTTGTGTCTGACACCTAGCTTAAGTTGGGGCTTGCTAGGTGATTCAAGGGAAAACTTACAGTAGTACAAGCTCAGGAAGGATGTTTTGAAGGAGGGGGGTGAGTGAATAGTGAAGGTGGAGGAGGGCAGCGTACTGGCGCAGAGCTGTGCTATGTGATGGTAGGATGGAAGATCAGAAGGAAAGGTTCTATGGAGCAGATTGATACACAAATCAGAAATGATTGCTTGAAATTTAGCTCCCTTCCTACCTCTTTCCCCTCAATTTTCTTAAGGTCTGTGGGAAGTAGCCTCCTTTGAAAGAGCTAAGATAAGTCATGGTAGTGTTTATCTTTGAGCTATAGTTGAAGTTCTGCTGTCTAAGTCTGGCTGTTAGGAAATGTCCCTCTGAAATAAACATGATCCTCCTTACTTGACTGTTCTGAATGACAGTTGGATGATACAACGAATGAACAAATACTTCTGAGTCACGAAACTATTTAATAGAACTTATCAACTGATGTACATTCAAGTTAGTTCCTGTATAATTCACAACCTTTGCAGGAAACTAACTTTTTTTGCTTGTAATTTAAACAATTTTAGCAAATGTACAATTTGCACTTGTTGTTGTATGGATTGTGCATTGGGTAGGCACATCATAGAGCCACAACGCATGAACAAGGAAAGGGGAAACAAAGCTTCTGCAGAGTTTGCCGATTACACCAGTCTGTGTGGTGCAGTCGACATGCTGGAGGGAAGGGATGCCATCCAAAAAGACCTGGACAGACTGGTGAGGTGGGCCCGTTCGAACCTCACGAGGTTCAACAAGGCCAAGTGCAAGGTCCTGCACCTGAGTCAGGGCAATCGCAAGCACAAGTGCAGGGTAGGTGGAGAATGGACTGAGAGCAGCCCTGCCAAGAAGGACTTGAGGATGCTGGTTGATGAGAAGCTCAGCATGACCCGGTAGTGTGTGCTGGCAGCCCCGAAAGCCAGCCATGCCCTGGGCTGCATCCCCAGCAGCATGGGCAGCAGGGCGAGGGAGGGGATTCTGCCCCTCTGCCCTGGTCTGCTGAGACCCCCCTGGGAGTCCTGCATCCAGCTCTGGAGCCCTCAGCAGAGGACAGACCTGGAGCTGTGGGAGCAGGGCCAGAGGAGGCCCCAGCAATGATCCGAGGGCTGGAACCCCTCTGCTGGGAGGGAAGGCTGGGAGCGCTGGGGCTGGTCAGCCTGGGCAGGAGAAGGCTGTGGGGAGACCTGAGAGCAGCTGCCCGTGCCTGGAGGGGCTGCGAGAGAGCTGGAGAAGGGCTTGTGACAAGGGCAGGGAGTGGCAGGACAAGGGGTGATGGCTTCAAGCTGAAAGAGGGGAGATTTAGATTAGATGTGAGAAAGAAATCCTTTACTCTGAGGGTGGTGAGGCCCTGGCCCAGGCTGCCCAGAGGAGCTGTGGCTGCCCCCTCCCTGGCAGGGTTCGAGGCCAGGCTGGACAGGGCTGGGAGCACCCTGGGCTGGTGGAAGGGGTCCCTGCCCAGGGCAGAGGGTTTGGAACGAGATGATCTTTAAGGTCCCATCCAGCCCAAACCATTCTGTGATTTAACGTCTTTGCAGCATTTCTCTGTTTTGAAAGGGAAGCTCATAGTATAAAATAAAACTGTAGATTTAGCTACTAACCTGAATAGATAGCAGGGAATTGAGAAAGGATAGCATATGGAGGCTGTTCTTCGTCTACAATAAACTACCTGTTAAAAGCTGTTCTTCTCTGTACGCAGGTGAATTCAAAGCAAAACAAACCCCTGGCTCTTCACATTTTTGGGTTTTTGGAGTTGTTCATAGTTTCTCTTCTCCAAATATGATGGTGTTTGAATTGTAGACAGTAGAAAGAAAGATTTAATGTACAGAAAATTTAACGAAAGATCTGTTCCTTACTTTCTTGTTTTGACAGCTAGGTAAGAAAAGAATGATGTTGTCATGTGAGTGGAAGACAAGCGGAAGAAGCAATTTTGTGATTTCGTTGACATGGTTACAAGAGGGTCCTATGTCTGATAAATATTTTAATCTAAAAAACAGTGTTGTTTATTTCTGTATACGCTTGTTATCTATTTCTCTCTTCTCGCAAACCTGAATTGTCTTTATTATTTATTTCTCGTAGTATAACCTTGAAAATGGAACACAGACCTTTGATGATCTACCTGCTAGATTTGGCTACAGACTGCCAGCAGAAGGCTTGAAGGTGAAAAAAAAAAGAATAATTATGTATATATCTCTCTCTCTCCCATATCTACTGAACACTTCTGTAAACTAAAAAAGATAAAAGTTATTATAGTACTGAGGAAAAATAAATACAGAACTAATTAATTCATCTATTGCTCAAGCATAACAAATGTACAGAGGGTCTGAAATGAACTGTTGGCTGTGAATGGGAGATTCCTCTCCTAAGAAGAGAATTTTGGTAATCTGACCTTTTGTATGTGAGACAGAATTTGCAGAACATTTTTAATAAATAAATAAATTAAAAATAGCTGAATGCTAGGAATCTAAGAAGGTAAGTTTCATACACTGTTGTTTTCTCCAAAGTTGGTGGCAGTACTGATACCTGATGTCAGTTACCTTGTGCTGGTATCAGTGGATGCCAGATTGAATTTTGTCTTGATTTTTTTTTTTTTTTTTAATATTTGGAAGATTTGTTTTCTCTCTAGGTTTATATATTGGCAGGCCCTTTCACACTGTAAAGTGTGGAAAGGCAAGAGGGATTATCTTCCTTGCATGCGGCCCACATTCAGAGTGCTGTGTAGAGGAACTGTAGTTCATTTTCTTGGGAAAGTACAAGTACTGTTGTCAGCTTGCTTCCCTCCCTGCATTTCTTAAGCAACTGAGTGGAGAAACTCAGGGGCTGCAGTTCTGCCTTAGCCCCTGCGTGCTGTGTCACATATCTGCTGGCTGTGTAGCAGGTGATGGAGCATGCACCCCCTCCTTACACAGGTTCCCTCCGATTGCAGTCAGCACCCCGTAGCAGGTGAGGGGTTCCCAGTTCTCCCAGTGCTCCTCTCAGGCATGTGTTGCATTAATGCTATTTTATTTTACTCTGTATCATGAAGTGGGGAAAATGCAGATAGAGCGTATGCGCATTTTTGTTAGTTATCTGTTAGAGTCTTACACTCCAAATAAAATCGTATTGGAATAGGAATGCTGTGACATGACTTGAAAACTGCTCATAGGATTATTAACAGAAGGCAGCAGTAAGTGATAATATATTGAATTAGCAGAAAAAGCACGTGGGACTTTTATTTTTTTAAATTTTGTTAATCTGGTGTTCTTTGGTATATAAGAACTAAAAAACATGTAAGTATTACAACATTTTAAATTGTAAAATGCACCTAGTATTAGGGAAGGCAGAAGTAAGGATTTGCAAATGTTAATGGAACCGGAAAGGGAAAAATCATCTTGACATATTATGCAAAGTGATTAATGTGCAAAAAATGCCAAAGATGGCTGTAACCTTGGGAATACGTATAGGACCTTATCATTATTTTTACACTAAATTGGGAATTCTGAAGACCTAATGTCTTCTGAAATATGGCAGCAAGCATGTCTTGTACAGTGGTATAATTCCTTCTTCGTGTTTCTGGCGTGATTAATACACTGGGAACGCAGTAAGATGTGTAGATGGACTGAATGCACTTAATAGAAGGGAAATTATGTTCAAGATGAAATGAAGAAGGTTAAATAAATGTAGCTTCCATAAGCATCAATGAGAAGCATGTTCTACTTTTCCTGACTTCTGCTGAGGTAGTAGCTGTCCATACACTCTGGTGGCAGTAGTCAGTAACTGATGTAAAGACAAACTCACTTTTATCTGTGTAAAATAAGATAGAGGAGGACAAAAAAAAATTACTTAAATGATGTATGGTGATGTTAATGTTGTAAACTGGTTTCGTTAGTCTTGCTTCTTAAAGAAGTATTTAAAAGCTAGATGAATATCCAGTTCAGTTATAGTCTTCACATCCTGTGAGGTAAGTTTGTTGATGAGGTGGTGTAGCTGATGCGTGTTGTTAAATGCTGGTGTGCTGTGTTGAATTCAAGAGCAATGGGCATGCTGCATTTTTCTCCTTGCCTGACGTAAGATGCCTATGTAGAGATGTGAACAGTTTACTTCCTCTAGGATCACATTCTTGCAGTCAGTGTCAGTAAGTTTGTTCATTTCAGATAAAATTTATTTTCCATTCCTCTCCTGTACTTGAAACGCTCATCTACAGGGAATGGAATTTAGATTAGCCGTGTACACAGTTTAGTACTTGTGTGAAGTCCAGGTTTCATTACGAGTTCTGTTTGTGGTTTTGATTTTTGGGGCTTTTGTGGTGGTGGGTGGTTGTTTGTTTTTTTTTCTGTTTACTATGGAAGTGGCTGCATGGAGTCAGTCTTGTGGTGGTAACCTGTTTGGCTGTCACTTCGGACAGTGTATGAGTAAGTATTTGTGACTGAGATGTGTATGTTTTTATTTTGTGTAAGAATTCTAAGCTGTAAACATACTTAGGCAGATTACCTTTCAAGTTCTGGTGAAGGAGAATTGCTATCATTTACACACCTGTGGAGATGATAAATAACACGAGGGCAGAGAGCTGCTTTCCTGTTCATGCTGTCTGTAGCCTGTGTGTCCCCAAAATCTGGCTCTGCAGCATCGTTGATGTTGCAATGCTTGTGAGTAAACAATATGCAAAAAATGAAGCTGATGTGAAGATACAAGGTTGGATCACTTTTTGATTGCATGGTGTCCTTTTAATCCTAAAGAGGAATAAATTGCTCTAAGAATTCCTCTAACTCTAAGAATTCCTCTAACTCTAAGAATTCCTCTGCAAATGAAACCTCAGGAAGACTTGCTTTTCATGCCCAGTGGGTTTTCTCATGGGGAGAGGTGGCGTTAGAGCTATACAATTGTTTACTGACTGTATTGAGAAACAGAGGGCGACTAAGTGATTTGCCCAAGTAGTGAGCCAGTTTAATACATCAAAAATAGATGTAAGGAGCTTGGATTCTAACCTTTTTAAATGTGAGACAGCTCTGTCTTAATTAAGGTACATCATCACCTGTGTAGAAATAATGAGTTTCAGCCATGAATATAATACTAAATTTTTTTCTTTGTTTGCATTAAGATTTCAATTATTTAAAAAAAAATGCTATGATGTTGTTTGATATAGTAGGAAAATGGTGTACTCTTTCAATGCTTATGATTAAGATTTATTAATGTACAACTTGTAAAACAGTCTGTCATATCCTGTGATAATTGGTGCCAGTTTTGGTTTGTGTGCTCTGGTCATAAGGGGGTCGGTTATTTTGTGCCTGTGTCCTTAGAAGAACAGCTCCTCAATTAAAGATACTTCAGAATGTATTGGAACAATCCAGTCTAGTCATAGTTAGCCTTCGGTTTCTGTGTATGCGTTTCTTAAAGTGTAACGTGATGCTGTGTGATTTGTGTAAAACTCCGTAGAATGCAGTTGGTTCCAGACTCACCACTCTGGTTAAACAGAGTAAATGCTTTGCATGAAACCACGTGACATAAGTAGCATTTGCTGTATGAATCGGGAACCTTAGGGACCCAAGTTTGGCTGTCAGCAAATCGGTGTAGAATTTTCAGTGGATATTGCTTTTAATTGTTACAGGCTGTGTAACGTTGTGCCCGTCACCACAAAGTTGGCAAAGAACAGATTGCTGGTGCAGCTTCTCTGCCAAAAGGGGTATTATTGTTACAAAAATCTATTCCTCAAAACAAAATTGCTTCTCTCTGTTGTGGGTTAAACTTTATGAATAATACATATTTATGGATAAAATGTGAGATATATATAAACCGTCAGTTTAAATGTACATTTTGTATATAAACTGTCTATATAAAAACTTATATTTTATATATCTGATAGTTTATATGTACATTTATATACAATTATATGATTATATATAATCATTATTATTTCTACACAGGTGATGACATCTCTATTTCAAGCTGTCAGTGAAAACTGAGAGTTTAAAGCTCTTAAGGATGTATCTAGAACTAGAGCAGTAATTTCTTGAGCCCATAGCAGTGCAGCTTCTCATGATTTTTGTTTGCATAAAACAAATCACTTGTATTCTTATTTGCTAGCAATTCGCCGCTCTCTATCTGTCTGATAATTTGCTCTAGCTTTAAAACTGATTTAAACAAGTGTGAATCTTGTAGGAATATTCTTATGTCAAATGATACTCTATTGCATTAGCATCCAAAAGCCTCTGTCACACTGTGACCTTGTTGCACAAACACCTTACAAAGTAATTTTTCTGAAGAGGTGTATTTCAAATGAAGGGTAGACAAAACCTCCTCTAGGTGTACAGTCTGGATTTTTCTGTGTCTTGGTAATCAAAATCTGTTGTGAAGAGTCTGCCGGAAAGGAATCTCATTAATATAAGTCTAATTATTAATTAACTAATTGATACTAATCTAATTAATAAAGAAGCTCATTTTCTGGCGATGCAGAGATTTGACTAAGGAAGCAAGCATATTCTAGTAAAGGAAAAGGGGAAGGTCTGTTCTCCTGAGAGCTAGAACAAGTAGCGTTGTGCAGTGTGCGTGGTACTCGGTTGGCATTTGTCCTGTGTAAATTCCTGCATCAGCGGTGTTTCCAGAGCGTTTCCAGTAGTAGGGAAGGAAGCTCAAGGGAGTGGTCCACCCTGAAGTCACCACACCGTGGAGGGGGACTAGTGTCACTGCATTCTGTATTTCGCTGAGCACGTTTCCTCTGAGAGAGGCTGTAGAATTTTTGAGATGTTAAAGCGTGAGGTTTCTACTCCAGACGTTTTCAGTGGTGAAGTGCTAACTCAGTCACCTAAAAACAATCCAAAGATTGCTTCAAGACTGATACTGCCAGAATTTCCTACTTCTGTGAATCTTTCAGCTGTAGCAGGTTTGGGGATCTGTAGTCTTTGCTTGTCATAGTAAACCAGCTATTTTGTGTGCTACTTAAGTGCTGATTACACACACCTAATTTTCTTCATTTTCCCCTTTGAATTGCCAAGTACTAAGTTTGTGTTAGTGCTTCTTAGGCTATTATACTTCATTTTTCTTGATTTGTATCCATATGTTTTAGAATCATAGTACCACAACATTAATGTGGTATATGCGGTCCTCTTCACGCTGAATTATACTGCAAAGTCTGAGTTAGGAACTTCAGATGATATAAATGGAAAAACTGAATTTTCTTTCTAACTTTCTAATTCTTTACAGACGTAAAGATTTGGATGAATCAAGATAAATAGGCAGGGATGCAGCATAAACCTTGCTATGACATTGGACTGAGTTGATAGTAAGAATTTAGTTAGCTATTGTACGAAAACGTACAGTTTTCATTCCTTAATACTTGTCTCCCAAGCCTTTTGTTAACACAAAGAGAAATGAACCTCCTGTTTCTGTTCCTGTTTCACAGGGATTCCTGATAAACTCAAAACCAGAGAATGCATGTGAGCCTATAGCCCCACCTCCGCTGAAAGACAACTCATCTGGTGTTTTTATTGTGTTAATTCGAAGGCTTGAGTGCAACTTTGATATCAAGGTAAGACTTCACCCCCTGTTTCAAGGTCTTAAAGAATTTACTGGTGCTTTAGAAAGATGTGTGTAGCTAACATCAGGGTAGATACTGATGTGAAGGGAAGGGAGAATTTTGATTTCCACAGGCAGATAAAGCAGTATTGTAATATGATTTAGTTGAAGATTACCTGTTTGTGAGCCCGCTTACGTGGCAAAGAAGGATGATGGATGCTGCAGTTTGTAATAGAAAGCATTCAGTAGCAATACCAGCTTTTCTTGCCAGTTAGACTCTTTGCTGCCAGGGTTCACAGGGGAGATTAGGGAATAGAGATAACCTAAAAGCACCTGAAATCTGCAAGCCACTTTGCTGATTTGTTTTTGTTTTTAATAGCTGGATCATCATCTTGTGGCTCACACTGAGACCAATGAACAATGGTAGTGTCAGTGTTGGTTGATGGGGAAGAAGAGACAGTGCACTGCCAGGTGGAAGAGGCACAAGTGGCAGGATGAGAGTGTTTTCAAATGGGTACAACAACTAGGTGTTATGTTATGAAGTACTTGTATTGTGAAAAATTTGACTTGCAGCTGAAGTGGAGTATTCCCAGTGTTATTTTAAAAATATAAAATTAGAATTATTTGTGTTTGACAAGAATGTATAGTTTTCTTGAAAATAACCATGATATATGGGGCAGCAAAGGATGAAGGAAATCCATGTGTTGTTGACTTTCATGAACTAAAACGACATCCAACTATTGCTGCTGTGTTTTGTGTTCTGTTATGTGGTATTGTGGCTAAGCATGTAAATTCTACCCAGAGTGTAGATTCCAGCTGTAGAGGCAGCCTCACTGCTCATGTAATCTACCTTACTTCAAAGTTAGGAATGTCACATCTTTTGTACCATGAATCCTGTCACCGTGTCTGTATATGGCTTAGTGGGAAAAGGAAGGGCAAATGACAACTTGTCTCTCTCGTGTCCTCTTTGCTTGTCTGGTTGGTGGGACGGTATTACTGCGGAAGGCACTGTTAAAGGAACAGGTCAATTTTCCTAGTGGAGTATGTTTTTAATCAGAAGTACAGCAAATGTTAGCTGCAAACAACTTGTTTTGTTGAAGAAGTTGGCATTATGACTGAGCCTTCAGCTTTTTTACTCTGGTGTTCAATCAGAAAAATCACATCTTCCTTGCTGGTCATGGAATTCTGAGACCCTGAGAAGCTTTGTAAAGCTGCTCAGCTAAAGGCAGGAGTCAGGCACGGGTAAGATGTGCAGAATTGCTTTCCCACATAGCTATCAACTTAGTAAATGTGAACTCTTGTGGTTTAATTTTACACATCTTGATTTACCATGCGCAGTCAATGAGTGTTCCTTGCAGAAAATTTGGAAGATTTGTAGATTACCATTGAGGGCTTTCCGTGGTCAGTTCTTTCAGGATGAAGTCACACTAGCTCTGTATCTAAGCATTTTTTGGTTATGTTTTATATTTCATGTAATACCCATGGAAAAGTGGATTCCCACACATTATTAGACAAAGAGCAAGGTAGAAGCGGATCCGAAGTTCCAAGGCAAGCATGGCTATCTGTGTACTGACTAGCCAGTGAATTTGCTTTTCTATTATGTCTGTTATGTTTCTATTAAATCATTTCACCCACTAGAGTGTACGGTATTAAAATCAGTATGAAGTATTATGATGAACTCTCACTTAAAAAACCCCAAAACCCCAAAATACTATTGCAGTATTGTGTTATATAATTTCACACATACTACAGCATTTTACCCTGAAGTTTCTGCCGGGAAGTGGTATGCGCACCGAGATGTGAGTTATATTACGTGTCAGCTACTTGACTGACAGGATGCAGATTTTGACAAAAACAGGTGTTTGTTTGAAAGTCCTGTCTCTCCTTGTGTTTTATATTGAAAACTACAAGTACAGGTACATAGCTGTTTCTTGATTTTCATGTATGAATCTTTTATTAGGCCAGAAACTTTCTCCCCTTCCCTTTTCTCTCTTGGTGTCTAGTGAGTTCTTACAGAAAAGATTGTCACAGTAGAAGGGTAAAGGCTGGAAGCAAGTGGAAGCAGTTCAGAGCCTTTCAGAATGTGTCTCCTCACTTGTTGTAACTGGTTTTTACAGCTGTTTGTGTTGGTGACCAGTGTGGGAAGGGACTTTTCAAGAGAGGGTGGTGCTGTGCTTTCAACTCCTGCACAATTACAAAATTTCTTTAAGCCTGCGTTTAGGGTCTGGTCATCAGTGATTCATTAGGGTTCCCTAAGATTGGTTGGTGCGTATGTATCTTTGTAAAGGCAGTGCTGTAGTTGGTATTTGTTGGATTAATAAAGCTGTTGTGATGCCCTGATACCAGAGTGCTGCAACTGTTCTCCAGTTTCAAAGGTATTTAAAGCTGTGATCTTCTGTTCAGTTGTACTTAAGGGTTGTTTGTTTGTCCATTATATAAATATGTATTTGCATTACAGTCTCCTTAAATACATGCATCTAAGTGGAAATAAAAGCTAGCTGAATTCAGAGAAAGTCTATCCAGCTATAGCCAAGCTTATTACGTGGTTTTAAACAGGGGTTGAATTACAGGATGAAACCCAGATGTTCCTCAAAGGTTCTGTAGTGCTTTTTGTATCATGTGATGAGTGTTTTTACTGTCGCAGATGCATTAGAAGCAATATCTTAAATGAATAGTTGTAACTTAGTTATGTTTACATTAGTGATAGTCACTGCAGCAAATGCCATTTACCTAGACCTTTGGCTTTGCTTGTATTGACAAAAAAGCCAGTATAGATCAGAAATGTAACATACACAATATATTTATAGTTTTGTACCCATATTTACAATTTTGTACTTCTCCGTAAGAAAGCTTCTGATACCTGGACGTCAAGTAAGATATTTCCATATCTCTGAAGGCACAGAAAACATACTATTCGTGTGACTTCATCAGCTATCAAGTGGTAATTTCTAGTTTACCAAAGCAAGTTAGTCCCTTTATTTTCAATTATGATTACAGAGTATTTTTATCTAGCCATAGAAAGTTTTTAATCCTGTTCTTAATATATGTTAAAACTATCTGTCTGCAGACAATATGGAATTATTTTTCTGGAAGAAGAACATAATTATATGAATGTAAGAATAAGGCTGCTATTCTATTTTGGAAGGTGACACTTGTTTTCGAAGTGCAAATTGTGTTGTGCTAATATTTATAACTTCCTGAAAGTGTACCTTGTCTTAGACACTACAGACAGGTTACTGTATTTTGAAGTAGTAGTCTTTCTAGTACATGTTTTTGTGTGGCTTACAGGTTTTAAATGCACAGAGAGCTGGATACAAGGCAGCTATAGTTCACAATGTGGATTCTGATGACCTCATAAGCATGGGATCCAACGACAGTAAGTACAGGTATCACTTCTTCTCTCCTGTTTGAAAATCATTTCACCCACTAGAGTGTATGGTATTAAAATCAGTATGAAGTATTATGATGAACTCTCACTTAAAAAACCCCAAAACAGCAAAACCATCACCAGCAACAAAAAATCCCAGGAAAAACCCACCCCAACCAGAAATCCTCCTGTTTTTAATATTTTAAAATGCAAGATATTCATATAAGCACATATACTTGTGTATTATTTGTGGCGTTAAGTTTGTACATTCTCTGAGTGTTTCTTTTGTTTTTCCTTTAAATTTTAGTTCAGTTGTTCTGGGTTAAATGGGTACATTTATGAGAGATTTATATGACTGACGTGGAAAATAGCTGATGTGTTGTTAATTAAGTAGAAATACAGGAAAAGTAAAAAAACTACTCTTTTGGAAGGAAATAAAATTTTAAAATAGTGCTTTTTAGTATTTGTTAGTGGTTCCATTTTGTTGTTGTACTGTTGTGTACGTTTTTTTGTTCCTTTGGACAATGGGTTCTAATTTCATATGAATACCGAAAAAGAATGTTTAGAGACCAGTGTGCCTTTTTCTGATTGATTCTGATGCTAGCTATTCCAATTTTAACCTTGCATGGAGTGAATATGTTCAGAATATCTTGTAATTAGTCAAAATGTTGGGTTTGTTTCATGGTATGTGTTTTTTGTCTGTAGTGCTGTTACGACTTTTGTTGTGGCATTTCTTTATTTTTGTCCAGTTTTTCAACTTGTTCGGTGTGAAACAAGAACATAAATGAGAACAAAAAAAGTCTTTCTAAGTAAAACACCATTGGGTAAACTAGGAAATGAACTTTCAGCAAACTAAATGGCAGCCAGGTAGCTCAGAAAGCTATGCTAAAGTGGTTTTAATGAATTCACAACCCATGCGCATCGTATTTTAGGTTTCACTGAGAAATCAAGATGTAGAACAAGTTCACAACAAATGCAGACTTGGATAGTGTGAGGTGACATTAAGCCAAGTATGCTTTTGCCTTGGGGAACCGGAATGCTTTCATACTGACTACACTCGAGATACTTTGACCCTTAAATGTGAAGCAGTAAGTCAGAGCTGCAAATCAATATAAAGTAAAGCCAAGGAAAAAGTTTTCTAGAATATATATCTTTCAATAATTTTTCATTTCTGCTGCATCTTTTGAGCTTATTATTGCCCTCACTAGTAAGCAGAGAAGGGGGACGCAGTTCCATCCAGTTTCTTGAGACTGAAATAAAGATGTGGGGTTTGTTCATTCTCTTCTTTCTTCTTTTTGACCTTTTCTAGCCACAGAGGTTTCCAGTGTTTTCATTTATGTTTAGGGTGAGAAGGAGGGAAGAAAGATGAATTAAAACTTATAGTACCAGATCACAAAGTCATATAAATTGCCAGAAATTCTGGAAATCAATGGAGCTGTGTCACTTTATCCAGTCTCTGAGTAAGAACGATGTTCTGGTTGCACTTGCTGTGGTGATGCCTCTTTTTTTGTCAAAAGATTTTGATTTTATGCTCCCTTTTAAATGCTCCATTAAGAATTTTGATTCTATACCTGCAGTGAAGTCCCTAGATAACTTGGTAGGAAAAATACCACTTCTGAGATGATGTGAAAATGTAGCATGCATGTGCTTCAGTTTATGCATCATTATGTTAAAATACATCTTCACATGGTAATAGTCTCATAATGTTCAAGTCTTACGTCTTAAGAGTGCTTACAGAGTTTCCACGTAATAATAGTTTTCTTGCTTTTTTTTGTACAGTTGAAGTTTTAAAGAAGATTGACATTCCTTCTGTCTTTATTGGTGAGACGTCAGCTAATTCTCTTAAAGAAGAATTTACTTATGAAAAGGGGTAAGTTACCCTGCATACAGCTGTGTTGCTCCTTGCATTAAGTCATTGCCTCTTTTTAATATTTATGGCTTTAAAATAGGATGTTGCAATGACAGAGGCTGTAGGTATTCTAGGTTAAACCTTGTGCCTGAGAGCAATGGGCAGAAAGCATTTTAAAAATTAATATTAATTGCTTTCCTGCAAGAGGGTTACCATGTATTTATCAAATGTTACTCCTTTCATTTTCATATAGCATTAAACGTATGAGTTTAGCTAATGATCTAGGAATCACAGAAATGTTTGTGAGAGTATGTGTATTTCAAATCTAAAGGTGGGTTCTTTTTACAATATGTGTCAGTTCCCATTGAAGTCAGATGCTGGTCTTTAAAAAAAGAATTTTAAAAAATCATCCTTTATTAATAGTTCTAGAACAAGTCAGAGAACTTGCTATGCTAGGTGAATTTTCAGGATGCATTTAAGATGATTCTAATGGGCTGCATGATTAGGTTTGCACTGCTGCTTTTCTGCTTTTAAGTTTAAAACTTCAAAAAGAAAAGCACTGTGAGGACAAGATGGTTAAAATATATACCTCACATAGGATGGAAAAGGCAGTGTGTTTGGTATTATTAGTCTAGTGATCTTGCTTCTTCAGGTCTTTCTGATGCCATTTCACTAAATTAGAAGAACTAGTTTGTGTCATTCTTAAGTAGACACCTTACTGATGAAACTACTTGATAGGTAAAGTGTGGCTCCACGTGAGTTTGGTTATAGAACTACTAACGGTTTTATGCATTGTACCTTCTCAGGTGTTTCTGACTGCTTGTGCCAACAGAACAATAATGGGATTTTGCTTCCTTAAGTATCAATAAATACTAGTAATCGCATAGCCAGTTGCTAGCACTTGTATTGAGTGCTCTAGGAAGATTTGTGGTTAAGGTACTGTAATTTGTTGACTCCCCAGAGGGCAAAGGGTGCACTTCATGCTTCAGGATTTGAAACTAAACCTCCCATATAACCCAAAATGCTTTAATAAATAAGAATGATTTCACAGTATCTTTTGATAGTCATGTTACGTTTTTCTTGTTCTGCTATCAAAGCAGCTAGGAGGTTGTTTTCCTGGTTGCTTTAGATTTGTTTATGATTGAAGTCAGTAGTTTTAACCCAAAAAGTGTTCTAAGAAACATTATTTTACCCTTTAATTTAATTGGCTTTATGCTATGTGGATATTAGCTGAATTTTCTATGTTGTTGTGCACAAGTAGGTATTCCTTTGGTGTGTCTAGCAAAAAACTTTAATGTGTTTTTTTATTGTATTTATTTTTTAATTCGTTGTTCATGAATTTCTAACCTATTTAGAAAGTGTTACCTTTTTCTCCCCACAGTGGCCATGTTGTGTTAATACCAGAGTTCAGTCTTCCTTTGGAGTACTACCTAATCCCCTTCCTAATAATAGTAGGGATCTGTCTTATTCTCATCGTCATATTTATGGTAAGTTCCTTCTTTTAATAACATTTTTTCTTTCAAATGAATCATCATAGAACTGTCACTTACTGAAGTTAAATGAAGGCACACAGTAAAGGAACACCGAAAGCTTTGTGTACTGTACATAACTGTACCATCCTTACGTATAATCCTTCATTTTCTCAGTACAATAAACAGGTGCAGGATTTTGGCAAAAGGATTTTAGGAGCTGTTAGGATGTTCTACCTGGCATATAACCACTCGCAAAGAATTGTCCTCACTGCTACTCTTCCACTGCAGAAGCGCTTTCTTTTTCGCCCCATGAAGAATGACCTGTCTTGTGCTGGAGTATGTTCCACCATACCAAACTCGCACTGCCTAATGAACGCTAGTAGCATTGTTCCACAGTGCAGGCCTTACTGCAGGTGCAGTAAGCAGTCATCAAGCTCAGCATGTAGCATATATCTTACAGCATATAAATTACCTATAGAGGTTCTCAGTTGGGCATGTGTTTCCTATGAAAGGTAAAATAACATAGCTAGGTATTATTTCAGAATACTTAGCACTCCACTTTTTGGAATCTCTGCTGGTCTCTGACCAATTTATTATTTCACCTTTTGATAAAAATGAAGTAATGCATCAACTGTTCTATAACATTTTCTCTACATATTCCTTTCTGTGTTAGTGGATTTACACTGCAAGTTGTGTATTTCTTTGACAATCCTGGGCATATTTGGCACAATCAAAATTGCAGCAGCTCTCTGAAAACAAGGCAGAAGTCATTAACTAGAGACGATGTAAAATTCACCAATTCTTTGTCTGACCTTCTGGGGATAACCTTGATCATAGAGGACTTTGTCTCAGTTCTGTCAGTGAACCTATAGCCTTATCATCGTATCTTGAAGGTCAGCAGTTTGAGGTAAGGAGAGATGGTATTTCTAAAGGAGAGCAGTCACCAGGGATAATATTCTGTGAACATCTGTTGTTCTGAGACCATCAGTATTCCAATTTGAGCCTCACTAATCTGCTTATAATGCACCTAGTCTGAAAACTCAAACAAAATATTTGTTATTTAAGAAATGGAATGAAGAATGCTAAGAAAGGGACTGTAGTATCATTTTGAAAATCATAAATGTAGGCTTTGCACCCTATCAAAATACAGTATGTGAAGCACTGGTAATTTTTCAGAAAGATACTAATTAGGGAGTGAAAAGAAAGGAAATAATAGTTAGGGGGTCTGCTATTTGAAGAGTGATTTAGAAGGTTACCTTTGAAGAGAAAAATACATGAAGGAGGGGGGACATACAAAATCTGTAATCATGAGGAGTGTGAGCTTGACTTCTATCATGACCACCACTGTGGAAATTCAGAAATAAGAGTTGAAGAAATATCTTGAGAGTAAAAAACGTATTTTTCTTCAAGAGTTTTTCACCAGTTCAGCTGCTTTTGTTTTTAGATGATGTTAAGTTAGTTGAAAAAATTCCTTATGGATTGCAGTGCTGTCATCTTCAGGTCAAGAAATAAACTAAACGTCAGACTGATTTGCACCAATCACTTTAACAAGGAACTAGAGCTATGTAACAAACACAAGTCTAATCCTGCTGAAAGGCTACCTTTCCTTAGAATTGCAGATGTTTCCCACAGTATGAAAACAGCACTTTTCTGCATCAAAAGTGGCATTACAAATGTTATAGGAGTGAGCTAAACAAATTTGTAAAGTGTTTGTCTTTAGAACGTGAGTTCTCTTAGCAGAAGCCATAGAATCACAGAATAGTTTGAGTTGGAAGGGACCTTTAAAAATCATCTTGTCTACCCCTCCACCGTCAGCAGGGACACCTCCACCAGACCAGGCTGCTCAAAGCCCCATCCAGCCTGGCCTTGGACACTGCCAGGGAGGGGTCATCCACAGCTTCTCTGGGCAACATGTGCCAGGGCCTCACCACCCTCAGAATAAAGACTTTCTTCCTTGTATCTAATCTAAACCTACTCTGTTTCATTTTAAAGCTGTTACCCCTTGTCCTGTCACTACATGCCCTTATAAAAAGCCCCTCTCCAGCTTTCTGTTAGGCCCCTTCAGGTACTGGAGGGCAGCTGTAAGGTGGGAGCTTCACCAGACTGCCACGACTTCTCAGATAGGATGGACAGTGGCTGAGCAACTTTATCCGCCAGTTTCCTTGGCACCTGCGGATGCATCTCATCAGGTCCCATGGACTTGTGCACCTTCAGGTTCCTTAGATCGTCTCAAACCTGATCTCCTACAGTGGGCAGTCCTTCAATCTCCCAGTCCCTGCCTTTGCCTTCTGCGACTTGGGTGGTGTGGCTGGAGCACTTGCCGGTGACTGAGGCCAAGAAGTCGTTGAGTACCACAGCCTTCTCCATATCCCAGTAACCAGATCTCCCATTTGCTTTCAGAGGGAGCTCACCTTTTTCCTAGTCATCCTTTTATCACCGATGTATCTACAGAAGCTTTTCATGTTGCCCTTGACGTCCCTGGCAAGATTTAGTTCTCTCAGGGCTTTACCTTTCCTAACCTGATCCTTGGCTGGTTGGAGAATTTCTCTCTATTCCTGCCAGGGCGCCTGTCCTTGCTTCCACCCTCTGTAGGCTTCTTTTTTGTGTTGGAGTTTGTCCAGGATCTCCTTGTTCATCCATGCACACTTTTGCCTGGCTTCCTCTTTGTTAAGATGGATTGCTCCTGAGCTTGGAGGAGGTGATCCTTGAATATTAACCAGCTTTGCTGGATCCCTCTTCCTTCCAGGGCTTTTATCCCATGGTACTCTACTGAGCAGGTCCCTGAAGAGGCTAAAGTCTGCTCTCCTGAAGTCCAGAGTATTGAGCTTGCTGTGCACCCTCCTCGCTGCCCAAAGGATCTTGAACTCTTAGTGTTTCACGGTCACTGTAGCCGAGGCTGCCCTGGAGTTGAGGTTCATGTTCCCCACCAGTCCCTCCCTGTTGATGAGAACAAGGGCCAGCATAGCGCCTCTTCTTGTGGGCTTCTCTGTCACTTGAAGGGGGAGGTTATCGTCAGTGCATTCCAGGAACCTCCTGGATTGCTTATGCCCTGCTGTGTTGTCCCTCCAACAGATACAGGTGTGGTTGAAGTCTCCCATGAGGACCAGGGCTTGTGAACATCCGCTCAGTCTTTGTGGTGGGGTGGCCTGTGGCAGACCCCACTATAATGTTGCTGGTCCCTGCCCTCCTGTTAATCCTCACCCATAAGCTCTGTCAGCTCCTCATCCGTACCCAGGCAGAGCTGGTCATTGACATAGAGATACTATGAAAACAGTTCTGAAGACTATGGGAATAATCCTGTAAAAGAGCTAAAATAATCTAAAACTGCAAGCAAAACCAGCCAAACTTAACTGTGTTTTACTCCAAAATGTGCCATCCCACTCTGCATGGACCTTGGTAGAGGATTGCCACAATGGCTATTGTTTTATATAGTATGGACATAATTTTTTTTTTCCTGTTTCCTTTCCAAAAAAAAGCTTGTGTATTTTCAATTTCAAGTGCTATGGTCATCAAGAACATCCTTTAGGTTTGTTTGGCTTCATCCTTGAGACCAAGCAAGAGAAGAGGTGATTTGGTTTGAACTGGGGTTCCCTTTTGATTAACTTCCTGTGAAGACTCATGAATCAAAACTTTTATAGTTCCTTTATTGTTTTACTTTACTGTTCATGCTGTCTTACTTATGTCCGTTTCCAGATCACAAAATTTGTGCAAGACCGACACAGAGCAAGGAGGAATCGGCTTAGGAAGGATCAGCTTAAGAAACTTCCTGTACATAAATTTAAGAAAGGTCAGTGGATCATTCTTTGTCTAACTAATTAGACCCCGTTGTTTTTAACGCCAAAAAAGCCTCTAAATTGAGGGGCTTTGTAGTTTTGGAGATAATTTTGAGTACACTTGAAATAGATAGTAGAGTTTGGAGTGAAAGTACACAAAAAGTTTCACTTGACCCTGCTCTCACTGAAATAGAGGAGTTCTAACATTTCTTTAACGGAAGCAGAGCAGACACCATATGCAGACTGTGGCTGAGATTAAAACATTGCTTAATATACCACAAAATGAGTACAAATATTCCACAAAACTTCCTTGTTGTGCTGTCGTTAACAGTGACCATAGCAGTCAGTCACAGTGATGCATCATTTCCGTTATTTGTCTGGAAACTGATCAATACTAGTGGCACATAAGTTGCCTGGCATTGTAGGGAATATAAAAACAAAACTGTCTTGTGGGTATAATCTATCTCGTTTTCCAGAGGAGCAGTCCTTTCATTCAATTGCAGTAGTCCTGTGAGGGCAAGAGCGATTCAAATTTGATGCCAAAATACTTGCTGTTGTGATTCTTTGTAGTGATTAATTTTATGCAAGATATAATGACAAGAAATAAAGCTGTACTAAGTTACTTTATTCAAGGAAGTAGAAAAGCTGCCTGAAGTCCTGCTCTGTTGTAGTCTGCTCAGAGATAGAAAAAAAGTCTAGTACATTTCTTTGCAATTTTATTTTTAAATGTGTTACCACTTTACCATCTGAGTGTTCATTTGTACAAGCTATTGCAAGACATGAGAAGAAAAGGCGGAGAAAGTACTTAATTGAAATGATTGATTACAACATAACAGATGTCAGTAGAGAATGTACTTGCCGAGGCACAAAGACCATGTTAGGGGATATGCCTGGATTCAAGGATAGAACCACTGACTGTTCTTTGCCCTTGATAAAGCCAGCCTGCATTATTAATGACATTGCGCTCACTTTGTGCAAGGCAGATGTTCAGTTTGAGCAGATACAGTTTTTGTGCAATGTTAGTCAGCCTTGTGGGCTGGGGGGAAGAAAAAAAAAAAGTTTTCTTCTGGAAGGTTGACTGAACGTTGCTATAATGACCTATTGGTATGGATTTATAATTAACTCTAAAAAAATTATCTTAAGCCAATAAAGCTAATATTAATTTTGTTTCCTCTTATTGATTCCCTATGAAATCTAATTAGAATAAAAATATGAGGTAAATTATGGTATGCTTTAAAGAGAAATTTGCAAAGAAAAAGTTGCTTCAAGAAGGTCACTTAATGTCGTCTTCAGTTAATTGTGTGCATCTGTAATAACTGTCTTGGAATTACATAACCAAGTAGCCAGTGTATGAAAATATCTTACTGCTGTTTTCCTCATTTGCCTTCCTCTTTCCTGTTGCTGAATCTGGCACAATATGAATTGTTCAGAGCTCAGTCAGTCATTGTAAAGTAAACCTGGCTGTAAATATCCAGGTATCCACTGCATTCTGTGGCTTACAAAAAACAGAACAAAAAGCATGTTTTTTCAACTAGGATTTCAGTTTCCTTAAGCGAATGATCACTTTGGTTCTACTGCTGTGAAATTAATCCCTTGCATTATTTTCTTTAAGTCCTTTGACTAAAAGGACAAAAATTGACCCAACTTGCAGTATGTTATTTGTGGACATTACAAGAAGGATCTATTGCTTCCTGCTTCTTTGTGAAAGATAGGATATCTCAAGACATTATTCCAAAATCCCTTCACTTCGGTCGTCTTGATGGTGTATCCAAACAATCCTACCTTTTGCTTTGGAAGAACAGGTGAAAGCAACTCCTGTGGACTGTAATTGCTGTTTTTAGGAATGCTGGATTTTCTTTCATTTCCAACGTATTGTTAAAAATCTGTTCGCATTGGAACAGATTGAAATGTTAATCAAATAGTGAAGCTAAGACACTGTAGATACTGGTTCTTCTCTTTGCACTGCTTTTTATGTTGTGAATCACTGCCTCATAAATAGTTTCACTGTATTGTAAAAGGGGTGTTAAGGGAAAGTTGGCTTTAGTGGGTTTCTAGAATTTAATAGGTTGATAGCCAAAGGACGATGTAGTGAAGACGGTTGTTCTGCAGGGATGATTGCACTCTGACACACCTAAAGAGTTGTTACAGCGGGAAATACAGGAACCGTCTCTAAACAGGATTTGAGTCAAATACCACTGTAACACATGGGAGTGTTTTACTAATTTCAGTGGGCTTTAGATCAGGCACTTGGCATTTCTGTAATGAGTAGAGAATGCAGTAACAAAAGATGTGGCATTGACTATCTTTGCAAAGTTGTAATCAGCAAGCCTTGCCTTTGAGTAGTTCCACAGAATGCAATGTACACTATATCAATATCTATTTTCTACACAGAAAGAGTTTTGGGGAGAGGTGGTGTTGTGATTCCTTATGAAATGGATTGCATTTTGGTCATAGAAAAGTCAGTGGGAGTTGGCATCTTTTGTATAATATCTTTATAACAGAAGTGAAGACAGCAAAAAAGACAAATCCATTTAATGTACCTGTAATTTGATCATTAGTAAATCTGGATATTCTGAAGAATAATAGCTTAGAAAAAATGCAGGCTGGAAATTTTGTGAATTGGCATGTATTGTAGAATTTATTTTCAGAAATATATAATATTATTTTCAAGCTAGGTTAACTTTACACTAAAATGGAATCTAGGCCAAGACTGAAAAGACTTTTAGGTCTTAACTGCAATGAAATGATAGTGTAACCTCTCACTCTTTTAGAAAATACTGTAAATTTAGTGAAGATAGAATGCTGCGAAAGAGATGTGTGAGCATATTATTAAGAAACGAAACATGAACAAAGCAGGGTTTTTTTCCTACGTTGAGTGTTGAAAGTTAGGATCGTAGAGTGGTTAGATACCTGAGAAATCATCCAGAATGTGGGAGCTGCTACATCCACAAGACTTCTAAAAATGGAGCTGTTTGCTTAGATGTTTAAATATGACAGAAGAGGTTAACTTTAGGCAGTCAGCTTTGAAATGCTGTATGTACACGTGCAAAAGAGCCTCAACATATGTGACATAATAAGCTGTAAGAATATGTGTCATTTTAAGCAAATACACATTTTTAAGCATCATGTGTATTGAATTTGTGTACATCTCTTTATATGCAGATTGATACATATGATTGAGCAATAGTGGGAAACAGAGGTTTCTCAATAGCTTTTAAAAATCTGCTCCAGAGTAAGTGCAGTTCTGTAGTTTAACTAAAAAAATTCCTAAAAATATGTGCCAAGTAGTTGGAAGATAATTTTGCTTACTGAAGACTTTTCATGCACAGTTTATTTAAGTAAGATAAGTTAGTTACTTTATTTTGCAGGAGTTGCCATACTTTACCCCCCCCCCCCC
>Ga0065711_1005068_pt1 | contig 29788 bp, 21 predicted proteins | sample Hoacrofraction12_FD_59098 | JGI IMG/M metagenome (GOLD analysis project Ga0065711, IMG submission 59098) | Hoatzin crop microbial communities from Cojedes, Venezuela - Epithelial fraction 12 v2 (version 2) | ecosystem: Host-associated > Birds > Digestive system > Esophagus > Crop | place... | reverse complement strand
CTGTCCAGCCTGTCCAGGTCTCGCTGAATGGCAGCACAGCCTTCTGGTGTATCCACCACTCCTCCCAGTTTTGTGTCATCAGCAAACTTGCTGAGGGTACACTCTATCTCTTCATACAAGTCATTGATGAAAAAGTTGAAGACTGGGCCCAGTGCTGACCCCTGGGGGACACCACTAGTTACAGGCCTCTAACTAGACTCAGCGCCGCTGATGACAACCCTCTGAGTTCTGCCATTCAGCCAGTTCTCAATCCACCTCACCAACCACTCACCCAGCCCACACTTCCTGAGCTTGCCTATGAGGATGTTATGGGAGACAGTGTCAAGCCTTGCTGAAGTTGAGGTATACAACATCCACGGCTCTCCCCTCATCTACCCAGCTAGTCATGCCATCGTAGAAAGCTATCAGATTGGTCAAGCATGATTTCCCCTTGATGAATCCATGTTGACTACTCCTGATAACCTTCTTTTCCTCCACTTGCTTAATGATGACCTCCAGAATGAGTTGCTCCATCATCTCTCCTGGGATGGAGGTGCAGCTGAGAAGCCTGTAGTTCGCTGGGTCCTCCTTCTTGCCCTTTTTGAAGATTGGAGTGACATGGCTTTTCTCCAGTCCTCGGGCACCTCTCCTGTCCTCCAGGACCTGTCAGAGATGATGGAGAGTGGCTCAGCAATGACAAGTCCAGGCCTTTGACACTGTCTCCCATAAGATCCTCATCATGAGTCCTTCATTATTTCTCTTCTGCTGGGTGCTTTTACTGTCTTTGAGAGTCCGTACTTAAGCTTGGCTACACTTGATGTGCTGAGACATTTCTGGCATAAGGAGTCTTGGGATGTTCACAAGAAGATACATCTGCTTCTGTACAACTTTGGATGTGTGCCTATTGAATGGCAGTCGATTATCAGGTTTTTTCACTAGGCCATTTCTCCAGTTTGTCAATGGAATTCTGACTTCTGCTTAATATACTTCCTGGCCATTGCAGGAATAAAAATAATAATTTCATGCAGCCCATATTTTTTCTGGTGTATTTCGCACTGTCCAGTGATATTCTCATGCTTTTGTGAAGGCAAGGTGTAGGACGCTGACAGGTTTGTTTTCATCAAGAAGGCCTTTGTTTTTTTCTGTCCAAGTCAGAAACTATAATTAGTTTGATATAAATGCTAAAACTTGTCTTTGGCAAACAATTAATCATATCCTTCTATGTTTTAGAGGGTCACCTAGAAAATATTTTATCATCTTAAGTGTGTTTTTTCCTGGGTAGTTTCAACCAGCTTTTTTTCTTTAGCTTATCCTTTTGTACCTCTCTTCCTCTTTGAAAGTAGGCATGTAGGCATTGTTTTTGTTAATTTCAAGCTTTTGGATTCTCACGTGTTTTTCATCATTTCAGAGAGATAACAGTTGAGATTACTGTGGGTAGTATAGGACCTGCTGGAGTAAAATTAATCAGTCGCTGTGATTTAAAGCAAATTAACTTCACAATAAGTTCTGTGTCTTGCAGTTCGCTATTTTTGCTTTTGTTCTTGCTCCCTTTCTGCTGGTGTGCTTGCCAGCTGATGGCAGCTGACCTCTTTGTTAAAAAAAAAAATGGAGCAAAAAGGCCCAGAACTCTTCTGTTTTCTTGGCATTGTCCATTTTCTTTCCCATTGAATATTGTAATAACTTTGGCCTTGCTGATCTTCTTACTAATATATCTGTGGAATTGTGGGGTTTGTTCTTTACAAACATTACCTTGTCTCATTTTGTGATGTGAGCTTTCAGAGTTTGTTTCTGTATGAGAGCGCTGCTGTTACACTTGTCCTTGATAATTTGACCTAGTTGCTTTTTTCCTATTACTCCATTTCAAATCATGAAAGCATTTGTGAATCGCCAGCTGGTCTCTTACTATATATGCTTCCCACTATCTTCCGTGTTAAGATAGTGTGTATATGTATACTGAATACTGCTTCTCTGAGAAGTGCTTAGTTGTCCTGACTTTTTCCACCAGAATTTGATTCTGGGAAGAAGAAAGCTCTCTGCTGAAGAAAGTACACTTCAGTAAACTCAGTAAAGTCCGTTGGCTTTGTTCACGGTTCTCCCTTTTCCACGTACTAAGAATGACTGATTGTCATTGTGTGAACACAGTCAATTACTTTGCTTTCCATCTTCGCATTCTGTCAGCTATTTTACTTGAAGAAGAAGAAAAAAAAATACACACAAAAAAAATACCAAACCAAAACTGAATTTCAAGAAACAGCTGAACAGTCTGTTGTATTGCAGAGTCTGAAAAGTTGAAGAGCTCCTCCAAGAGATGTATTTAGGATAGATTCCTTTTATTCTTAGCAATGTGCTTAGAATGAATTTTGAAGCCCCTTCCTCCATGAGTGGCAACCCTCAGTTGTTCTTCTGAATAACTGATGTGAGTTGGAGTTTCCTTATTGCGGGGTTTTGGTTTTTTTTTTTTCAGTTGCACTGTTTCTTTAGTTTAGTCATTATGTATTTTGTATTTCCATGTTTTATTTTGGTGTTGTTGAGATGTGTATGACTTTGTTCCTTCAGAAGGCTTTCTTTCTTTTAACTTTGTAACATCTGCACCTCTGATGTTAAGTCTTACCTTGCCTGTGAGGAGTGGAGGGAGAAGGAACAAATGCCTACTAGGTATTGCAGTGATGAATCTCAAACGTCTTAATATTCAGTCTGTTGAAGCTTTAAGTCTTAAGTAAGAAAGGAGTGCTAGAAGCAACTTCAAAACCTGTTCTTCCACGTATTTTTGTGAAAACTTCCACTCTCTCCCACAAAAGAAGTAGTCTGCTTCAAAATGAGAGAGGAAGCCAATGTCAGCAGATCCATTTCACACTTGTTATGTTTTGTATCTGACCCAACATCTGAGCTAGGATACTAGTTTCCCCATATAAACAGTGAAGAGAGCGAGCTACTTCTCTGAAAGGTGGACAGCTGCGTTTAATTAGGTAACTTAATGCCTAAAGGTGTCCCCTTCTCTCAGCCTGCTGGAAAGGAAGCCTAGTGTGCTAGCTCAGGTGTAGATTCCTACTCCTTCTGGTGAAATTAATCTTAATTCTGCCATTTACCCTTTCCCTAGACCGTTACTGCAGTTCTGTTTAAGTACTGAGGGTCAAACCTGCATTAGCAGTAGGAAAGAACTGGTCTAGAGATCAAGGAAAGTAAGAAAGGGATTCAGTCAATGAAAATAGAGTGAAAAAACAAAGTTGAACGTGCTAAGTCAAAGATTGTGATGCCTATAGAGCCCATGTTGCTTGAATCAAGAAGCTGCTTCTGAAGGAGGTGAGTGCTTCCCTCTGTTGTTTGCACCTGTGGAGTAGGGGTTGTGACAGATATGTTTTTATGTGAAGTACCCATGTACGCTATGTGTGATAGTACCGTGGCTGAAGTAGGACTTATTGTTATATTAATCTCAGAAATGCCTGCTTGTAGTACCCAGAATAAGCTACATGGTGCAGTCTTTAAAGACTTGTTCTTTGAGTAGAAGCTCTAGTTACTCTTGATCTCTTAACCCCAGAGTTTCTCACCCTGCTGTAAAACTGCTTCCTGAGTGCAAGAACTAACTGCTGCTCTGCTCAGATGCTGAAATTTTTGCGCTCCATGGCATTCCATTGCCGTGTTAATGAAATGACATGAGGTACTCACTAAATGCAGCAGCCCTGGAGAAGCAGCTCGTTGTGCCTTTGTAGATTAGACTGCAGTTAAACCAGTTTGCGTGTGTGACACTTCATGTGTAACCATTAGAAAGAATTTCTTGTTCTTGTGGTAGCTTGGAAGAGAGCAGCCAGTAATGACAGAGCTCTAGCTAAGGATGATAAATGTGTCTAAGTATTGGGAATTAACCTTTGCAGATGATGTATTGTTGAAACTATGTCAAGCTGCTGCCATTCTAATTAGTCTGGCTAAAACATCTAGCAAACAGGGAGATTTCTCACGTCTCTGAGAACAGAAAATGACTGCAATAAAGGGACAAATGCCAGCATATTGCAGGAGGTGCCCTGTGCTTTTTAAGTCTGTGTATCCAGATCTTGACTGATAGAAAAGATTGTGAGATTAAACGCTGTATGTTTTGAAAATTCTGATTTTAATTTAGATTTCTAACTTTACCTTTAAATGTATAAACCTGATGTTATGGCATGCTTTATTTTGACAGATAAGGAAGGACATAATTTTTCTATATTCTGGGTGCTGGTGAGTGTTATCCTAGGTGCAATAGCCATGCTGTGCAAAGAACAAGGAATTACAGTACTGGTAAGAATCCTCCTATTGACTGAATTTTGATCTCAGCATCTGTCAGGTGCAGTTGCAAAGCCTGCAAAGATGGATATTCTCCATAGCTAGTCGCATGCACACCTTTTTGCTCTGTTCAGAAAACTAGTTAATGTTGGCAAAAAGCAGTATTCTAGTAGATTTCTCTTGATTGTATCCCTGCCAATCTGTTGGAATTCTTCATTTTATCTTTTGTAAGCAGGTTGCATTTATCTGTTAATTTCTTGCAAAAATTTCAAAGATTTACAGTGGTAGTTACAATGCATATCGTGTTCATTGGCCTTGGCTTTGAATGTAATTGTCAAGATAGCGGGTCAACAAACCTCGTTGAAGGCGTACGAACAAAGACAGAACTGGAGGAGAGCATTTTTTAAAGCTCCACCCTCTTGCTTTTGTGAAGAGTGTAATTAGAAGTAGGGACATTGTTTATGCATTTCTAATACTGATTGTCTTCCTTCTGTCCCTTGTTTAAGGATCTGTCTATACAAACAGATATAGTTACTGTTCATGTTCGTTGTGCTCTTGTTTTTCATTACTTGAGTGAAGACTTTCTGTTTTGGATGACCAAATTGGCGACCTGAAACACAACATCTGTGGTTTTTACCTTTTATATAGCCATATATCTTTATAAATAAATCCAATTTGTAGCTGTAACTGACATAGATAAAGCAACAGAAGCAGAAGAATTCTTTGCAGCAAGAACCCTGTTGTCCTTGCTAGAAAAAGAGGGAGAAGGAATTACAGAAAACTTCTTGATGTAGGACATTATTTTTGGGTAGATGTTTGTAGAGTGATGTGTTTTTCAAATGTTTCTGTAAGGAAAACATACGAAATTCTCTTAAAACATGGTGTGATTATTTTTTTAAGTGGAATGAAGTAATTATCTGAGGTAGCAGACACAGAATTGTTATTGGATCTGGGTTTTTTATTTGTTTACTGTTGCATTGCTAGGGCGATTATATTTATTGTTGTGCTGAGGGACACGGTCAGAGGGATGAAAGGAGAAACCACACATTAAAAAGGTTGCTTGTAGGCTGAATGTATTTTTCAGCAGGATTCTTGCCTTCATGTCTCCACGCAAGTGAGCCAAAAGCCTTTTAACTGGCAGGTGGCATTTCTACATGGAACCACGCTATTCTCTAAATTGTCTTCTGTCTTTGCCCTTTGACTGTTAGAAAGATACTTGTGGCCTCCAGGTGTCCTAACTCTGCCTCGCCTGGAACATTTTTACTGTCTTTTTTCCATTCAGTCTTTAGAATATTGATGTAATTTCCAAAGTTATTAGGATATAGACTGAATACTCAAGGATTGTCATGGTTGATGATTGCTGAAACATTGAAGGGAAAATGTTAAGGTTGGACTTTACTGGTCACCTCAACAGAATTACCCCTGGATATATTTCGGTTGCTTGCTTGGGGGTGGTATGTGCAAGTGTAGTCCTGCAAAGCACTGAATATGCTCTAGCTTTGTGTGTAGTGGCTGATGTCACATAGAACTTTGCTTTTTTTTTTTTCCAGCAACTTCCACTGTGTATATTGGTGTAATTACAAGAAAAGCAAACCTGATACCTCTGTTAAATCTTTCTGAGCCTCTGTTTGTTGTGATAATTTATGTACCCTTTAAAAATAGTATTTCAGAAACCTGACAGTCAAAAGATACAATGCTGCACAGCAAAAAATAAGTAGGAGGCTTAAAGGTACTCCACCTTACTGACAGAAGCCTTACCTTTNNACAGCANNAATGCTGCTGTCAAACATTTGGGAAAGAAGACAGAGAGCAGAATACTGTTGTGACCATGCATGTGGGATCTAGATTGCTGGTCCATGGTACTCCCCGAAGGGTTATTGCATGTGGCAGGAGAATCTCCATTACAGTAACAGGATATCCTACTCAGCTGAGCTCAGGTTCTTAATTGCCATTCTGCCATCATTACTACCAATGTATCTCTGTACTTGTTTGGAATCAGAATTGAGATGTACAATAACACATGGCAGAAGGAGAATTTAAGATGTTTTTAAAAACGTATTTGTGGGTAGCGGCTCCATCTTACGCTCTTATTTTTCTCTTGGTTGCTTAGGGTTTGAATGCAGTGTTTGATGCACTGGTGATTAACAAGCTAAATGTTTTGGAGCTTATTCAAAAGTTACTACATAAGGACAAGTCATTGGAGGTGAGTTCTCAGAGGTTTTGTTCATTCTGGCCATTGAGTCATGTACTAAATGACAAAGATACAACTTCTAACAGTTTTGTTGTTGTTGAGAATTTTTTTTTTTAAAAGAGGTATTTTCAGTCGGCCTAGAAAGGTGATGTCCTATGACATCTTTGTAGCAACATTAGTAGTAATGGGATAGCATTACAATTGCATTGGATACAGAAATCCGTTCCACACTTCTTTCAACAGTATGCTAACAATACGGTGTGGAAGAGCTGGCTGCTTGATGCAACAAGTTCTGCAGGGTCAGTAGCTGTACACCTGAAATGGTTGTTTAAGACAGTTTGGTCAGAGTAAAGAGAGAGAGAGAGATTTATTCAGATTCTCAAATGAGATAGGCATTTGAAAAAGTAAGTAAAAATTATTATGTCTACTTTGCTAATCTCACCGAGGTATTACACTGTTTTCTTCAGAATACAAATTATCAGATAGGAGACAGTTCCTAGTAGATTTGGGAGTCTGAAAGAAAAAATATGTAAGCACTGATAGTCACTAAGGATTGAATTTCTGACTTTTGTTATGTCCCTTACCTAGTATTGGCTCAAATGGAACCTGGTGCCTAGTGTTTGCGCTGGCAAGCAAATTGCAGAAACAAGTAGCCTCCGGTGAATGATTGATAGCAGTCAAATAGACCAAGAGCCTACTAGAACATCACTGCTGTTCAACAGATAAATCATGTGCCTCTCCCATCAAAGGTCCAGCAAGGCAAAGGAATATTCATTGTACTTTGCATTGATCAGTGGTTTCACTGCAGAGAAGTCTTGCTCATGTTTCTGAGTAGCACAAGTCTTATTGGGCTTTTAAATTCCTTTGCAAAAAGTGAGGAGCTTTGGAGGGAAATCAGCAGAAGTGGAATCTCTAGAACTGAAAGAGTAGATTTGAACAAGAATGGCTAAGGGAAGCATGCAGAAGTATTTGAGGCAGCAAATAGGAATGCTGGACAATTTCATTGTATAATGAAAGTAGTGTCAACTAGCATATGAGAAGAATAGAGTCTAGAGCTGTAGGGGACTAAAGCAGAGCCAGTTCAGAATTAAAGTGATGGAAGTAAAAGGTAATAAGGAGGACCTTGGCAATTACTGACCAGTCAGCCTCACATCGATGCCTTTGAAGATCATGGAACAGATCCTCCTGGAAGTTATGTCGAAACATATGAAAGACAGGGGGGTGATTAGACACATGGCTTCACCATCATGCCTGACTAATCTAGTGGCCTTCTACGATGGAGTGACAGCTTCAGTGTACGAGAGAAGAGCTACTGATGTAATCTACCTGGATTTCTGTAAGGCCTTTGATATGGTCCCCCACAACATTCTTGCTGCTAAAGCGGAAGGAGATGGGTTTCACTGATGGACTGTTGGATGGATAAGGAATTGGCTAGATGGCTGCATGCAAAGAATTACAGTCAAAAGCTCAATGTCCAAATGGAAAGCATAACAAGTGGTGTCCCTCAAAGGTCCATACTTGGACCAATACTATTTAATATCTTCATCAATGACATGGATAGTGGAATTGAGTGCACCCTGAGCAAGTTTGCAGATGGCACCAACCTGAGTGGTGCAGTTGATACTCTTGAGGGATGGGATGCCATCCTGAGGGACCTTGGCAAGTGCAAGAAGTGGCCCCTTGTGAACCTCATAAGGTTCAGCAAGACCAAGTGCAAGGTCCTGCACATGGGTTGGAGCAATCCCCAACATCAATATAGACAGGAGGATGAATGGATTGAGAGCAGCCCTGCAGAAAAGGACTTGGGGATACTGGGAGATGAAAAATTGGATATGAGCCTGTAATTCGTGCTTGCAGCCCAGAAAGCAAATCGTATCGTGGGCTGCATAAAAAAAAAAAACACGTGGCTGACAGGTCATAGGAGGTGATTCTCCCCCCTTCTCTGGTGTTGTGAGACCCCACCTGGAGTCCTGTGTCCAGCTCTTGGACGGATGAAAGGCGTGGACCTGTTAGAGTGGGTCCAGAGGAGGGCCACGAAAATCAGAGGGCTGGAACACCTCTCCTGTGAAGAACAGCTGAAATAGTTGGGGCTGTTCAGCCTGGAGGAGAGAAGGCTCTGGGGACACCTTAGTGTGGCCTTTCAATATATTGAAAGGGTTTATAAGAAAAATGGAGAGAGACTTTTTACTAGAGCCGGTAGTGACAGGACCAGGGGCAGTGGTTTAAAACTGAAAGAGGGTAGGTTTAGATTGGATATAAGAAATAAATTCTTTACTATAAGGGTGGTGAGGCACTGGAACAGGCTGCCCAGAGAAGCTGTGGATGCCGCTCCCTGGAAGTGTTCAAGGCCAGGCTGGATGGAGCTCTGAGCAACCTGGTCTAGTGGAAGGTGTCCCTGCCCATGGCAGGGGGGTTGGATTAGATGATTTTAGAAGGTCCTTTCCAGCCCAGACCATTCTATGATTCTGTGAAATGTGTCAAAGTCAAACCTTTTTTGCAGGGTTACTCTTTAAGCATGAAGAGCTCAAAGTGTTATGCTTCTGTTTTGTGAGTTTTAAGCAGTTGTGTCTGGGTGAATAAAACGTCAAATGTGCCTTTTCTTTCTTCTTCTTTTAATATAAGTAATTAATTTTAGCTCCTACCACCTACAAAAATGTGTTCTGCTCTTTTAATGGAAGTATATCTAAGAATTGTGTGTTTTGTTTTGTTGAAAGGCAGATCTTAAATTCCCTTTCTTGCAGATTTTTTTTCTTCTCAATTGAGACAGGTTTCAGTTTCAGGCAGATTTTAGTTAACTAAATCAAAGATGATACGATAATACTTCTTCTTCCACTCTTTAAATTCTACATACTAAGAGATTTTGTGGTGATTTGTGAAATCTGGCCTTTAAGAAGCTGCGTGTACTGTTCAATGAAATTAAGCCTGGGATGAGAGGTTTTGTGCAGTTATTCTGTCATAAAGCAGTTATAAATTGTCACTATACGGTTTTCCTTCATAGCACAATTCTCTCTTCCAAAATAGTTTTTAGGAATGGTTTTCCTGTAATCCTCATTGTAATGACTTTGGCTACTGAGATTTGTAAATTGGAAGTAAGCATTTGAGCACAAAGGCTAACTTACATAAAATCAACATTACAAAATTCTTTATCCTTAGGCATTCAGCTAAACTTTACATAATGACTCCACTGTCAACTACAAATATTAAAATGCCATGTGAATATTGCTTTTAACTTAACTTTTCTATCATTTTAGAGAGTAAGTATCTTCAGCCAGGGCACTGTTGAATGTCTGGCTTTGTTCAATGTATGTTTGGTGGGGTTTTTTTTTAATCTTCAGAAATAATTAATATTGATCTCCTAAATTATTATGGTGGTGCTTGCTAATCAGCGTATTGCAATAATAGGTAGCAATAATCAGTGTGCCAGCTCCCATGGAGGACATAGAACTGATCAGGTACAACTGTCAGGTAGGTTTTTAAAGGTAATTGAAGCATATCAGACTAAGGGAGGAAGGTAGGAATAAAGGAAAACTAATACTGGAGATCACATGACCATATTTTTTTAGGATACAGTCAACTCTTTCATGTAAAAATCCATAGTTTACTGACACTTTCAGCTTTAGATGTGTAGAATGGAAAGTGGATAGTGGCCCAAATGATCTCTCATTTCAGAGGAATTCTCGGCTTCCACCCTCTGCTTCTCTAACGGCTTGTTGAGGCTGTGTAGAATAATTTCAGCCATCTGGTTTCAGACAGCTCTAAGACAGCCCTTCATTACCTGAGTTACCGTTTGCTAGCTGGGTAGGGTGTTGGAAGCTTGGATTTACATCTTGAAACTGTGGTGGGAATATTGTTACAGTTACTGATGATTCTGTTTCCAGTCCCTACTGGTGAAGCTTGAGGAACCTCTACAGTATACAGTGTTTTTCATGTCTTTTACGAAACTGATGTTTGCTTGGAGAAAATGTATTGTACTTAATGGGGGGGAAGAATGGGAAAGCGTGTCAAATTCAGCTTCTGTGACATCACTTCTTTATGTTTTATGGGAATTGCCTTCTTTAGACCCTAACATGTGTATTACGAAATATGTGATGTAAATCAACTGAGTTAATGTAGATAAACCACAAGTTTTTTTTAGATCTTGGGTAATTTTAGCCTGACCAAAATAATTTGGGTGCCTGTCTGTCATTAACTTTTTAATCACTCTAGTCATTGTGAAAATCAGCTTCTCATTCCTCCCAGTTTCTGACTATGCAGTTTTCTTGTTATATGCAGTCACATAATTTTATCTCTAAAGAGGCTTAAGTGGACAAAACCTTTCAGTGATAAGCAGTCAGCTAGATACAGCTATTTAAAATAAAGTTTACAAAGTAGCTGTCCTCCATTTTAAAAAGAAAAGATAGATCAATTTAATATGCTGTATACTAAAGGCTGTAATCTGCTCAAATTCCCTATTAGAAATTGCTGTGCAAAATTACATCAGCTGTAGAGTTACTGAGGATTTGTAGAAGAGAGACTTCTTGAATAAAAAAGTTTTCTGGTTGAGAAGGAAATGAAAATGTTTGCAAAAAACATTTTGCAATTAGTCAATGAAAGAATAGTAAAGTTTGAGAGCTTTCTAGTAACTGCAAAAATAAGAAAAATGACAACTCTAATAGCAAAAATGCACAGGAATAGCCTGATCTTCCTGAGGTGGTGGCAAAAAAGATGTGAATGTAGTGGGGGGGGAGAACAAAATAATGTTTTTATATGAAGTTTTTTCCTCTTTCTTTCCTGTAGAATGCTGGACTGTTAAGAAAGGGGCTGCTTTTCAGGATAACTCTTCTGATGTCTGGAGGGGCCAGTATACTTTATATACGCTGGAGGATTATGGGCACAGGGCCACCAGCTTTCACTGAAGTAGATAACCCAGCTTCATTTGCAGACAGTCTGTTTGTGAGAGTAAGTTATGAAGTTGTTTTTTTTCTGGCAAGCTCAGAACATTTGTCTTTGTCATCAAACTGAATTTTCTTTTCTGTGCTTCAGAGAAACAATAAAGTGGGCAGTCTTTACGTTTCAGGTTGCCTCGTGAGTCACCTTCCCTTTTGCTGCTGTGATGATTTTCTGCAAAAATAGTATACCTTGTATATTCTTTGCATTCAATTTAGCCTGCACTGCACACATTGATCTACATTTCCATTTACTACTTTTCGCATGTGTGGCAGGATTTAGCTTTTGCTGGATTTCATCCCTTTTGCACATACTGTGTTTGACTCTTCATCTCTTCTTTCACAATTGAAGAAGATACGAAGTTCTGGCCTGGTGCATTTGGAGTATGCATTGGCTTTATACCTCTGGCTGCATAAAGGCTCTTTCTGGAGATGGAGGGTGAAGGGCGAGGACAGCGGGTGCTGTCTGTTGACGTTTTCTCCTGTTGTAGGAGATTATTTTTTTTATTTTAATGTGGATATTGGTTGGACAGCACAGAATTGCATTGCCTTGTTCTGAACAGGAAAGCCACCTAGCTATGTTTAAAAAAATTAAAATTTGTTTCACAGCTGTAAAATTAATGGATATGTAACTAGTTGTAGTCTAACAGTGTTTAAGGCCTCTTTATTGTAAAAGATACATTTTGCGATAAGGGAAATGAGCAAAGAGAACTAAAGTTGCCCCCCTCTATAGTATAGTATCAAATAAATGTTTGTTTTCTTTTTGACTGACAGGCTATAAACTATAATTACTACTATTCGTTGAATGCATGGTTACTGTTGTGTCCCTGGTGGCTGTGTTTTGATTGGTCAATGGGCTGCATACCCCTCATTAAATCCGTCAGCGACTGGAGGATAATTGCACTAGCAGCACTTTGGTTCTGCCTAATTGGTCTGATATGCCAAGCTCTGTGCTCAGAAGACAGCCATAAGAGAAGGTAAGAGACAGGGATGAATTTTAAATGCCTGGCCAACTTGAGTACAGTATTATTTTGTTAAATCCACTGTTGATAATTTTAACAATTCAGTGAAACCAGTGTCTAGCAAATGCAGTTCAAATAAATATTTATAGCTGTTATTACAGTTTTATCCCAATTTGGACCCATCACTGTACACTGACTAGTAGGAAACCGAATTGGAAGAGGAGGTATGGATGGCTGCTTTATTTTTCTCCTGAAATGGCATTTTGAGACACTTAACACTAGGTGGTAAAAAGTAATGTGTACTCAGAACAGTAGGAATGGATGTATGTTCTTGCCCCTGCTTCTTACTAGTCATCATCTACTTTAATCTTCTCCTAATAATGAGAGAGAGAAAGAGCAGATGTGCCTTGAAAGGAGGTGGAAATGCTGGCCATGGCCATACAATTAAAAATAAAACGGTGACCTGTAGTATGAGGAAACAACGCGTAGTTTACCCGAAGGAACTCAAAAATTTTATTGTTAACTGTTCTGTCTCACTAAGGGCTTCTGCTTAACTTTTCAAGGTCTGTCCCATGGATTTTTTGTATAATTAATTTCTCAGTTCTTAAAAATTTTTCAACAACTTAATCACAGCGAGGTCATTCTTTTGTTTAAAGTGCTGAATATTTTCTTTTTCTTTTCTGTGGTATTCTGTAATTTCATCTCTTCCCCCTTGACCCCTCAAATGTTAACATCCCACCTGCCTGCCTTTCTGCTGTTCCCATACTCATTTGCATGGATAAAATCGTTTTGGAGAGGGATAGAATTCTTGCTGCAAGTGATGTCATGCTTTCTGGTAAAAACACACTCGCTAAGCCTGTATTGCTGAACAGTATTTTAGTAAAAGTAAAGACAAAAAGTATCGTGAAGGAACTAGGACTCTTGGGGAGGAGAAGAGAGTAAGAGGATGCATCCACATGACAGTATAGAAATCTGTTAGTAATAAATTAGAGCAGAAGACTACCATACCTGTGGCCTTTATAACAAACACCTGACACAGACCTGGGATTCATATTCCCTTATGTCAGCTCTGTAGAAGTCAGAGACCTAGTCTCAGTTAGCTAAGCTCTTTATAGTCCGCAGGTACCTGCTGAGGATTACTCCTCCTAACATAGAGACTCAAAAAAAGGAAGACAAACTGCCCCAAAGAAATGCCTCTCTCTGCTGACCATAGAAAAAGTGTAGATGTCTAACTTTCATGTGGTTAAGCACAATGGATTCTACTGTGTATTTGCTAGGAAAGAAAATGCTTACTCAGTAGGACGTGTACATAAGTTTCTTCTTTAAAGGTGACCTTATTTTTCCCCTGTTACTGACTTACTAGTTCCAAAATTAGACAGGTAGCTTTTGCCATTACTTTTACTGCCTGTGTATTTTAAATAGGAATTGTGTAATTAATGTGTAAAGGGCCTATTTTCTGGCCTGGAAGCATGAACATTGCTTTGCCGGGAATTATAGCTAGGATTTTAAAAGTGCCTGATGGAATGAAGTGTCAAAACCTCGCTGAAAGTTAATCTGATTTTGTTATGTAGCTCTCAAAGGTTGCTTTTGAATGCCCTGTTCCATATGCACATCCTTCTGCAATGTTTACATAAAGCTTATATGTTAAGTGGAAAAGGCACTTTTGTTAAGATTTATGATTAATTTTAGAATCCATTTCTTGTTTGCAGAATTCTTACACTGGGACTTGGATTTCTTATTATCCCTTTTCTTCCTGCAAGTAACCTGTTCTTCCGAGTAGGATTTGTTATTGCGGAGAGAGTCATCTACCTCCCCAGTATTGGATATTGTATTCTGTTTACGTATGGATTTAGTCTCTTGAGTAAGCAAGCCAAGAAAAAGGTACTATTAAAACAGTCAGTAAAGTTAATGGTGAAGTGTTTCAATTGAATGGTTTGTTTCTTAACTTGCCTCTCTTTCCTTAAGAAAATTCTTGCTGTGGCAGTACTTGGAATCCTGTTGATAAATGTTATGCGCTGTGCACTCCGCAGCAGTCAGTGGAGGTCAGAAGAACAGCTTTTTAGGAGTGCACTGTCTGTGTGCCCTCTGAATGCAAAAGTAAGTCATTCATGTGGATTTTTAATCTTTTTTTTTCTTTTAAAATGTTTTGAAATTTGGGATAGAGGAGGTGTTATGCATAGTTAATATATTGTGGTACAGTGTTACTCACAGTGATGCTTGGTGCAAGAATATGACACTGACGTGTCAGACACCTAAATTACAGTGGTAGCATAGTCAAAATACCAGACAGTGCAAATTACAGTACTGTAATTCAGAACTTTGGGGTGGGAATGGGGAGGGGAGGGAGAAGGGGGAATACATTTCAGGAAAGGCATCCAGTCAAATTGGACATACTGCTAATGAAAGCTACGGAAATTGTGTGTATAATTGCAAATTATTACAACAAAATGTTGAAAAGAAAGTAGGTTGTACCAATGTTTTCACCTGAATAATGCCTGTGCTATGTGTTTAGAATCCTTTTTTGTGTGCCTTCCAGTGGTATATATAGCCAACATAGCTAAGGGACAAAGCAGCATATCGTAAGTGTAATTGCAGGACGTGGGGCTCAAATCTTTTCACCCACTTCTGCTCTTTCACAGTGGCTGAATGGGCTCGAGTCTTCAGACACGGGCACTGAGGAGAACTGCAGTATTCCTTGCAAGGCTTAGTGAGGGAGCAAGTAAGAGGGTGGGACTGGACAGGGTGTTTCACTGAGCTGAACACCAGTGTGTGGCATAGTAGACTGAATTTAGCCTACCAATAGAGGTGACCTCCGCATCAGTCCTTTGATAGCTTGAGTGTGATCTGTTGGAGAGCACCACAGAATCCTGGTGCTGTCTGAATTTTAGCAGAGACTTTTTCTGAAGAGCCTAGGAATAGGAATGTGCAGCTTGTCAATAAAAATACATTGATGTTTTAAAATACTAGATTTCTGTAATCTAGAGTGGTATCTAGAAAAAAGCAGAGTTGAAAAAGGAACCTGTGAATGGCTGACTTTGTAAAGAGAATGGTAAACTTGGCATCTGCTGGAATACAAACATGCAACAGTGAGTTGTAAAAAGCGTTTATGGCCAATATTTACAACGTGGTGGTGTCTTTCAATAATCTCAGATTTCAATACATAGAAAAAGAGCTGTTGTATTTTACTGTGTGGCAGTGGTAGGCAACCATCTTCCTTTTAATGATGACCTCAGTGTATCTTGTCTTCTGGATGACAAGCACATACTATAAATGGAGCAAATGCAGTCTGTTTCTTTGTGTGTAACTCCATCCATCTGCCATGGTAAGAGTGCTTTAGACAGATCCACACTCTCTTTGCCTGTGCTTCAAGCTGCTTGGACACAAGCCACGTCTGGCTGGGAAGCTGTGTAGCTGTGTTCGCACAGTGCTGTGCTTGAGCCGATAAGCTGTGTGCAAGCTACTGAACTAATGCAGCTGGTTCAAAGCCAACGAGTACACAGGGAAAATGAGCTTGTGTTTGTCAACACTGGGTCGTGTAGACATGCCTGAGCTGTGTGGCTGCTAGTGACAGCTTGTGCAAATGGAAAGTGTGGTGATGTGAACAAGGAGAGGTTTTGTAGGCTCACATTCCAATTTTGCTGAAGGAGAAACTTTGAAATCACAGTAGTAGGGAGGTTTTCTGGACTACAGCATTAGAGAGTCCGTGTGTGAGAGCCAATCTCTTTTTTGCTTTATGGACTCAGCTCTTATTCAATTTTGACAAAGGTAAATGTAAAAATTGGAACTAGGTTCTGTTCTGATCTTCTGTTGTTGTCTTGAAATTGCAGACTTCCTTTAAAAATGACTCCACAGGACTTTCTTTCAATGGCCCATTTATTTCAGTGGGAGGCTGATGCAGACCAAAAGATGGAATGCAGATAAGAGCTTTTTCTTGTTGTTCTTGGAACATCTTTAATATGTGTGACGTGGTCATGCTTTACTTTCCTTATGTAGCAGAGTCCCAGAATCTCCAGGTGTCTGCCAACTAGCAGCAAAGCTGCAGCTCGTAGTTCATGTTTGGTGGTACAGCTCTTTTCAATTCCAAAGGCTCTTGTATGTGAGCAGTGTACCGTGCACTTGCCTTAATTCTAAGTAACAAGTAGTTACAGCAGGGCCTTCTCTAATTTCTAGACTCATCTTCTTCAAGCATCTCTTTAGATGGAGGTGTGGAAACTGCATTAAATCAAATTGTCTGGCATAGTAGTGAGTCTGCCCACTTAAGTGATGGATGCATCTGGCTCAAGAGGATGGAAATTAGCATCAACTTTGATAAATGTTGCCCAGCGGTTTTAAAATTTATTGGAAATAATCAGGTACCATAGTGAAGTTACAAAGATTTTGACTTAAAAAAAAAAATTCACAATACAGATTTTTAAATGTTCTAAATATTTAAAAAATTGTTTTAGATGTTATTTATTTAAAATATTTAAAATATGTATGTTATATATATTATGTAGATTTATTTTTTTTTGAGAGAGAGAAAGAAGCATGTTACAGATCTTGGTTGAGCATATCCAGCAGTATGTCACACATTTGAACTTGCATGGTCCTGCAGTTAAGTTGGTTTCAAAGGTTGTTAGACTGAAACAGTATATGTTTTGAATACATATGGCCGTATTTTTCATAGCTGAACAGAAGGTGCCTGTATATTGATTCCATTTCCTCTTACCATCTTTTTTCATACCATATAGATGGACTTAATTCCTGGAGCTCGGTGGTTATACACACTAGTATGAGTTAGAACTAGGCCTGCGTTGTTTCTGCTAAAGCTGATTTTGTGAACGTTATAGAGACTATTTTCTCCTGATGCTGAATATATGTTACAGGTGGTTTATAAATTAGGAATATTTCAGTGCTGATGGCTTAAAAGGCTCACTGGATCCAATCTGGCATCTTTTCATTTGATGTCATTACGTTGCAAGTTTATCCTGGAGTGCTTTGTTGAAGTACTGGAATATCTAATTACAGTCTACCATAAAAGCATAACTACTGTTTCACCATATCAGGCTACTGGCTTGGATTTATCTCCTAAGCTTTAGACACCTACATCCGAGTGAGTCAGCCAGGCTCCCTTTATAACTGGAGAGGAGAAGCTGTCCTTTTTAGCACATGGTTCATCATCCCCTTGGACTAAACGACTGACACAGGCCAGAAGGACTGCATTCTACATCTGTGCGTTTCTCTCCACTGATGATAGAAGAAGTCCTGACAACTGGAGCAGTGACATTTGTGACATTTTGCCCTTGCCCTGCTGCTGTTCGCTACTTCTAGACATTGCTGTATTGCTCCTCACCTTCTGAGGTCATTACACATTGTTTCTTTTGATTTTAAAGGTTATTCCCAAAAATGCTCATGTTACTGCCTGAATTTGCCATGTGATAAGTAACTGTTGGAAGTGCCAAGTTGCTTTTTCTTGGCTTTTAGCAAAGCCATGGCCATTTTTAAGAATCAAGAGATGGTTTTTATTTCTGGATGACTTCCCCTAATTGATTATATAAATAAAACTTGCAACTGCATTGTTAAATACATGGGAAGTACCATTTTTCTTTTCCTAGATTTGAAATAACTGAATTTAAATGTTTGTAAATTGTTAATATGCTGTGTGTAATCTGTACATTCTCCTTGCTACTGGCTTTTCTTTAAAGGATAGAAATTAATAAACATAATTTTTAAAAATCCATTTCAGTAGCAACTTTAATGCAATAATAAGCAAGGAAGTTGTGATACTCCAAACAGAATGTGTTAGTAACCAGTCTGCCTTCACATACTGAGGGTAGTAACTTTGTACTTGATGCTTTATGCAGACTGTAATTATCACAGATACAAGTTTGTCAAAGACAAGCTATGCTGATACTGAAAATGTACAATAGAGTTTGTGAGATTACTTCCTATACTTTCTTAAAAGGTCTTGTAAAACCTCTGTGTGACAGAACAGGATTTACTGCTGTTTAAGGATTTATGAAGCTGATTTCCTTTGGATCTTGAGAATTCTTTTCTATGCTATATGTTAAAAGGGGATTATCTTCTGCAGAATTTACCTTAAGTGCTGTGGACTCTCTTTATAGGGGCTATCGGCAGTGTTTTGCCACACAGATATCATTTTAGATGTCAATTTTTTTTGCATACAAGCACAGTCATGCAGAAGAAGCTCTAGACAACATTAGCTGCACAAACAAATTGTGAAGATCAAAAAGGCTTTGTTTTACTATCATTTAGAAAACAGAATTTCAGTAGAAGAGGAAAGAGAAAAGTGTTTAATGAAAGAACCTGGCATTGAACAGAAGCATCTGCATGTTTCTGTAGAAATTTTGACATCTGTGCTTTGCTTCCATCCTTCTCAGCAAGTGTTCATATTTGCTGAAAAGGTGATTATGAGCAGCTAGGAAGAGAGAATAAAATAGTTGATAATAGTAGTGCTCCAACTGAGGGGGTGTACCTCCTAGAAAATGATCCTACATTTCAATGTCTTTCTACGCTGCTTTCAGGGGGAGGGAGGGGGGGAACCAAACAACAAAAAATGGTTTGACAGTAATTTTGGTTTTGTACGGAAAAATACCTTTTTTTTTTCTCTTCCTCATTTAAACGTGTGTGCACATTTAAACACTTAAATAAGAGTTCAAGTGCTACGCGTGTCTAACATAGAATAACATACATCGCTTTTGCTTCTTTTTACTGGCTTCATGGACCGATTGAGGTATTGCGAACAGACAGACACACAGAGCCAATTCTTTGGCTAGGCTATGGTGCCATGGCTATGTGAACTTCAAACAACACGTGCCTGTTGAGATCAACTAGGTTCTAGCCTAGGGTATTTTTACCTAAGTGCCCTGATTTCCGAGAATACTATGGTGTTATGCATCCCTGAGAAATTTTCCTTTTAAAGCTATGAACTGCAAAGTAATTACCTGTTTATGCCCATGTGCTCCTTCATCAGTCTTAATGTAATACGTCATTTCCAGTTTGTCCTGGTTTCATCTGGGATAGAATTAATTTTCTTCCTAGTAGCTGGTATAGTGCTGTGTTTTGGATTTAGTGTGAGAATAGTGTTGATAACACACTGATGTTTTAGTTGTTGCTAGGTAGTGCTTATACCAAGCCAAGGACTTTTTCAGCTTCCCATGCTGCACTGACCGGGAAGGTGCACGAGAAGCTGGGAGGGAGCATAGCTAGGGTAGCTGACCCAAACTGGCCAAAGGGATATTCCATACCATCTCAGGTCATGCTCAGTACCTAAACTGGGGGGAACTGGGTGGGCACGGGGATCACTGCTTGGAGTCAGGCTGGGTATTGGCCAGCGGGTGGTGGGCAGTTGCACTGTGCATCACTTGTTTTGTATATTCTACTATTATTATCATTATTATTTCTTCCTTTGCTGGCCTATTAAACTGTCTTTATCTCAACCTACAAGTTTAACTTTTTTTCTTTTTTCCAATTCTCCTCCCCATCCCACCAGCGGGGGGGTTGAGCAGGCAGCTGTGTGGCGCTTAGTTGCTAGCTGGGGTTAAACTGTGATACATTTGATATCTATCTTTAATCATTCAATAATGAAATGCTATGTCTGCTTTCAGATGTTTAATCAGGAAATGAAAATCCTCTCTCCCAGGCTGCCATGCACAGTATGTATCCAAGGCAGAAGAAACACGTGTCTAGAGATGAACTTTAAAAATGAGGGACCAGTGTGATGTTTTAAGGCCAGATTCTTCCTGCCTATTGGTATATAGAAAGTACTTGTCCCGATGTTGTGCAGGTGGGGATCGCAGAAGTCAAGGAGAATTAGAGCCTTGTGCGTAGCAGAGGGCAGACAGTTACTGTAGGCCTGGTTTGGGGGAGCAGAGCTGCAGGCTGACCTCGGCATCTCTCGGTGGTGGCCAGTGAAGCGGGAGACAGGGCTGTATGGCAGAAGTCGCCTGCGCCTCTCGCACGGCTCTATGTGCCTGGAAGCCTTTTGCTGACTCTGTTCGAAGAGCAGGCTGCTACTGCATGTTACAGTCCCTTGTAAAGCTGGTTTTATGCTTGAATATTTGTGTAGGATGAGGGGTTCTTTTGGTATATTTGTTTCGGTTTTTCTTCCCTTCCTTTCTTCTCTGTCACCGCCATATTAAGAGGAACTAAGGCTACAATTTCACTTGGAGAGAAATTAGGAAACCAACATACAACGAGGAGCTCTTCATTTTCAGGAGGGCTGTACAGAAATACAGTTTCACGCAGAAGCTGTTTCTGAGGACAGAGAAATACACTATCAAAAATGCTAATAGTTTAAGTAGTTTTACTGTCCATTTTAATAGGCCATAGTACATCTTTTTAAGTCAGTTGGCAAAATGTACACGTACACTTCATATTTCATTTGATGTTTTGACAGAGACAATTGCTCTCTCTCAGGTTTTGGCAATCTGCGCAATTCTGTTTACATGAGAATTTTTTTTTGCTGCTGCTGCTTTTGAAATAGAAATGGATATTAAGAAGTTCCATATTTTTAAAAACTGAGAAAAATGGAATCAGACAGTGAAAATACTGACTTTCCTAACATAAGACAGCTGACACGAAAGATTGAGTGGTTGGTGTATAAAAAGTTTTTCTTATCTGCTCTGTCCCCAGTCTTTAATCAAATTTCTTCTTTCAGTAATGCTTATGAATTTTGTAAAACTTAGGGGGAAAAAAAAACTTTTGTAAAACTTCTTGAGGAAGAAATTGAATCAGGTTAATGTAATCTTGTTTGCTGATACTGAAACGTGAAGTCAAGTATTTTTAAGGGCTAATATACATTATTGAGTGAAATCTTATTTTTTCTGCTTTGCCGCAATTTATCTTTTATCTGGAAACACAGCAAAGTTTAATAACCTAATTTGCTCTGAATAAATTTTGAGTCTATAAACTTCAGCATTTGAGTCTGTTAACTTCAGAGCAATCCAGTTTGGTAAGAATGTTATCATAGTGTGCTGAGAATTTCTGGAAGAGATATACAAATAGTGTTCAGTCCTAAGAAACATCTTTCTGGGTGTGTCATTTTAGTTTAATGACTCCTGGGAAAATAATTCTATTCTGGGTTGGTTTTTTGTTTGGTGATTGGGTTTTTTTGACACAATCAACTGAGCTTTATGAATGGCTGTGTCTTAATATAAACGTACCATTCTGTTGCTTCTTTGGCGTGAACCTTGCCATATATATTTTTATGAATGTACAAAGGAAGTGCCGGGATCTTTTTTTTTCTTGGAAGCTGTGCTAGAACTGCTTTTATGAGATGATGAATTTGTGTGCTATTTTATATCTTGCAGCCTGAGGAGCTGCTGCTGTGTATGCTTAGTAAGCTTTATAGCACCTTTGCTGTCTGTAAAACCCATGAAACTACTTTTTCACTCATTCTAGAAAGCATGGAAAATGTTCTTAACTTTATTTGTTAATGATATGTTACTGCATAGTCACAAGTCATACAGAGATGGAATTCACCAATTAAATACCATAATTATTAGGTTCAAACATAATTGTGTGTGCTGGATCAATAGGTCCCTGGTATTGTGCCAAATACAATGAGGATTTATCCTTTGATGGACACATGAGATAAAATCCAGTTTTGAATGTAGAAGGTGAATTAGAGTTACCTAATGCATTACAAACCTGTCTTTTTGTACTTCAATCTGAAGTAATTCCTGCACAGTGTTTTTGAAAAAAAAAAAAAAATTCAAAGTGTGGAAGAAATTACAATGTGTGTTTGTTTTAGATGAAGTGTATACAATTTGATCTCAAAGAGTGAGGTAATTTAAGTAATGAGTTCTGATTTAGTTACTGAGAATTCTGTTTTCAGGAGTCGGCATTGACAGTACGTTTCTGTTATTTCTAAATTTGAGCCTTCCTTTCGCCATGTAATGTAGTCTTCTGGGATTTGTCTTAAAGTAGGATTTGAGATGTCTTCCAGCTCAGATTTGCCCTGAAATATATTCATGTCTATGTAGTCCTTGTCATAAGTTCAGATGATACGTCTTCTTCCCTGTACCTGCATCTCAAAGCTCTAGATCCTTCGTTCATTCTCCACTTTTTAACAGGCAAGGTCTCCAGCATGTTGCCACACACATTATTTTTATTTTAGAAATGCTGTTTAATGCATTTTTACCCCAAGACAATAATAGTGTGCATGTGCTGGTTAATTTTTGTGTGGTTGTGTTTGAAGTATGGGGCTTAGTTTTTTTTGTTGGTGTTGAGTTTCTTCTGGTTTATGCTATAGAGAAAGCAAAGTTTAATCAACACTTACATTGCTGTAGTGTTTTTTCTGCTATGGTGGATTTGATTGAGTCAGACTTTCTCTTACCCATCTGACAAATAAAAGAAATGAAGAGCAGGAGGTCTCCGTATAAAGAGTCTTGTGGAAAGTGTGGTAACTTCATTTATAATATCAGGAAGTGAATAATCTTGCTTAAATAGGTGGAACACGTAAGCTGATTTATTAATTTTTTCCTCAGATTTTTGTCTTGCTATCTCCATTGTATGTATTCTTCAGTCTTAAGTCTCCACCTACAACAAAAGCCAGCAGTGAATGATGCAAGTGCTGACTGTATCTGTTTGGAGTAAGAATTTTTAACAACTTGGTTCCACAAAATATCTGACTGTATAGCATCTAGTAGAACGTTATCTGTGTTTTCAGGTGCACTACAACGTTGGCAAAAACCTGGCTGACAAAGGAAATCAAAGTGCTGCAATCAAATACTACAGAGAAGCTGTAAGGTATTTGGAATTTTACTGCTTTAATGGACTATCCTCAAATTGCTTTGATGTTTAACATTAAGAAAATGCTTAGGTATTCATTTTCATGATCTGCAGTACTGCAGAGCTAACAGTTTGCATAGAGTAATACATATCACATGCATAGTAATCATCTCTTAAAATTTAAATTTTAGGTTGAATCCAAAATACGTACATGCCATGAACAACCTTGGAAATATTCTGAAAGAAAGAAATGAACTCCAAGAAGCAGAGCAGTTGCTGTCCTTAGCTGTTCAAATACAGTATGTTTAGAACACTACTAAGCAGTGTTTTGCACCAACTGAACAGATATGATACAGTAGGATTTTTGTATTCCAAATACTCAGTTGTCCTCTTCCCCCTGCCCCCCTTTGTTTTTTCTCCCCCGTCAATTTGCCCAGACCTGATTTTGCTGCTGCATGGATGAATCTAGGAATAGTACAGAACAGTTTAAGAAGGTTTGAAGAGGCAGAGCAAAGCTACTGGACAGCAATTAAACACAGGAAAAAATATCCAGATTGCTACTACAATTTAGGGCGGTTGGTAAGTGCTTTTGAATAAGTGATAGCTATGACATTAGTGTGTGTGTGTCTATACGTATGTAATCCTGCTGTACTGTTAAATGCTGATAGTTATTCCAGTTTGCTTGATTTGTAGTTCAGGGTGATTTCGTATTTTCAGTAGTTTTCCTGTTGCTTTCCCAGTGTCATTTCCATACCACCTTTAGTAGTCCAACATTTTCATATAAAGATACGTAACCAAAAATACAGGTTGTGTTCTTTTGTTCAACAGGTATTATTAATCATTTGGCAATATTAGACTGTTTTGCAGTCATTAGTATATTTAAACAAATTGTTAGGTAGAACTCTGCCAAAAAAAAATCCATTTAGATTACTGGAAATATTTCTATCAAATATTTACTTATTCTCTTGTGTAGATTTCTAAATTGCATGTTGGGCTTTTTCCCCATCCTGTTGTACGTGCATATTTGAAAAGACGGGTGCCCAGAGAGAAGCAGTGTAAAAGTGTAAAATGAGTACACAGCAGTCTGTCTTCCATACTATTCTACTGTTCTTTTTACGTTTCTTATTTTTGTCATAAAAGCAAGTTCTACTAGAATGGAATGAGACATTAATGACTCTTTAGTGCATGATAAGAAGGTAAAACAAATCAGGGTGAAATTACTGAGTTTTTCCTTCTTTTTAGTATGCAGATTTGAATCGCCATATAGATGCATTGAATGCCTGGAGGAATGCTACAGTTCTGAAACCAGAGCATAGTTTGGCTTGGAATAATATGATTATATTGCTTGATAACACAGGTATGAGCCCATTTTGAATGTTTTAATGAATAATTCAGCATCTTGCAAAACTTAAAGCTTTATCTGCATTTATGTAAAAGGAGTTCTGCCTTTTACTTGGCTACCAAGACACTCTCTATCAATGTAAAAATACCTTCTGACTCAATAGTTTTAAAGCATCACTTGAAATCCAGCCCATAAATTCAATTTCTGATGCTTGTTTGAAATGCCGTCATTGTGCAAGCACGTTTTTATTATAGACCAGACTACAGAGCATTTGCATTTGTGCTTTCGTGTTCATCTGAAAGTGTTATCTGTTGAAAACGAAATAGAGGTTTTCTATTTTCTTATTCTGCAGCGCTTTACATTTGTGTGTGTGCGTGATACCTGGTTTTCTTTAAAAATGCATGTAATCAGCTATTCGTACAATATGCTTGCTTGCAGCGTGAAAAGTAACTAATAAGGCTGTGATAAAAGATGCTTTCTCTTTTTCCTCTACATGGGCTCCCAGGCAATCTAGCTCAAGCAGAAGCAGTTGGAAGAGAGGCCCTGGAATTAATACCTAATGATCATTCCCTTATGTTTTCATTGGCAAATGTGCTGGGGAAATCACAAAAATACAAGGTAGGTAACTAGAGCTTTCTGAGCATTGGGTTTTGGGGTTGGTTTTGCCTGTTTAGACTCTGTGTAAGTTTTGTGTAGAAACTGTTTGAGGAGGTTGTTGTGGACTATGACTTAGATAACCAGGTTTCAGTGCCCATTTCTGTCACAGTATTGCTGTGTGATTCTGGCCTAAGTTCATCCCACCTTATCTGAGATGCCTGTGTTGGGAACATTGCTACCATAAGCTGTGTCAGTGGTCAGTGGAGAGAAAGAGGCTCTTAAGCACACTAGAGGGCACTTGGGACCTTGTATTGCTTCACGGCGGATAGAACGAGCCTGCTCTAACTTAGAGGCCTTGGTTCAGGAACTAAAATGAGAGGTGATAGGCTAGTCCTTGTGCTTTTGGTATGTAAAGAAAGCAAGGTTTACCATTACCCTTACACGTTCAGAGTTCTAGCCTCTTTGCCTCAGACACTATCCAAAATAGAGGTATTACAGATTTGGCAGTCCCAGATTGAGGATGGGATGCCTGAGTAATCCCAGAACATTAGGAGAAAAAGTCCACTCATTGAGCAATGTATTGAACTTTCTCTTGGATGCAGTGGACCAGCCTGCGAGTGGTACCTCAGCATTAGCTACTTACATTTACAAGTAGTAAATCATGGAATGGTTTGGGTTGAAAAGGACCTTATAGATCATCTAGTTCCAACTGTAAGTGTAATGGAACTGATGAGAATGAGTTATTTTCCAAAAGGAATTGTATGAGCTAATAGAGAATAAATCATACACAATTAATATATTGAGTTGTTTTAACTGAGTCCGTAGTCACTGATGTATGTATGTGATAGGAACAAATTAATAATCAGGGAAGTTTGTTGTATTCCTCAGAAAAACATCGTTTACTGAAGTATGGCTTTTGGGGGTTTTGATGGCTTTTTGATAGTGATAATGTCATCAGCACTGAAGGAACATCCTCAGTACATGCAAAGTTAAGAAGATTTTATGAAGTTAAACTTTTCAGAATAGATACATTTTTCCACCATTTACTATGCTTAAATTTCTACATTCCTGTTCAACTGTGGAGTCATGACCTGTCCATATGTGAAGCCAGGGCCTGTGACAACCCAGCACTTGCTTTTGTTTGTGTTAGTGATGCTATTAGACACCCCATTGCTGTTTCTTGGCTGTTTGTTTTTTTCCGTACACCCTATTTCTTTTCTCTCTCCACCTGAGACTATTACAAAATATGTATTTTACGTTACTTTAACAAAGTTCCAGAAAGATACAAATTAACATCCAGAATGTATAAGGGATGAGATTATGGAGGAGGTAATTGCTAGGATTATTTTGGTGAGTCATGACTGTGAAAGAATAGAGGATTGTATAGTTATTCATCAAGAAGAGTATGCAGCATGACAGAATATGGAGCATTTACAATGAAATAAGTGGAAAAAATAAGTTTAAAACCAGCTAGAAAACCTTTCCAGGTGTAGGAGAAGCAATTCTGTCTTAGTAGATTTTAAAAATAAAAAAGGAGGTAGTGATTTGATTGCTAGCTCTGAAAGTTCATTATGCTGCAGAGGAATGTGTTGGAGACAAAGTAGAAATGATAATAGGGGGAAATGAAGCTTTCAAGTCAGCGTACTGAATAACGCAAAAGGAGCAGTAGAGCCCAGGGAAGAAAGCAGGGAGCCAGTGAGTGTTTTAGTAGTTCAATATGAAGTAGCAGGTTTGCATAAAGCAAAAAACTTAACTAGTAACTTGAAATTGATAGATTATAACAGGAGAGCAAATTAAGGGAATTGGAAAGTAAGCTCACTTAGAAAAGGTTATGATCTCAGCGGCTGTATTTTGCATCGCCTGGAAAGAGGAGATACAAGTTTTATTTTAAGTGGGAGAATGCTAAATGGCAATAAAAAGCATGGAAAATCCAGATTTCTTGTCTACCCCCTCACCATGTAAAAGCAGAAAGAAGTGGATGGCTCTTTAAGGATTTTTATTGAGTGTTCTGGATTGGAAGGGGGGAGGGGGGGATGGAGACTGTCAAGGTGATGGAGGTAATTTTCAGAGGGCTGCCTGGCTGTGTCTGATGTGTTGTATAACCTCAGGCATTTCATTTATTAGGTTACTTGTTATGTGTCTGTATAAAAGTTGTTGCTGTAAAGTAAGATTTGTTCTGTGGTTTTTTGTTATCTTTTATAAGTCATTGAGTCAAAAAGGTTTTAATATGTTATGAAAGATCTCCTCCCAATAAGCACACAATATTCAACTTCAGTTTCAAATGCACTTTGATTTTCAGCAGAAGATGATTTTCCTAAGTGACCAAAACACCCAACCCATTATGATTTCTGTTTGTATCTACTCATGAAGGATTTATTGTTCCAGAAACAAAAGCACATAAAGGATGAGCTGTTTTGGTGGTTTTGTTTTGTTTTTTTAATTAACATCTGTTACACCACGTTAGAGTTCTCCTTTAAATGCTTGTTCTTGTCACAATGGATGAAGAACCAAGCTATCTTTAGTTCTTTGAAAATATGTGTGCTGTATTTTTGTGATGTATACATCTATGCTTTTTCTGTAAAAAGTACATGAAATCAAAACCATTCAGCATTTTTTGTATTTGAAATAAAGCCAGGCTACAATTTTGTGCTGTGGTCTTGGCAGCAGATGGAATGCAGTGTGCTTACCCAAAGGCTTTGCTATATGCAGTGTGCAAGTTTCTTGGCAACACTTAAAGATTTTGCAAGATAGAGCAATTTGAAATATCACCGGATGTACTGGAGTGTATATTTACTGCATATATCTACAGTAATAGGAATATGATGCACCTTAAATAGCCTTTAATCAGCTAGTATGCTTCTGTTAGCTGCTGAGCAAAGCAGTGGTGATAAAAACGTTTTCAGCATGTAGTTGAAGATGCATGGTAATGGCAGCCAACTCTGAGAATCTATTTCATTAAATTTTCTGGGTACGCATTGCACATGTTGTCCCACTGTGCTTCAGCAGTGAAAGGACGAGTCCATACATGAGGTGCTTCTCTTTTGTGTAGGTGGCAACTTTTAGGCGTAAAACTGAATTAATTGGACAGCACATCTTTCATTTGATTGCTATTAACCTGCCCAGTGAAGTAAGCAGAGAATTACTTATTAGGCCAAAATATTAAAATTTGCAGTGGAAAGAAATACAACTTTTTGGGACTTCTGACTACTATGTGCTTTCAAGTGCCAGTCGACTGCTGATTTTTGGGCTTGGATGGTTGTATGAAAAAAGGAGGTTATCTTGCAACACCACTGGACTTGCTAAATATTTGAGTCTCAGTATGTTTCTCGGGTGACTAAGTTAGATTCATATAATAATTTTGACTGGAAGTGATGTCCAGAGGTTATGTAGTCCAAACCATGACCCAAACCAGGGCCATCTCCAGTTGAACCTTGAACACCTGTACAGATGGAGATTCTAAAACCTCTCTGGACAGCATCTTCCGGTGCTTGACCACACTTACGGTAAAAAAAAGTTTCCTTTTATCTAATTGAAATTTCCTGTATGCCGGCTTGTATCCATCGTGTTGCATGCCATCTCACAGACTTGGGAGAAAAGTCTGTCTCCATCTTTTGGACTAAATGACCTTTGAAGGTCACTTCCAACCCAAACTGTTCTGTTGATTCTATTCTATCTTCTCTGTATCATCTGATCAGCAATAAGGTCTTCCCTTCATCTTCTCTTCTGAAGGCTGAAGAGATCCAGTTCTTTCAGCTGCTCCTTGTATGTCTTGTGCTCCAGCCTCCAACTGTCTCGGTGGCTCTCTGCTGGACTTAACTAAAGTATGTTCATGTCTTTCCTGTAATGGAGAGCCTCAACCTGAACACATACTCCAGATGTGGTCTTGCAGGTGCTAAACAGAGGAGAAGGATTACTTCCCTGGACCTACTGGCTGTACTTCTACTTAATACAGAGCAGGATGTGGTTGGTCATCGTTGCTGTGAGGGTATGCTGATGGCTTTTATTCAATTTGCTGTCTGTCAGGCCCACCAGATCCATTTCTGTAGACCTGTTTCCTAGACAGTTGCCCCCCAGCCTGTACTTTTGCATGGGGTTATCTCATCCTAGATGTAGGACTTCATGAGATTTCTGTAGTCCAATTCTGTTCAACATCTTCCTTACTGATCTGGATGATGGGGCAGAGTGCGCCCTCAGCAAGTTTGCAGGTGACACCAAACTGGGAAGAGTGGATGATATGCCAGAGGGTCATGATGCCATCCAGAGGGACCATGACAGGCTGGAGAAACGGGCTAGCAGGAAACTCACGCAGTTCAACAAGGAGAAGTGCAAAGCCTTGCAGCTGGAGAGGAACAACCCCAGGCACCAGTAGAGGCTGGGGACCACCCAACTGGAAAGCAGTTTGGCAGAAAACATCTTTATCAATGATCTGGATGAGGGGATTGAGTGCTCCCTCAGTAAGTCTGCAGATGACACCAAGTTGGGTGGGAGTGTCAATCTGCTTGAGTGTAGGAAGGCTCTGCAGAGGGATCTGGACAGGCTGGATCTATGGGCCAAGGCGAACTGTATGAGGTTCAAAAAGGCTAATGGCTGCGTCCTGCACTTGGGTCACAACAACCCCATGCAACGCTACAGGCTTGGGGAGGAGTGGCTGGAAAGCTGCCCAGCAGAAAAGGACCTTGGGGTGTTGGTCAACAGCCAGCTGAACATGAGCCAGCAGTGTGCCCAGGTGGCCAAGAAGGCCAACGGCATCCTGGCTTGTATCAGGAATAGTGTGGCCAGCAGGAGCAGGGAGGTGATCGTGCCC
>Ga0065711_1031395_pt1 | contig 29789 bp, 13 predicted proteins | sample Hoacrofraction12_FD_59098 | JGI IMG/M metagenome (GOLD analysis project Ga0065711, IMG submission 59098) | Hoatzin crop microbial communities from Cojedes, Venezuela - Epithelial fraction 12 v2 (version 2) | ecosystem: Host-associated > Birds > Digestive system > Esophagus > Crop | place... | reverse complement strand
TTTTTTTTTTTTTTTTTTTTTTTTTGGTCAAATCGTAGCTCATGTCCTGGAGCATGAAGGTGCTGTCCTGTCTTAGGGACTACTTTACCTGAGCTGAGCTATATTCACTTTAAATCCAAAAATACAAAGGAAGCAGTTAATATCTGTCTCAATCTAACTCCAACTTTACTGGAGCTCTTTAACAGAAAAAAACAAATTCAGAATGTGAAATTATGCAATGCATATTCAAAAGGTAAATTACAGGTCAGTTTTAAGTCTTTTATTATAGTATCATCCTTGTTGCTGTTCTCCCTGGTGAGTCACTGGACCTTGCCTCCATGCTGCAGATAGAGCAAACTCTAAATCTAGTCTTGCTCTTTTCATCAGTTTTAATATTTAAATACCTGTCTTCAAAAATATTCTAATTTTCTTGCACTTTACAATAGGAAATTAACCATTTATAAAGGAAAAACTATTAATGTACATAGTTTATTCTTAAAGGGAATATTCTTAAATTCTTAAAGCTCAGAATATCTTTGTTATTTTCCTTCTTACCATCCGTGTACTCCTATAAGTTTAAGTATTTTTTCTCTCTTCTTCTCCTTAGGTCCCTTTTAGCTCTACTGTTTAAGAAGGACAAAGACAACTTCTTAAAATTCTGCTTATGTTCTTGGGAAATGTCACTTGTTTGGTAGGGATCCTAAACAGTAGCAAAGCTTGATCCTCCTGCTCAGCCCTACACACAGCCAGACCTGACATCAGGAAGCTTTTTCCATGGCAGGCATAAATTAAGCTGAAACTCAGTTGCAGAATAATGGATAGTTTTATAGAACGGACAGTCTGAAAAGTAGATTCTGATGGCTCTTTAGCGGCTTACTTTCCTCTTCTAAACTTGCCTTAAAAGACATTTGATTAAAATACACTTTTGAATGTTTTTTTGGGGGAGCATTTAGTATTACAGTATTTAGGAAGGTATTCAAATAATAAAATACTGGCTGGCCGATAGCAATATTTCCGATGAGATAATCGAAAATTGCTCATCTGTAAAAAATTCCTCAGCACTGTGATAAAAGGACGTGTGAGCAAAGTAAACAAGACTGTCATCCACATTTCACTCAGCCTTGTTGCCAATAGCAAGAGGGCTGCTGTTATAAAAGTTGTAGATGGGGGGAGGACGGAAAGTAGGAACAACCCAAACCCAAATGCATCCACTTTCTGGTACATTATTATTATTAGAAGTTTGATTCTATACATACGGGCAGTGTCATATCTGGATCTAAGTTGGTAAGACTACTTGGTACTATGTTGTCAGTTCAGCAGGGACTCTGAGGGATCTCTATACAGTACTGTACTATATGCAATCAAAACACCTAGAATAAAGCAAAATTGTTTTCTTCCTGGACAAAAAAAAAATGGAGGAACAATTTTGCTTCCTCCAGGGAAATATGTTTTGTCTGGTAATGCCTGTCACTCTCCTTACATATAGAACACCATACATGAATATTTTTGAGTTTCCAGTCATTTAATTTCGTGATTCTATAGCTGTGATTTTTCTTTACGCTGTCTGATTACGATTATGAATGAAAGACAAACTTTAAATTTCACTTTTTGTTTTTTTTTGTAATTATGCACATGTTTTAACATGAATGTGAAAAAACAGTTTTGGAGGAAAAGTTGCTTTAGGATCTTTCTTTCCTTTCTCTGATGCCTTTTGAAAAAGAGTCAATAAATGCTGGAAAACCTGAGTTTACATTCTGTCTTATTTCTTATTTTATTTCTCAGCCTAAGGCATGCTTAGAACAAAATGATTTTGCTTCTTTTTTTAAAAAAAAATAACATGATCTCAGCTGTTTTGAACACAGTACAGAGTCGTTATTTCTAGAACATTGATCCCTTTACTTTTACAAACTAATGGAAGTTCAGGTATATTAGGGAATGAGATGCACAGTTGATGCTAATGGATAATATAGGTTTTACTGAAGGACAATATTAACTGAAAGTGTATGTCACTGAATTCTTTTATGCTTGCTGTTCATCAGTAAATTAATTCAAAATTACTGCCCTGCACATTTCTTGAAGAGGCGACATTACACGGATAAATATGGTGTAGATCACAAATCTAAAGGAAGCTTGTGTATTGGCTACTTATAGGTGTTTATGAGTTGGGGCCAATGGAAGAAGTGATTTAGGAACACCAGACTGGAGGCCTGTCACTCCAAAACAGATAATATTGAAATGTTAGGATGAGTAATACTGGTAATTAGATAATTTTCTATTTTGCTTAATTAAGATACTTAATTAACAGTATAAGACTCTTTGCAGCTTTGATACGTGTTTAGGTTTTCAAGAAATTAGTACAGTGCTTTAAACTCCTTTTAAAATTATCAGTTTAACTGGGGATTTAAGTGGGGAGCTTTTAATGTTTGGTGATAAGTGTGTTATTCCACAGAAGTTAATTGAGTATTTGCAAGCATTCTTCAAACTGAATGAATTATAAAAAAAAACCCAAACAAGGAAGTAAAGAGAAAAGGTAGGGAACTTAATGCCAACAGCTTCAATTTTTATTTTTTATGCCTGAAAGACTGATGTTTCTCTCATGGTCAAAAGCCTTATTATTGCACTTTCAAATTAGGTCACTGGAAGTTAAATGCTGTATTCATACCTATAACTTTGTGTTCAGCAATATTAAACAGATTGGTTTTGAAATACATATTCTTTTTGAAAGTGAGAGTTTAGAGGTCGTAGTTTACTACAAGTAATGTATTCAAAAGAAATACAAATTTGAACTTGATCTAGCTAGTCTACATGGATGAAACATCTTTAGCTTAGCAGAACACTTATATTAGCTCAGGTTTTGGCTTCTAAGCCCTGTGTAGTGTTTAATTTCTGTATTTATGTATGTTGACATACATGTATAGACAAGGGTAGCACAGACTGGTTTTCTACTTTTTAGAAACAATGGTAATATCATACACTATCGCCCACACAGGAAAAGAAGATAATTATTAAAATCCAAGTACTGTCTACCATACCCCTTCCAGAATAGTGAGGAATAGGTGGTCACTGATGAATTTCTCAAATTTTTAGTAAAAGAAGACTATTTCCTAAGCAAGGACTAAACCATCAGAGTTGTACTTTGTGCACTCTTCAATGAAACTGCACAGTGCATAGAACTGCAGCTATAGCCAGCACTTGGTCATTGGTATCTAGGACAGTATTTACAGAAAAGGAAACACAAATGAAAACCCACCAGGGGTGTGCTGAAGATATTAAATGTGGATAGGCTAGAAATAAACTTAGACAGACACTAAAGCCACTACACTTCATCAAGATAGTGAATTGGATGGATATAGTAGAAAGCAAAGTGAGCAGTCCTGATTTTTGCAGTTCTGGAAATCCCAAGAGCATATTTGAAAGTGCTTTCTCTCTGAAGTGGATTCCAGTACTTTTTACACTTAATAGGAAGGACGACATCTTACATTGACGTGTAGAAGAGACCACTGGGAAGAAGGAGTCATAATAATATTGAAAAGAATGATATAATTTATGATCAGCTGGAGAAAAGGGGAAATGCTATGGAGAGGAATTTTCTATTCAGTTGTTCTATTTGATTTTTAAGACAAAGTCTTTACCAAAATTGGGAAAAAATATGTCCTTGCCACTCATATACATTAGAGACAACACATTCTTAAAAGAACAAGTCACGAATGTATCCGTGTAACGTTAGACAGAGAATGTTGATTTGTTAAAAACAAACGTTTCCTGGAAAATAAGTAGTTCTGTGAAAAAAAAACAACAAACAAAACCAAACAAAAATACCCCCATGTCCTTACACAGCAGTTCATCTAGAGTGAAGAAATTAAGAGTTCAAAGACAGAAGACAGATATGTGTTTAGAGATTCCTATGGGATCCAAGTCTGTGCTTTGCCCAGTTCAGACAAGTTTGTTGACTTGTCACACTTCTGATGGAAGTCACTAAGAGAGACAGTACTAAAGGTTACTTTTTTCCTTTTTCTCTCTCACTTTTACGTTGTAGTTGTTATTAACATACACAAATGAAACATAACACGACTAAAATACTCATATTTGTTCTTTTCCAGACTAAACCTAGATTTCAAAACCTGAAAGTTTATGAAATACATTTCTTTGTTTTCATTACGTTCTACTCAAACAAAGATTGTAAGTTTTCAGCTAAATAATTTGCAAAGAGAAAGCACTTCTTTTTTGCTTTTGGATCAGTGATATCTAGGAAATGAAAAGAAGAATATGTGTTAACCTTTTTTATTGGGGGAATCTCCTGTTGTCTTGAAGCCATGATTCCTCATACATTCTGTTTGCCTATGTTTCTTGCTATTAATTTTGTTTTCCTTTCTGGGAACAGCTCTAACATAAAGGCTGTAGAATACTTTAATTTTAGTCTACTGTAAAACCTAGTGATTAATTAAATTGCAGATAGAACTTTTCTTTTTATGCTTTTAGGACTAAATAATTACATAAAAGAAGGTGGATGAGATATTTGGTTTCCCCCTTTGACACCATTTTTCAAATAGTGAATCTTCTTTTTTTGAATATCCAATGTCTTTGAGGGTTAGGGTTTTCACAGGCAATCTAAAAATGTAGTACATGGGGACAAAACAAGCAAACAATGTATGAATAGAGGTGGAGCACCTCATTCAAACCTAAGTAGAATACAATTGCAGAGCCTGTTATTAAATGTGTAATTTCCAGGTAAAGATATAATTATTCCTCTTTACCCTCACACGTAGTGCCTGTGTGTATTAATAATCTGTGCTATTATATTTAATCTATATAAATTACTAACTGTATACTCTGAAGAAATTATATTCATAGTCTATTTCCATGACACACACATCAACACACACACCACCCTGGTGTTATGTGTGCAAATTGCATCAGGGTTAACGGATGCCTTCTCTGAGAAAAGAAGCAGATGATTCAGAGTCTTCAAACACTCACAGCTGTATTTCAAGCAATTGTGTTACAGATTTCAAGTAAGAAGATTTGCAATAGATCCTTTCCAATGTCCATTTTCTATAAGCAATAAGAAGAAAGCAATCAGTTACCTAACTTCAAAGGTGCATAACTAAAACAAATACAGATTTCTTTGTAGAAAACAGCTTTCCTCAGTTCCTTGCTAGAATTTAAGCTTACTAATATAGCTATCAATCATTTCTGTTATGGGATATTTAAAGCGATGTTCAAGAAACAATTTAAATGGCAAACTTGTTTTCCTAATAGAGGCTTTATCAAAAGAGATCTAACTGCAAGTAGCATCAATCAGAGAAAAACTATTCAAGAATATCATGATGGCAAGAGGTTACAAATCACTGAAAACAAGGATTAGCATGAAAGCAGTTATTAAAGTCTTATTAATAGCAGGTATAACGATGTATCTGAAATGAATTAGTAAGAACACAAGAATAGTTTGCAAGCATCAGGTAGATGCTTACTTTGCTGGAATACTATGTCCCAAGTCAAGAAACTATAGAACTACATCATGTATAGCAAGCACAGTGTATAGAAAGAGACACAACATAAATGGGGGGGGCAAATAGTAATAAAAATGAAAGCAGTATTTTTCTATTTTAGAAACGAAATAGCTTATTTCTTATTTATAGTTTTTTTGTACTACCCCTGTAGTTTCTTAGCAACTCAGCCTTCTGAAACCTTGACCCTGAAAAAGGACAGCATGTGGAGAAGGATGCTATTTCCAATGAACTCAAATTATGGAGTTAGAAAACTGTTCAGTAAATGACTGCGGAATACAGGTATAGCAAAATGTTCTTTTTCAGCAAACAACTGAGTCAAAAGCTCAATAACAGTTGTCTGCTGGCTTCCTTTTATCAAAAGGCTGAATATACTACTAGGCTTACAATGAAGACCAAGACAAGGGAAAGCAGACAAAAATCGCACAACTGAGTCTGCAGGGAATTTCAACAGTTTCATAAATATAAAGTAATATTTTGAAGAGAGTGCTATGTCATGATCTAATTCTAGGTGAAAACTATATCCAGAACAACACAAAAAGGAAATTGACAAATTTGGCTTTTTTGTTCATTCTTGAAATGTCATCTACTGAAAAGTGCTCTGTAGTCTTTTTGTCAGAGACAAGCATACCTTAGGACAGTCAGACCCTTCACTGGAGGTTCATTGAGGACCTTACAACTTGTCTAGACAAGAGTCACCTGTTCAAATCTCATTTTCCTCTGAGTAAGATACTCTGAATCTCCTATTTATCAGATTCTGTTTATGTGTTTTTATAGGAAAAACTCCATCAATAAACTATTTATCTGCTGTAAGACTGTAATATCAGTGAAAAAGCGGATAAATAAATAAATGTATTTTAAAATATATTTACCTTTTTGTGAGTGGAATAAAAATAAATAAAATAAGATCCTCTTAAAAAATCATAGAAACTGAATGTCTGTCTAAATGGTCCAGTAAACATGGCTTGTAATTATTTTCTAAAGTTCAGATGCTGAAACTAAGATCTTCAGTCTTTTGAACAGATCCAGGTCAACATGTTTCTGCAAATAAAAATAATCCAAGAATAGGAAAAATTTAACATATTTATGTTCATTTTCATTTATATCTATCAGAGATCCAAATTCAATGCACAATATTTGAGAGTACTAATCTGTACATCTGGCTTGAGCTCAGATTATTGTTAGGAGCAGTTTTGGCTGTTAGATTTTACAGAACAATTAAAATATGCATTATCCAAATATCTGCATTAAACATTTGAGTTGTCAGTAAAACTTTCATTGGTTACAATGGTAGCAGATACAGCACAGAGCTATTCAATTTCATGATTTTTTGTATTCATAGGGAGAATTCATAGAAATGAAAAAAAAAAAAAGATACCTAATTCTAAACATTCTTATTTTGGGACAAAGGATTAAAGCTGTGCAGTTGAAAGTAAATATGGAGGTGTTCTGTATATGAAGAAAGTAATATTGAATTTGGTGTTTTCAGAAAGACTAGTTGAAAAACTTAATCCGGACAAGAAGCTGAGCTAGAAAAGAGCTCATTTGAATGAAAGTTTTCTTAGCTTTTACTCAGGTATTTTTGGGTAAAAATCTTCAATTTCTTGTGACCATGGTCATAATTTTCATAAGATGGGATAGAAGAGAAGTTATGTAAGGAGAATTTGTGACAAATGCACAAGTGTTACTTGTAACCATGGTTGATTTTTCTAGATAATTCTGTTAAAAGACAATTCTGCTAAAAGACTGTACATGAGGTGGGAAGTCTAGTTTGCATGATTTCCTGCTACATCAACTAGAAAATGGTCTGTATTTAGAAAACAGCACATCATGCATAGGTATGGTGACACTAACAGAATTAATGCTGAAAATGTTTGTTAGGACTGCAAATTACACTGTATTACACCTAGGCCACAAAAAACAATTATCTAGTTTTAAATTATTTTCTCTACCTGTAGAAGCTTATACTGGACATTTTTCTTTGACCATAGCTTTCTGTGTTATTTTCTGCTGATGTCTCTGATTGTCCAGACTCTGTGCAAGTATTTTTTCTGTACAGATTAGTGCCCATGAACCTCAATTATTATCATGTTTTGGACAGACTGGATCGATTGGCTGAGGTCAACTGTATGAGGTTCAACAAGGCCAAGTGCCAGCTCCCACACTTTGGTCACAACAGTCCCATGCAATGCTGCAGGCTTGGGGAGGAGTGGCTGGAAAGCTGTCTGGCAGAAAACGACCTCAGGGTGTGTGTTGATAGCCGTCTGAACATGAGCCAGCAGTATTCCCAAGTGGCCAAGAAGGCCAACAGCATCCTGGCTTGTATCTGGAATAGTGTGGTCAGCAGGACTAGGGAGGTGATCATGCCCCTGTACTCGGCACTGGTGAGGCTGCACCTCAAAAACTGTGTTCAGCTTTGGGCCCCTCCCTACAAGAAAGACATCAAGTTGCTGGAGCGTGTCCAGAGAAGAGCAATGAGGCTGGTGAAGGGTCTAGAGAACAGGCTTTATGAGGAGCAGATGAGGGAACTAGGGTTTTTTAGTTTGGAGAAGAGGACCTCATCACTCTCTACAACTACTAGAAAGGTGATTGTAGTGAGTTGGGTGTCGATCTCTTCTCCCAAGTAACTAGCAACAGGACGAGAGGCAATGGTCTCATCTTGCACCAGGGGAGGTTTAGACTGGATGTCAGGAAAAATTTCTTTACTGAAAGAGTTGTAAAACAGTGGAACAGGCTTCCCAGGGAAGTGGTGGAGTCATCATCCCTGGAGGTGTTCAAAAAACTTGTAGACACAGCACTTCAGGATATGGTTTAGTAGGCATGATGGTATTGGGTTGGCAGTTGGACTTGACGACCTTAGAGGTCTTTTCCAACCTTAATGATCTTATGATTCTGTGATTCTATGATTCTATGTTTAAGAGACATTATTATGGTATTTACTTTCCAATTAAGGTCATTAAGAAAGTGCTAAATAAGGTACATCCACTAACGTGGTTCTTCTCAAGGCAACTACCTGGAATTCAAAGTTGGAGTTTGTCTTTACTGTGTCTACTCCAGTTTTCAGTCTTTGAAACAGCACTACCATCTAAGGCAATAATTTCTCTTACGTGTAATTTAACCGATCTTACCTTGTAAAAAGTTTAATAGGAACTGTTTATAGTGGAAAGAATTTAGATTCTTAAAATGATGTTAGAGCTATGAGGAAATAAATTATTTATTTGTGGAAAAAAATATTGTGGGGTTAGTTTTTCACTTCTAATCTTGAAAAAGAAATAGAAATGGAATATTGCATTGCACCAATGAAGACTAATATTGATTTTTTACATCCCTTTTAATATCCCTTATACACTATATTCCGGTTCCAGCTTTTCAAATTTCTGTTTAAAAATCCAAGTCATTATGATAAATATGTTTCGCTTCTGAAGACAGTAGTAAGATAATGTTAGGAATTAATTTCATATTAGCAACATAATTGTTTTGGAAATGTATAATCTCAGATTTCAATATCAATATTTAACAGGAAGGATATTTGGGGGTGAATTCTTGATATTATTTTGGATTTTTCTCTCAAAGGTAAAATAGACAATTAAATCAATTTTGAGCCACCATGAGAACTGTGATTTAAGGTATATTATTATTTAGAATAATTTGCTATATGAACAGAAACAAAATTTGAATTTGAAACAAAAATGGTTTTCCATGAAAGAAATACTTTCTAGGAGCTACTTTTTGGCACAAAACTCTCAAGAAGTCAAACCTCCCCCTCTTTTTGAAACAATTAGTAAGTCATTTACTCTGCCTAAGATTTAGAGATTATTTTTTCATGGCCTTTTCCTGTGTTCTGGCATAAAACTTCAATTTTTCCCAAGGCTGCCAACTCTGTGAATAATGGAAGCTACAGTACATTCACCCAACAAATAGTCTAGTTGTCCGATGTGTTCATTGTTATTAAATGCTATGGAATTCTCAATAATCCTCGTCAAAATCCATTGAAGTCTATGAGGATACGTGCCTAGACAAATATGGTGTAATAAGAGAAGTAAAATGTAATTGTATAAATATTCTGTATATATAGAACTTTTGCAGTTTGGCCATGGCCAACAACAAAGAACCGCATGGTTGCTCTATCACCCCTCCTCCCGCTGGAGTGGGGAGGAGAATGAAAAGAAAAAGGCAAAAACTCGTGGGTTAGGATAAGGACAGTTTAACAGAAACAGCAAATGAAGTGAACAGTAAAAACAATACTGGTAAGATGAATATACAAAACAAACAGCGAAATGCACAGAGCCACTCTCACCACCTGATGCCCCACGCGCTCCAGAGCCACGACTAACTTCCCCCCACCCCCCACCCTACCAGCGCCAGCTCCCCCACCTGGAACCCATCATGGTGGCACACCGTGTCAAATACCCTGTTTTGTTTGACCAGGTTGAATCAGCCTGCCTGGCTGTCTCCCCTCCTGGCTTCTGGTGAAAATTATCCTTGTCCTGGCTGAACCTAGGACATTATCCACCCTTTATTCTATACCATCTACGTCATGTCCGGGTCCCCATTTTCCAATTTATCACCACCACTTTTGCTGTCTTTAATACATACAAACAGATAGCATTCCCTTAGCTTACGGATCATCCCTCTAAAGTGTCTCTTGAGTTCATTTAATCCATGACTTTGGGCTCCATCTGTCTTTCAGGGCAGGAGAGGTGATGTGTGGTGATGGGTGGTTGCATGCTGCATCTGGTGCTGGCAGCTGATGTATTTGGTTCAGCCTGTGCCCACGGTGTGTAGGTTGAAGATTTTGATGAAGTTGCTGGGTGGCAGTTGTTGAAGTCAGGTCCAGTCCCATCACCGTTGTGCTCTGCTAGGTTTCATCAAAGTACAGCCAGCTCATCTGTGTTCCCTCCCAGCTTCTAACAAAATTTAACCCTGTCCTGGCTGAAACCAGGACAAGAACAATTACGTGACAGAAGAATCAGGATATATAATAAAATCAACATGACATTGAGGTCTTTATTGCTTTTTCAATCATTTGTATTATTTTATTTTTAATATTTTTAAGCTTGAGCTTGCAAAGATCATATTTTCAGTCTTCTTCTAATAACTGTTCTGCCCAGGAATGTATCTTTAAATAGAAAATTAGTTACATTGTTTTAGTAGAAACAGATGGTAGGCATGAATTATGAACAGCTCAAGGAAGATCAGCCTTTGAGCTCATGTGCAAAGTAAGGTTTGCCTTCTTCTGATTAGAGTAATATGAGGCCACATTACACTTCCAGGATTCGTTGTCACACGGAACAAGTAATCCGAAACTAGGTTACTCAGCTAAGGAGTGGGAGCCTGCTTAAAATCAACATTTCAATCAGTAGATTACCAAAGTCTTTTTTCTTTTTTTTCTCTCCAGGATCAGTAGAGCTTAACATAATATATAAAAGTGTCGATAAATAGGTTAGAAAGTCTGTTATCAAATGAAGCAGACATTTTCTTATATAACTCTAGCTTTTCTGGAGGCTCAGAGAAATCTCTGCTTCCTTTTAGCAAACTGCCAAGACAGAGAATATGTTTAGGACAATCAAGCAGGTCCCCACTGTAGGCAAGTGAATAGGATTTTTGCCATTATTAGTAACAGGGCACAGGCTTTCTACGGACCAGAAAGAGCAAGGTCTCAGGTATAGCCTGGTCTTGCTTTGTTCTGAGTTTAGCTATTTTGAGCAATTGGATGGTTATTCTGAGCCAGGGATTTGCCAAGTGAATCTGAGTTGGATGGCAAGATAAAAATTGAGGAGATATGTAATTTAAAATACTGTGGAAAAAAGATCAAATACTCTTAAAACTTGCAGTTTAATCACCAAGCCAGAAAGATTTTTGGAACAAATTCAATATTTGTTCTTGATAAAATGTAACTTTTCCTTTCAAGACAATAAACTGTTCTAAGATTAGAACCAATTCAGAATGTCTTGATGGAGACTTCCAGATAACAGGGTAGTCAACATCATATGTAAAGAGATTAGCGTTTGCACACTAAATAACATAGTTGCATTAGAGGACATAATAAGGTTGATCTAGCTGTCTGTCTAGACATACACTCCCACTCCTTGCCAATGAAATATGCCCTATTATAAAAATATATATATATCTAAACGTAATCTTATGTACCATAAAAGAAACAGAAATTGACTGGTACCATTACAGAATCACAGAAAAGTAGGGACTGGAAGGGACCTCTGGAGATCATCTAGTCCAACCCCCCGTGCCAAAGCAGGGTAACATAGAGCAGGCTGCACAGGACCTCATCCAGGTAGGTTTTGAATAACTCCAGAGAAGGAGACTCCACAGCCCCTCTGGGCAGCCTGTTCCAGTGCTCTGTCAAACTCAAAGTAATGAAGTTCTTCCTCATGTTCAGACAGAACTTCCTATGCTTCAGTTTGTGCCCATTGCCCCTTGTCCTGTAGCTGGGCACCGCTGGAAAGAGTCTGGCCCCGTCCTCCTGACACCCACCCTTGAGATATTTATAGGCATTTATTAGGTCCCCTCTCAGCCTTGGACTAGATGACCCGCGGGGGTCCCTTCCAACCCCTACCATTCTGTGATTCTGTGAATGTATGAAAATACTGGAAATAAGTCGTGTTATCACCACTTCATTTGATCTGGGTACATCTGTAGGCACTAAGTACAATATGAGCCAACAGCATAAGGTAATATGAAGGAAAGGCATCTTGGGAAGTGAAGAATAGCTTTTTCACCAGGAACTTGGTGCAGCACTGGAACAGGTTTTCCAGGGAAACTGGGGAATTTACATCTTTGGGGGCTTCAGTTAGTCAGAGTCTGCTGAGGCAAGACTCAAGATTCAGACAGACAGTAGTACAACCGACCCAAATCAGTGTAACTATCATCCTGTTTTGAGCCAGCTGGACCAGAGACCTCCAGAGATTCCTTCCACCAACATTTGTGTGATTCTGTAGTTCTGTGTTTCTTATTTTTCTGCGGTTTTTTGCACAACGACCACACTACAAATGTCAAGCATTGGAAGGGCTGGCCTAAAGTCATTCCCTGTGCAGATGGTCATGCAGGAATGTTGTTTCTAAGTATTTTCTTACCAATGTTGTTCACGAGTCTTTGGATTAATACAAATAGAATTAGAAATTAAATAAACTCTTTTTAATTTTTTAAAATTTTATTTCATGTTGAGGTTGATGGTCAAGGACTCCCCTAACAAGTTGACAGAACTAATTCGAAAATAAATTCCATAAACTTTGATTCTATCAGACAAATTTATATCATCTAGCTGTGATCCTGCAGCCTTTTAGAACTTCACAGAGAAAACTCCTCAGCATTAAACCTTAATTTAAATTGGGCATTTCAGTGTAGACTTAGCTGCCTTTTTCATCTTTGCTTTAACAATTTCATTCCTTCTCAGCAAGGAGTCGAGATGCCTGTGTACAGTAAGTTTTGAAGAGTTTTAATTTGTACTCGGAAAACTATAAACACTTCAATAACTGTTCTGAACTGATTTGTTTAGTTATTTTTCTGATATGATTATTTTTGTTATTTTTATGGTACTAATGGTAGGATCAACTCAGAGGACAATACAGAAACAATTAAATGCAGATTGTCATCACCTGTTTAAAGTAATAACCTTTTCCATTATTTCCTTCATTGGTCATTATTAAATCATGCAGCCCCACTGGCATATTTTAGCAATCAGTGGCACAGAACAGGTCAAGTTTTGTGAAGAAATATTTAGGAATTTTCTCCAGCCAGAGGCTCAAATATTTTGACATTGCATGAACTTGTCTGTCCATACCTGAGGTCAGTAGTGGCCAAAATTCTTTATTAACAGATTGGTGTTGATGTTTTTAGAATGAATTGCTGGGCTAATTCTAGGGGAAAGGTGTAAATGTCTACAAAATAATTGGCAGAGCTAGATAGACTCAGCAAAAATGTGACTGTTTAGTCAGGATGATTACACTTTCAGATGTGCCTTCTTCTGTCAGTCTCAAGGATAGATCTCATTTACAGTGCAGTGCTGTAACCTAGAGATTCTTCACCTAAATTTAATATTTAGAGAAGAACATACAAGAAACATTAACTCTGGGTATTGACAAGTCTATTTTAATAATTCTTTCTGGCTGACGATGTTTGAGAGTTTTTCTACTTTTCTTCTTACTGATCTTAAAATTATGAGCTCTAATATTAACCAGATAGCTTATATGCTCCTGTTTGCAAATGAACATAGAAGAAAATAACATAAAGCCAAAACGATTATTTGACAAGTCAAAACGTGGAATTTCAACCTGATGATGAATGCAGTATTTCTTCAGCTCAATGTACTTACAGAACTAAAGTATTTTTCTGTGCAACAGTCAAGAGAGTTGTCTTCTTTGGAAAAATATAAAAATTGCACCCACACAGCATAACTAAATGTTGACATTGAATTATCTGGTTTATCCTTAATTTCTTTTCAGTGGAAGGTATTCCATACGCTGTTCTGCTGCTCACACACATGGAAAATGGCATCTGCTGAAATGGGAAAATCAAAAATAGAAGTGTTAAAGCAGTCTATCAATAGGATTTTCTTTAGAACAGTAGCACTTCCTAATAGCTTTCAGTATTGTAAGATGTCTTCTTCTTACTATACATATGACAAGTGGAATCTTATGGAACTGTCTAAGATGAATTTTCACCTCCTTTTTTAAGTTTCAGATAAAGTTTTCATTATTTACAATATATCTACAATTTATTCTTATAATTGTTAAATAGTAAACTACTTTTGCTTTATATATAGACTTTTAGAGTACTTCTAGACAAAACCTACTTCAGAACTGAGTGAATGTTCTGTATGATAAGAAAAGGGGAATGTGTTGTGTTTTTTTTGTCATCAGCACCTGTGATCTCTTTGGTGAAGATGTCATTGACAGGTAAAAACTGCAATGATAATTATAAAAATAACATATAAGACGTCAGTTCTATATACTCTCATATCCACATTTAGAAAAGCAATAAATAAAATATCAAACCCTTCAGGTATTGCTTGATTTGAAGTATTGACTTCTAAACTTCACACAACAATATGAATGTGAATGAAAGTTTATTGAAAGTATGATAGGGTTAGTACCCTTATAAGTGTCCTAGTAAGTGAGAAAGAAATACAGCCATCGCAGTAATGTCGGAGAAATGGAGTGCGTTTATCAGCTCTCTTCTCTTCTGGATAATAATTTCTAAAACTTCAAGGAATAACAGCCTCTCTTAAGATTTTCTGAAATACTTGTATTCTATTGACAGAGATGTAGGATAAAAATGAAACCTTGAGAGGTGGGTTATGCCTCATATTTATCAAAGTCACATTCTACTACCTCAGAGTCCTCTATAATTATATCCCATGTGTAATGCATGCACTATCTTTTCTCAAAGAATTCAGATAAAGAAATAGTTGCACAATCTTTTTGATATTTTTTCTTCTAAAGAGTCTTATATTGCCTGGGAGTTTTTATTATTATTTCCTTCTGTCCTGGTTTGATGTTAACCATTTCCTGGAAGGTTTTGAAATTCTTGAACTGTTCTGGATGCAGAAGAATTATGGATACTTTTACATCTTGCAACTTCAAATCAAACCCCTACAGCATTAGAATTCAATATGCCAGGTAAACAATGAACAGGACTCAAAACTACTATATTCATTTTATAAATGAGTAGCTATATATCTTATTCTGTATCTGGTGCAGTAACAAACCATATCAAATCAATATGATTGATGTTACCTTAAATTAGCTAAAAACTTTTTAAGAGTACTGGAATTAATTAGTTTTATTGGTTAAGTAGCTAAAGTATGTTTATTAAAATCTGATAAACATTAATACTGTGGAAAACAGAACATCTACTTGCTAAATTCACCTGCAATATTAATTTCTTTGATTTATGTCTGTTATCAAAACATTATTACATTCAACCCAGCATTATTCCACTGTTAAGACCTTTGCCTTATTCCCTATATGTGATAAAATATTATGACCTCTTCTGCAGGACTTTTTTCTAGGAACTAAGGCCCCTGCAAACACATAGAAGTGCTACGTGAAGCGATGTCCAGTTGCAAAAGAGAAGTACATCTTGAAACGCAGAAGACATCTGACAATGAGTAAAGCATGAGCACAAAGGTACGTGTGAGAGAGAGGGGAGTCCAGAGTCAGAAGGTACTGTGAAAGTAGGTTTAGTGGCCTTGGAGAGGAACCTATATTTGGAAGACACGAAAAGAAGGACATGAGACATACGCAAGGCATGTGTTTCTCTGCCAATTTTTTTGTCTTTCTGAAATTAACTTTACTTTAAGGTAAACAGGAATGGAAGATACTTTATGTCTTTTTGCCGTTCCACCTGCTAGCTCTACATAAATATTCCTCTAGAGGCTGTGAGTCAGATCTTTTATATTAATATTGTTTCTTTGTTTTTCTATTTTTTTTTTCTTAAAGAGTTCCTATTGAACAGTATTATGAGGTGGATAATACATACCATAAAGTGGCTCTAAAAGTACACATGAATTGGTTTATGATCTGCAACAAACACTTGGGCTACAGAGGTGTAAATACTCTTTGTTTAGTTAAAACTAATGCAGCTTTTCTTGCTTTATTTCTTAGGACACAGATTTGATGCCCTCTAGCGACTGACCACTTGGTTTAATACTTCAGAAATTAACACAGATAGTGGATTGGTACAGATGTGAGTAGATTTTACGTATCAACATGACTGTTTTCTGACTCTGATATGCATTATGAAAGCTTTTTAATTCTTTCATTCTCCACTAATTAACTTGATTATAAAATTATCTGAACATTCTTCCCCTTGTCAAAGAGTATAAATCAAGAAAAGAGTTAAAACTGAGACAAGACAGTTATCAACATTAACTTGAGGGTTTTGTTTATTTATTTAATTCAAATTTAACCTATTTCTTCTTCAAAGGTTGAGAGAACTGCCATATGCTTAATGTCATGCTAACAAACTCTTCAGACTATGAAATGGCACTGCAGCTACCATGTATTAGAGAGCATATTATAACTCAACGTAAAAGCTGATAATTCTGTGACCCTCTGTCCTCCTCTTTTTTTCAAACATAAACTGGTGCAATATATGTGACTAGTGCATTAAATGCTCATCTTTTCTATTAAGACGATATCTGGCACCTTCAGATTACATAATATGATAGCTGGAATAATCTATACTAAATTGTGTGGTATTGATATCATTTTATAAGGTGATGTTTCTTCGCAATTTTTTCAGATTTAACAGATAGGGATTTTTTTTGCACATTTAAATAGAATCATCAGTACATCACAATATTTAGCCTTTAAATAAATCTTCCTTCTGATAATTCTTTAACAAATTAATTGAAACTTGGGTTTTATGAAGGTTAGGGAGGTATAATCAGCCTCGAATTGCTACAAAATTTGCCAGAGAATAGTAAGTTTTAGAAGCAAAGTCAGTGTTGAATTCTGTGCAGCACAAAGTGACAGATGTTCTTGTGATGCTAGAGATGTAGCAAACTATCTGTAAATAATTTGGATAACTCATGAAGCAAGTTGTATCTGACAACACCAGGAAGTGATGAACATGAGAAGGGGCATAGTGTGACCCCTGTGGCTAAGTAGAAGGGAAGATAATGTTTTCTATTGCTCTTTTTTCCTACTTAAAGCCCCAAATGTATTTTAAAGACTATTCAATGCAGATTTTTTTTGAAACCAAACCAACAAAAAAATACCTTTGTAAGTTGTTAGCAAGAGAACTTATCATGAAGAAAAACCTTCAAGGAATGAAAATGAAATAATTATAGTACAAATCTAACAATTTGTCAGTTTTTAATACTATTCTCATAATTTCTTCAGAACAGACAGTAAACATAGAGGAAAAGAATATTGGATCATTGCAATGTTGGACTCTGAACTGTTCAAGCAGCTGAAGTTGGAGCAGTTTCTTGCCACGCCTGTGTTGGAATTCATGACTCTGTAGCAGTGTCTGCAATATGGAAAACAATTAGGTTATTTAGAAGTTAATTTATCAGATTGACCGTGATGCCAAGACAGAACTCTGCTCTTCTTTTTTTATTAAAAGTCAAGAAGTCAGGACAAGCTTACTTCAGGATCTATGCAAAAGAGAGATTTCTGCCTCAATAGGCAGGAACAGAGCAGTTTTAAGAAAAGCAATGTTGACAGTTGTCCAAGGCAGCAAACAGCAGATGACAGCAGAATCAGGTATTATGTACGGAGGCCTGGATTTTAGTAAAGTGAAAAGCAGCAATAAGATTGTGGTAGGAAAAGGTTCCTGATATTTTATTTTGGCACATCATGAATAAATAAACAAAAGACTGAAAGGAAAAGGAACAAACAAGTCAATGCCTGATCCCCATCAATGTAGGATTTGTTGTTATTGTTGTGTTTGTTTTCATATTGTCTTTCTCCTTGATTTTTGTCTGATTTTGGACTTCAGAAGTAAAGCTTTTTCTCCATACCCTAGTAGAGTATTTAAACATTTAGAAAAAAAAAATCCATGCCTCATCTCGTAATTGAAAGTTAGAAATTATTTCTAAATCTGACTCCTAATTTTCATCTGCAAATTTTCGTTGATAAATTTTCAGTGTTTTATTAAAGAAGAAAATATTTTGTGGTGAACTATGAAATTCCAAAATTGACATGTGGGGTTTTTTTATTTTAATGTCTTACAATCTTCATCCATTATTTCGGGCACACCTACCAATAAATAACAGTAGTGGCCCTGCATGTATGATCAGAAAAAAAAGTTACTATTTACCATTTGTACAATAGTATGTGCTGGCTGAGCAAACAACCAAGAATATGAGGTTTTCAGTCCTCCGGAGATTTTAATCTTTAACTACTTAAATGCTGGATATGTGAAATTTGGCTGGATACCAGGAATCTCAATTTCTCTTTCCCTAACACAATGCAACATGGTGTTAGCCTCTGCTTATCAAACATCCTGATTTCAAGAGCTCCATTAAAATCTAGATGAAATTCTGGACATTCACATCTTATACACTGTCTTTACAATTGTAGTTAGAATGCATCTGTTATAATCAGTTTTCACAGACAATTTTAATGTTATTATTTCATATAGAAGACATATTGAACGATTAATTATTATAGTTTATGCTATTTCAATTCCATTTCCAGTTATTTAACACCCTTGAAATGAAAATTAAATGTTTTTACATAGTACTTATTAGAATGCAGATCGGTGACCTAGGTTTATTAATGTAAATATAAGCAAAAGATAAACGCATTTTATTACCACCAAAAAATCATAATAAAAGCCACATTGTAAATGTTAATGTTTGCCTGTACCTGAGACAAAATTGTCAAAGAGCTCCTCTAACTGCTATTGCCACATTCTTAGTATCTTTTCATTACAAGGACCTGGACAAGCTGGAGAAGTGGGCCCATATTAACCTCATGAGGTTCAACAAGGCCAAGTGTAGGGTCCTGCCCCTGGGTTGGGGCAACACCTGATATCATTACAGGATGTGAGATGCAGGGATTGAGAGTAGCCCTGCTAAGAAGGACTTGCGGGTACCGGTGAATGAAAAGCTGGACATGAGCCACCAATGTATGCTGGAGCCCAAAAGGTCAACTGTATCCTGGGCTGCACCAAAAGCAGCATGGCCAGCAGGTCCAGAGAAGGGCCACAAAAGGGATCAGAGGGCTGGAACACCTCTGCTATGAGGAAAGGCTGAGAGCTGGGGTTGTTCAGCCTGGAGAAGAGAAGGCTGCAAGGATGCCTCATTGCAGCCTTGCAGTACTTAAAGGGGGCTTTTAAGAAAGATGGGGAAAAATTTTTTAGCAGGGGCTGTTGCAGTAGTACAAAGGGTAATGGTTTTAAACTAACTGAGTGTAGATTTAGACTGGATGTAAGAAAAAAATTTCTACAATCAGGCTGCTGAAACACCCACTGAGGTAGCAGATGCCCCATCCCTGGAAACATTCAAGGTCAGGCTGGACAGGGCTCTGAGCAACCTGATCTTGTTAAAGACGTCCCTGCTCATTGAAGGGGGGTTGAACTAGATGACCTTTAAATGTTCCTTCCAACCCAAAATATTTTATAGTTCTATTATGCTATGAGAGGTAAACATACAGCTTAACACTGAAATATTACTCAGGTTAACCGCTAACATTCTCTGTACTCTTAAAGATGAAGAAAAATATCTATTTTTGAACAATTTAATAATAATATATTTAATATTTAACTATTCAAATAATGGCAGTATCACAGCCTACTTGAAATAATGAAAAGGAGAGCTAGCATTCAAGCTTAAATACACAACAAAAAAAATTAGTTTTACACCTTACTAAGACAGAGATCTCGTTCTGTGGAACAGAAGCAAGTATCAGAAACGTTACTGAGTTCAAGATCTCCAGTAGAATTAAATCAACTTTAAAAGAGAGAACTTTCAGCATTTAAAAAGGCACAGAGACAAAACATTTATTGTTCTAAATAAAGAATATATTTTAAACAAAGGTAATGTAGCCACAATATCTTTTTGAAAGAAAAAATCCCACCCTCTTATTTACCATGTTTACTGATTGTTTGCAGAACTTTGGAAGACATCCAGATATGGGTTTTAAACAGGCAATGCTAAATGCATTTCAGGGATGGAAGCTTCTAAAGAAAAACAGAGTAGAATGTCATTGATATAGATATGGAAAGTGACAATTCCATGAGTGAATCAAGCACCCTGGAGTATGCAATGTACAATTGGAGCACATGGAAAACTGAAAAAAAAACTGTAGAAATCAAACACATTCAGAAAATGAGCCATAAAATTCAGCATTACTTTCAGAAAGGGAAGAATTTTACCTTAACAATGAGAAGGCTAAAAGTTGGGCTGCCCACAGTATGGAAATACTTGAAGAAAACAGTTTAAGAATAGAATCTGAAACAGTCATAAGAAATAGAAAACGAATAAGAAAAAAATTAAATCCTCGATACAGTCTTGTTGCTGTCTAATTATATGTGGACAGGCATAGTTTAAGAGTTCTGTACTTAATAACTAGAGTCACTATTAAAAAATTCCTTTCTGGGCTTTTCTGTACCAAACAAATGTGAAAGATTTAATTTCTACCAATTTTTTGATCTGTGTTTTCACCTCCAATTTATAGATAACTAATTTCAAATGCCCAGTTTGAAAAGTGTAGAATATAATTTTCCAGAATATAATTTTCCAGAACAGTGCTTACGATTAAGTAGGCGTATTAGGTATTTAAAGTAGAGCTACAGATAAAAACTTTTTGATCCGGGGCTCAAACAGGACATTTATAAAATGAGGAAAGTGTGTTAATAGTTCTTTTCAAACATTTTAATTAAAGGTAAACCCATTAAAGGATGTTAATGACTAAAATATAATACAGATCAAAGGGTCAAAATTGTGTTTCTAAAGAACAAAAGCAAACCAAATGAAAAGAGATTCCATGAACACACATACAAGAAAGACCAAGTTACATTCAGTGGCCTTTAACACTGTAAACACACAGTTTAGTGAATCAGTCTTTGCTTAATCTAACTAGCTATGCAGGATTCCTTTTTTTTGTGCAATGCTGCCTCAGACTAAATAGCTAACAACTACCACTGATCTATGTACAGGTGAGATCTAGAAATAAGATTTTTCTGTTAAATATTCTGGGATTTCAAATTTGCTAAGCATTTAGGAAACTAGCATGCCTGCATAGAATTACAATTTCCATTCTTCTACTCCTGAGTGCAGTAATGACAACTCTGATGAAAATACCAAAAGAAGGGACTGTGTCACGTGTTTTATAAAGCCTAGATGTCAATTTATATCTCTTCTGAGTAAAAGCGAATGGCAATTTAAGATGTTTGAAATCCTAATTTTCCACCTCTTAAAATTCAGGGGTCTTTTGTGTCAAAAATCATTGATGAGAAGTGTATAGGAATTACTCTGTCCTTGTTATGACGAAACAAGACCATGCACAAAAATAATTCAAAATTGATTTGATTAGAAAGGAGGAAGTAACAAGGAATGTTACCCTAGAAGCTTTATGTGGTTGACTCTGGATTGCTATTGTTCACATTGTAGATTTACATGTTTCTTATAGAGTATACAGAAGGAAACATTATTGTAGACAAAACTCAGCTCAGTCAATTTACATACTCATGCTCCTTTTGGCTTCTCATTTGGTCCGTCAGATCTTGAATTCTTTCTTGACCTCCTTATGGGACTGCAAAAAGAGCAAAAGGAGTTCCACCTTGTTGAACTCCTTTTTCAACAGTTCAAGTTGAGAGTGATACAACTCACTTTATTTCTAGTTTCTACCAGTAACTTTTAGATTTTCTAATCTATTGCAGATTCTTGTCTTGTTTAGTTTTTTCAAAGAGTCCTTTTTAGATAAAAAAAATTCTTGCTAGTAGCAGGAGTAGAATCTGGTTCTCTGAAATGATATTCACTTTCTTTAATTGTTTAAATATCCTACATTTTTTTCCTATATAAGAAAAAAGAGCTTTGTCCAAATAAATTTATCCAGGTTAAGTGACTATGGACTCACCTGTTTCTGCTGAAGTTCTGTGAATACCATTTGTGGTAATGGCCTGACAAACTCAGGTAGCACAATAGTTCTTTCTGTCAACTGAAGCTGGGGACCTTGCGTAACTTTTAAATTGGGCAATGGTAAGAATGAAGCAAAATATTTCAAGGAAACATAAATATAAGCACAAGCAGACTGCTATATGGAGGAACAAGTCAATAGTCTTCTCAGGAAAGAGGAGAAAGTAACCCTTACCGTGAACATCATATTCTTGTCAGTGAAGACATCGGGATGCTGTTGTTGTGTCATAATCTCCCCTTGCCAGCCTCTTGAGAAAGACTGAAGTGTCAGCCCTGAAAGCCAGAGGAATGCTGAAAGGGTGAGCATAATACTAGAAGACAGATATAAATACTAGGAAAGAGAAGGGTTGTATGACAATTTAATCTTACTATGAATGAGGCTTTCCATCTGAATTCAATAATTCAGACTACTAGACTGAATATTTAAAAAGTATATATGGGTCAACTATAAGTTCTTAACTCCATATATGGCATGATTTACTTTGCCCCTATTAAGATTTAAGTGCAACAGTTTCAAGATAACATATTGACTTATCAAATAAGTAATTAGAAATGCTTAGAAACTATTCAGTAAGTCACTTTTTTTCTCATAGTAAAAAGCCAATGAAGCTTTTTGTAGAATACGTAAGTTTTGATGGTATGGATTATGTGAATGAAGGGAGTATACTGTACTCTAATAAAACTTGAAGCCAGTGATAATAGTATTGCCAGTGACGTTATAAACTTTGACTTTAGGGCTTTGTTTGTATCTTGATAAACACTTTAGGGACACTCTGTCCATATTTTTCAACCGTACATTCGACAATATGAATATTAAATACCTACTTAAAAAAATAATTGAAGATTTTATTCTGTGTTCTCTCAACTGTAGAAAAGAGGGTATTTTTTCTCCAGCAAAATTCTGGGTATTGGAAACCCAGGAAACCCAAGACTCTCAATGTCTCCTGTCTTTAGCCAATGAGATCTTACTAGAAACTGCACTGCAAGTGTTAGCTTTTGCTCGATATTGATATAGTACCACAGATGACTGAAAAATTTTCATAAATGTGTAATGTAAAGACAAAATTAACAGGATATGCTTACTAAAGCTTTTAAGAGAAATCATGTTATTAAATAATTTAAAATCACTCTCCTGGAAAGAGCTGAACTTAGAACAGGTACAATAGGCTGCCTGAAACACTGTGTTACATAGCCTCAGTCAAGTTCTAGGGAGAACTGTGTTAACAATTACTTTTCCTATAGATGTGTAAGTGGCGGGTGTACTACTGAATTCTCTTTATTGTATGTTTTATTTTTTGATTTTGCCAGGAAACTATTAACAATAATTATTACAGTTCTACCAAAATTATTTCAACATTTAGTTAGTAGTTTATCACTATGTTATAAATATCTACTATAAATAAGTATTGTGTACTAAACACAAAAAATGTGTCACAAAGATGACCAGAGGTATGCAACACCTCTTCTATGAGGGAAGGCTGAGAGAGATGGGGCTGTTCAGCCTTGAGAAGAGAATGCTCCAAGGAGACCTTTAGCTGCCTTCCAGTACCTGAAGGGGGCCTACAAGAATGCTGGAGAGGGGCTTTTTACAGGGGCAGGTAGTGACAGGAAAATGGGTAATGGCTTTAAACTGAAAGAGGGTGGATTTAGATTAGATATTAGCAAGGAATTCTTTACTATGAAGGTTGTGAGGTGTTGGAACGGGTTGCCCAAAAAAGCTGTAGAAGCCCTCTCACTGCAAGTGTTCGAGGCCAGGTTGGATGGGGTTTTGAGCAACCTGGTGTAGTGGAAGGTGTCCCTGCCCATGACAGGGGGGTTGGAACCATATGATCTTTAAGCTTGCTTCCAACCCAAAGAATTCTATGATTCTAAGATTCTTAACAACTTCTTAAAAATCTGAAATAGAATTCCAGACTATTTATTTTTTGTTTGCTTCTTTTCTTTTTTGTTGTGTGGTCTAACACACTGCAGCTTACATTAGACTTTAGGAGAGTGTCCCATCAATACATTTTAGAGGTCTCCAAGGTAGTACTATTTTGAGAAACCAGTGAACGAAAAGCAGATATATTTACAGAAGCAGATGAAAAAGTTCATACATTTTTAAGAAAAATCTGTGTTCCACACTTTATACGACAGTAAGAAAATTTTGTTGTTAAGAAGTGCAGACAAAAATTTTAATTGCCTTTTTTTTTGCCTTCATATTAGAATAGCTAATAAATAATTACTGGGTGCATTTCTGTAGTGGTGAAAAGATACATAATTATGAAGATATTACAGACACGTTACTTTGTTTTTCTTCATTTTTCTTAAATATTTTATTAAATGAGCATGAGACAGCACAGGATTCTATCATCTAATGCACAAAACGTTGTTGTTCTGAAACATTTCATTAAAGCTTTAATAGTCTAGTCTATCCTTTAGCAAAAATTACCTTGAAAATCTAATTAAAATATCTACTCTTATGCTTCATGCCTACAGTTAGAGCCAGATGGAATTTAAAATGCCTGAATATGGTAATATAAGAAATCTGTTCTCTGTGCATTACAAAAAAAAACCTAGTCCTTCCTGACTAAATGAAAATATGCTTAGAAAGATGGAGCTATGATGTAAGAGTAGAGAATTCCTCTTGTGTCATCACATAATTTGTAAATAGTTGGGTTTGTTGGCTTTTCTTTTAATCTAAATACAATTAAGGCACATATGAAATGGTGAAATGTCTTTCTAAAAGTATTTAGTTGTTGTCTTTTTCCTAAAAGTACATTAGAGTGAGAGAGAATGTATATATTTTGCAAATCTTCAGTAAAATAGGTGTTGCATATTAATGTCAGAAATGTAGACACTACTGTATTACAGAATATATCACTCTGTGATCACAAAAAATATACCATTCATTTACTTTGGACTACACATTATCATGATTTAATTGGTCTTAATTTAGCATTCTGCATTTTTGTGATTTTTAGTATTGCTATGATTTCTTAAATAACCACTGGGACATACATCATCTGAGAATAAATATTGCAAGTATTTTTCTGTGTCTTTAAATAGTTCATTTATATTTTCATGGTTATGTAGAAAAAGAGCTGATAAAGGAAACCAGTCTGTCTCTGCTACTGACTTCCTTTGAAAAGTAATGACATTTGAAAAGTCATTTTTTTTGCATCAGTCTCATGAAACATATAATAATTATTTCTTCTTATTAATGAACTTTAGAAAAAATGTAATAAGTGATCATTATTATTGTTGATATTGTTCCTTTAAAAAGGGGGAAAGAAAAGAGATAAAATACTGTAACAAAGAAAATAGATCTGTGGTAACATTAGAAACTCCTGTTATATGTAAATATTTTATTCTGACCCCTATAAAAATTGCCATTGACCTCACTGTCCTTTCAGGATCCCCTCCCTGTAGAAAGTAGACCTGGCTAGGTTGAATTAGAAATAGGGTGGAAACAGCGAGTAGAGCATAGGCTTCGTTGTAGAGTTTGTTCCTCTGAACAGGAAGAAATCTTAGCATGGCAATTCTTCTCTAGTGAGGAAAGGGGAGACAGCAAAGGTGAAGTGGAACTTTTCGGATAAAATGGCACAAAACTCAAAAGAATAGATCACTACCACCAGTCTACGGCTTTTGTACTGTGGGGCATTGCACTCCAAACATAGGCGTTCTGCCTAACTTGTCGCTGTTAAACTGAATGAAGAGAAAATGTAAAATTATTCATTCAATTTAAGCAAAAAAACAGTAACACACCCCCACCCCCAAATACAAACAAACTTTAACCAAAAAGCCCAAGAAGGAGAATGTGTGACTTATTCCAAGAGTAAAGTTGCCTTTAAGAGGTTTTTCTACACTGAGCCCAATTTTGCCTCGTGTCCTGGGTTCAGCCAGGACAGGGTTAATTTTCACCAGAAGCCAGGAGGTGACACAGCCAGGCTCGCTGACCCAAACTGGCCAAACAAAACAGGGTATTAGATATTCTGTGCCATCATGCTGGGTTCTGGGTGGGGGAGCTGGGTGGGGGGGAAAGTTAATCGCTGCTCGGAAGCGCACGGGACATCCGGTGGTGAGAGTTGCTCTGTGTATTATGCTGTTTGTTTTGTATATTCTCTTTATAAGTATTGTTGTTGTTACTGTTCGCTTCATTCACTGTTCTGTTAAACTGCCCTTATTCCGACGCATGAGTTCTTGCCTTTTTCTTTCCATTCTCGTCCCCACCCCAGCAGGGGGAGGGATGATGGGGCAACCACATGGTCCTTTGTTGCCAGACATGGCCAAACTGCAACACCTCGTAACACTTTTTTTTTTTTTTAACATGATGTTTGGGAACTGATACGAATGTGTTATTTGCTTCTCAGCCCATTTCTGACTTGTCATATTTTATATTATTTCCTGAATGCCATGCGTTCGGCCAGGACAGGGTTAATTTTCACCAGAATCCAGGAAGGGGCACAGCCGGGAGGGCTGACCCCACCTGGCCAAACAGAGCAGGGTATTCCATACCATGTGCCATCATGTTGGATTCTGGTGGGGGGGAGCTGGGGGCGGGAACTCTCTTGTGGCTCGGGAGTTCGCGGCGGCGGTCATGGAAGGCAGCTCTCTGGGTTGTGCGGTTTGTGTTGTGTTTTGTCCTTATCTGTATCGTTGCTGTTACTGTTCCTTTTGTTTGCTATTCTCTTAAACTGCCCTTATCCCAACCCACCAGTTTCTGCCTCTTTCTTTCCATTCTCCTCCGCACCCCAGAGGGGGGAGGGGCGGCTGTGTGGAGCTTTCGTTGCCGGTGGAAGCCAAACCAGAACATTAAATTTGGCGCCCAAGCATGGGGCGGGGATAACGGCAGGGCTGAGCATCGGGTGTTGAAACAATTTTCCTAGATTTTGTTAAATTTCTCTTACGCATTTATTGTGTTAGTTAAATAATTGCCGGTAAAAAATGTTGCTGAATTTGATCAGATGGCTGTGGCTTTTGAATCCTTATTTGCAGTATGGGTTCACTGCCATGATGTTCTTTATCACTGGAAAAAGGATCAGGATGATGATTTTGCTGTACTGTACGATATCGACTTATGACATGATAACATCACTGTGCATGAAATTAGGCTTGTATTTGCATGTGGCACAGCGGTCATTTCCGTACCTCATATCCTATGTCTTAGAATTTGTTAATAATCGAACCCAGCCTGCGGGGAAAACCAGATGGGATACCTTCCCCCACTCTGTTGCCCCCCCTCTCTCCTTCAGGTTAGTCCTAATGGCTTTTGAGAATTTCAAGTACCCATGGGATGCTCAGGCCAGCAGTCTTCTATTGTTATGCCTCCTGAATGGGTTTCGGGTCTTGTTTAGGGTTAAAAAAGTAGTTAAGAATATCATGCAGAGACCTGCCCTGGGGCTGGATAGCTGTGAGTGGCTGGGTGTGTGGGACAGCATGGGCAGGTGTCTAGGGCAGTGGGCACCCCCGGTGTGTTTTAAACTCACCCCTGAACAAGTGCAAAATTCAGACAAACTAGTAAAATATCTGCAAAAAGTGTGCTGCCACCCTGGGAACTCCAGAGAGACACAAATCACAGCAATGTGCTGGGGTCTGGCCCATGCCTACCGAGCCCTGTTCAACCTGATTCAGTGCTCGAAAGGGGAAAGGGGGGGAAATGAAGTGGCAGGCACTGCGGCTGGCGCTGCCCCCCCAGCCAGCCCTGCAACCCCTCCAGCCCAGCAGGCAGACACAGACACCCCAACCGGCACCACGGCTGCTGCAGCCAATGGCGTTGTCCCGCCTCCCCTGGCGGGCATGGAAGTGGCTCCAGCCCCATCTCCAGCAGCAGGAATCGCGGCTGAGCCCAATGACCAACCTGTGCCGGTAGCAGTCGCCCCCATAAAACTAAAGAAAGACTCAAAGAGAGCAGATCGCTCTGGAAGAGATGACAACGAGCCGGAGTCATCGTGGGAGACACAGACAGAGATCATCATCTGGTCCCTGTCCCTGAGCGAGCTGTGAGACATGCGGAAAGATTTCAGCCACCACACAGGCGAGCACATTGTCACCTGGTTGTGGCGGAGCTGGGAAAATGGGGCCAGCATCTTGGAATTAGAGGGTAAGGAAGCCAAGCTGCTGGGATCTCTGGCAAGGGATGGGGGCATTGACAAGGCTATTGGGAAAAAGCAACAAATCCTCAGCATCTGGAGGAGACTTCTGTCAGGCATGAGGGAGAGGTACCCCTTCAGTGAGGATTTTGTATGCTGTCCTGGCAAGTGGACCAATCTTGAAAGGGGTATTCAGTACTCGAGGGAATTAGCTGTGCGGGAGCTGGTTTACTATGAACCAGACGATGAGCAGTTACCCACAAAACCAGACGAAGTCCAGTGCACGGAAACTATGTGGAGGAAGTTTGTGTGGAAAGCACCCTCCTCATATGCCAACTCACTGGCAGTTGTAAACCGGAAACATAAGGAGGCACCAACAGTAGATGAGGTGGCTGTCTGACTCTGGCAATATGAAGAAAGCCTGTCTTCGTCCCTTGTTTCAGCTGTGAAGAAACTGGCCCGGGAGGTGTGGCAAATCAAAGTGAATATATCCTACTCCCCAACTGTACGGTCCATCATCTCAGCTGTTAGGGGCAAGCGTTCCTCTGCTCAGGAGAGGGAATACAGAGGCTACACGGCACGGGGCACCCTGTGGTTTTACCTGTGTGACCATGGAGAGGACATGAGGAAGTGGGATGGAAAACCCACCTCAAGTCTAGAGGCACGAGTACGTGAGTTGCGAGGTAAAGCAATCACAAAAAGGGATTCTGTTAGGAAAAATGCCGCTCCAGTTTCCAACAGCCAGCTCTCCAGACCAGGTAGACAGTTTGACCTTGATTCCAATCCTCTGGAAGGGACCTCCAAGTCATTTTTACAGCAGGTGAGCAGCAAATTCTCTGACCAGGATTAGAGGTGCCCTGCCTCCAGCCAGGTGGAGGAAAGGGACAACCGTGTTTATAGGACGGTGTGGATTCAGTGGCCTGGCATGTCAGATCCGCAAGAGTATAAAGCTCTAGTGGACACTGCTGCACAGTGTACTTTAATGCCATCAGAGTTCAAACGGCCAGAGTCCATTTGTATTATGGCATTGACAGGGGGGTCCCAAGAGCTGAGTGTACTGGAGGCTGAAGTGAGTCTCACTGGGCAGGAGTGGCAGAAGCACCCCATTGTGACTGGTCCCGAGGCTCAGTGCATCCTTGGAATAGACTATGTTAGGAGAGGGTATTTCAAGGACCCAGAGGGGTATTGGTGGGCTTTTGGCATAGCTGCTTTGGATATGGAAGAAATTAAACAGCTGTCCATTTTGCTTGGTCTCTCAGAGGATCCTTCCATTGTGCGGTTGCTGAGGGTTGAAGAACAACAGGTGCCAATCACGACCACAACAGCCGTGCACCGGCGACAATATCGTACCAACGGAGACTCCCTTATCCCCATTCATCAGCTGATCCACCGGCTGCAGAGTCAAGGAGTGACCAGCAAATCTCGCTCACCCTTTAATAGTCCCATATGGCCAGTGAGAAAATCTACTGGAGAGTGGAGTCTGACAACAGACTACAGTGGCCTGAATGAAATCACACCACCGCTGAGTGCTGCCGTGCCAGACATGCTAGAACTTCAATATCAGCTGGAGTCAAAGGCAGCCAAGTGGTACGCTACAATTGACATCGCTAATGCATTCTTCTC
>Ga0065711_1031394_pt1 | contig 29790 bp, 13 predicted proteins | sample Hoacrofraction12_FD_59098 | JGI IMG/M metagenome (GOLD analysis project Ga0065711, IMG submission 59098) | Hoatzin crop microbial communities from Cojedes, Venezuela - Epithelial fraction 12 v2 (version 2) | ecosystem: Host-associated > Birds > Digestive system > Esophagus > Crop | place... | reverse complement strand
TTTGCTGATGACACCAAACTGGGAGGTGTGGTAGATACACCAGAAGGCTGTGCTGCCATTCAGCATGACCTGGATAGGCTGGAAAGCTGGGCAGAGAGGAACCTGATGAGGTTCCACAAGGGCAAGTGCAGAGTCCTGCACCCGGGTAGAAACAACCCCATGCAGCAGTACAGGCTTGGGGCGGACCTGCTGGAGAACAGCTCTGTGGAGAGGGACCTGGGTGTCCTGGTGGACGACAAGTTGACCATGAGCCAGTAGTGTGCCCTGGCTGCCAAGAAAGCCAATGGGATCCTGGGATGCATTAGGAGGAGTGTGGCCAGTAGGTCAAGGGATGTTCTCCTTCCCCTCTACACTGCCCTAGTGAGGCCCCATCTGGAATACTCTGTCCAGTTCTGGGCTCCCCACTTCAAGAAAGATGAGGAGCTACTGGAGAGAATCCAGTGGAGGGCTGTGAGGATGGTGAGGGGACTGGAGCATCTCTTCTATGAGGAGAGGCTGAGGGAGCTGGGCTTGTTCAGTCTGAAGAAGAGAAGGCTACGAGGGGACCTAATAAATGCTTATAAATACCTGAAGGGTGGGTGTCAGGAGGATGGGGCCAAACTCTTTTCAGTAGTGCCCAGCGACAGGACAAGGGGCAACGGGCACAAACTGAAGCAGAGGAAGTTCCACCTGAACATGAGGAAGAACTTCTTCCCTCTGAGGGTGAAGGAGCACTGGAACATGTTGCCCAGGGAGGTTGTGGAGTCTTCTTCTCTGGAGATATTCAAGACCCACCTGGACAAGGTCCTGTGCAGCCTGCTGTAGGTGACCCTGCTTCGGCAGGAGGGTTGGACTAGATGACCTACAGAGGTCCCTTCCAACCCCTACCATTCTGTGATTCTGCGAAAGTAAAAGTTAGAGTGGAGAAGGTGGGAAAAACCCCTAAAAAATAAGCCTCTAATGCAAAGCCTTCCTATGAGCTTTAGTCTGTAATTATATTTGCATCTGCTTATGAAGATACATTCTTCAAGACAATGGGAAGATATTTTGCCAAAAAATTTCCAAATCTTTTGGAAGCTATAAAATAAAACAACCTATCAAACCCCATAAAGTTTTTGTTAGGTACCCTTCATCTTTAGGTTAATAAATCATAAGATTTGAATCTACAAATGAAAACTAATAAGCCTTGGTAAGATCAGCATGACTTTTCCTTTTGAATGAATTTATCGTCAAATAACAGGCATTGTATTATTGTTATGAAAATGTAGCACATTGAAATAATGCTTGAAAAAGTCCATTAAATGAAAAGTTATTTGGATCCTTGACTATTTGATCTGTGGAACAAACATTTCATCACTGTTTATTGAGGATTATTTCTTAGGGAATTCAGAAATTTCTAATAAAACTAGTGACAGAACAATGCTATGAGAAATTAAATTATCTGTTAGAAGCATAAGACAGCTGTTATTGGAAAATAGTGATCTTTTTAAAATTACTTATTATTGAGTTTTAGATTAACTAAAGTAACCTAAGCCTCAGGTATCAGAACTCAGTGCCAATATCTCTCTGATGTGTAGTGGACTGGCTAAAAGAAAAGAATAAAGGATATATGTGGAGCGGGTCCAGAGGAGGGCCACAGAAATGATCCGAGGGCTGCAGCACCTCTCCTGTGAGGACAGGCTGAGAGAGTTGGCAGTGTTCAGCCTGGAGAAGAGAAGGCTGTCGGGAGACTTTGTAGCAGCCTTCCAGTACTCAAAGGGAGCCTATAGGAAAGATGGGGAAAATGTTTTTAGCAAGGCCTGTTGTGACAGGACGAGGAGTAATGGCTTTAAATTAAGGGAGGGTAGATTTAGACTGGACATAGGAAGAAATTTTTTACCATGAGGGTGGTGAAACACTGAACAGGTTGCCCAGAGAGGTAATGGAGGCCCCATCCCTAGAAACTTTCAAGGCCAGGTTGGATGGGGCTCTGAGCAATCTGGTCTAGTTGAAGATTTCCCTGCTTACTGCAGGGGGGTTGGGCTAGATGACCTCTAACGGTCCCTTCCAACCTGAAGCATTCTATGTTTCTATATTATTACACTATTGAATTCTCCAGCAGTTGCCCCAGCACCTCACATAAAGCTGCCATGGAGATGTTTCAAGCAACTGCGTCTGCATCTTTGGAGTCCAGTCTGTTGGGGGTGCATAGATATTAGTAGACTGGAATTTTACTGGTTTTGGAAACTTTAGGATGCAAACTCTAATAGTATGTGTTTTTAAAATATTGCCAGCTAATGGCTATGAATCATACTTCCTTTGAGGCAGAAATCGTTATTTGACTTCATTGCATCAAACAAAGCAAGCTGTGTTTTAATCCTTTTGAACTGTCCTTGGTTTGATCCTTGATTGGGTTAAAATGCCATATGAGAAAACAGGCAGGATAATCATGTTCTCATCCATCTAAGTAATAATGATGCAGTTTAATGTATTGACATCTGAACTCAAAGGCTTGTGAATATCTGAAGAGAAATAAATAACTAAAATCAAATTTATGACGGAAACAAAAAGCATATTGATGTATTGTATCAGTCTGTGAATTAAATAAGAGTAGACAAAACCCTATTTTTTGTTTCTGGCAGGAGATTGAGGGAAATGATATTTTATTATTATTTAGAGTCTCAAACAGATAGTGTAAGTAGAAAATTGATGAATATTTACCTGTATTTCTTCTTCAGTGACCACTGGCATCCTAGTGAAATCTTTTGTCTCTGACTTTAGCAGAGAAGTTCTTCAGTTTGTTGTATTTTGTTTTGAGAATGCTTGTAGATAATCCCAGAAATGTGGTATTGCCACCAGAGGCTGTGCAACCTGCCACCATTGTACCAAACCTACTAGGTAGTTTGCCTTTCTTGGCTTTGTAACTTGGAAGCAGAGGAATGTGGTATTTCAAGAGTTCATAAAACTGTAAGAAACTCCAGGCTTGGAAAAACAATCATTTTTGCAGTGCAGTGGAAGACTGTTAACCTTTCTCAGCCTGCAAGCTGGGTGTGGAGACTATGCTTCCTCCATGTTGTATTCAGAGGGCTCAAGGAGTATGACATAGGCAGGGGAAGGCACTGTTTTGCTGAGCTCACTCAGCTCTGTTTCAGGCCAGGGTAAGGTTGAGCATGTAGTTAGGAACTAAGGCAACTTGCTGGTATTTGTGGCAGCATCACTGCTGTCTCTTTTCCTGTGGAATCATAGAATGGTTTGGTTTGGAAGGGACCTTCAGAGGTCATCTAGTGCAACACCTCTGCAACAAGCAGGGACACCTTCCACTAGAACAGGTTGCTCAGAGCCCTGTCCAACCTGACCTTGAAGCTGATGCTCTGAGTTATCCAGCAGGCCCCACTGAAGCGCAGCTCCTGAATAGCTCAAGAGATGTTGGCCAGTTGCAAGAACAGCTGCCGGTCTCGTTATGAAATAGCATCTCTCTTGGCTTCTGCTGCGGTTTGGGTTCCGCAAATGGAGTGTAGAGGGGAGAGGTGCACAGACAAAAGACTGTGGAGACCAAAGGAAACTGGCTGTCAGAGAGCAAGGTAGTACCAAAGAGTTTATAAGAATTAACTATCAAATAAATGTTTTGCTAACAGTTTGTTTGGTTGTCACTGGATGCTTCAGTCCAGTAAACGCCTGTTTGCAAGACATAAAATTTTTTGGAAAAAAATTGCAAAGTTTCATAGTGAGATTTGATGGTTTTGCTGAGCTCTGCTGGAATATTTTTACGTTGATTTGGCAAATAAAATCTCCTACAACTTAACACAGGGTTTAAAGGAATTTCTTTACTTGCAAAATATACTACAAAAAGTACCTACCCCCTCCTATTTACTATGAACCCTCTATGAACTAATGCAATTTCTATGGTTCCTCTGCAGTTTGGTGTTTTTATTTTTTTAGTTTGTTTTTAGTGTTTGTGCTACTCCAGAGTAGGCTTTCTGCACCATCTGAGTTGAAGCTTCTGAAAATGTGAAGGGCTGGCACTGTGCTGCTCTTCAACATTAGCTAGGGTTTTTTTTTTCCCCACTCTAAGTACAATTTTCTATGGGATTTTTGTTTTTATTCATTGTCAAATCCTAAAAGTGTTAGTGTATGGTGTCCACACCTTTAAATAATAAAACTCCTGTATTTGTTTGCAGATACTCTAATCTGTTATTAATAAACTTGAAAGAATAGAGTCTTGTCTAATAAACACATCAAACTAATGGGTACGAAATCAGTTCAGAGAGAGTTTGTTGTTTGGTGTTTAGATTTCCGTCAAAATTAATCAACAATGGATGGGGCCTTCTGTCTTTATTAGCAACACAGATCCCTGTGATTCAGTGCCAGGTCTCTTTGACTTGTTCCAGTGTATGCTGGCAGGGGTACAGGACTGATAAATACTTACATCGTTGTGACTGTGAAAGAAAGAGGGCGAGGGAAATACAGCCGAGAAAACAGACCTCACAGTTGGCATGAATTCCTTGAGAGCCGTTTTGAATCTCTTTCTATACAGCTAGCTTGTAAATGGGAAGTCATTGATTCAGGAACAGTAGAGGCCTTTTTTTCTTTGTGAAACCTTCAGCTTTGCAGATGGCTGGCTGCACAAGCTTGCATGTTTTTGTTCTCGTTTCCCCTCCAGGATACTCTCTTTACCCAGCTTTAATTTTCTTTCTCCTTTGCTTTTTATTGAATTTCTTAAAGAGCTTCAGTTGTTGAGAGGAGATTTGCTGTTGCAGACATGCTCCTTCTTGGGAGCATCTGTAATGGTCTAAAACATCCCTTATCAGTGAAATTAAAGTGAAGATGTTTGAATTCTCAATGTTTGATATTTAAGTTCCAGTTGTGAATTAAAGATAAATTATGGCTCATTTTGTGGAGAGTAGAATTGAATTTCTAGCATCAGAAATGTTTTTGTCAAATTAAATGAAAATCTTTACTGATTTTCTTTGCACCAGCCACTTGTGAAACTGGAGGTTCCACTCCTGATGATTTTAAGTCATGCAAACATGGGAAAGGCTGTTTTCCCTGCAGATACCCAAACACTCTCATGCTGCTTCTGGAACCCTAAATTCTGAGTCTAGGAAGTAAAAATGCTCCAATTCTGGACAGAAATATATTGAATTTCTTGTAAGACTTACTTGGTGATAAACTGTGCTAGGAAACAAGTTGCAGCACGTTGTTTGTGGAGTGCTGGAATTTCAATAATGTTACCTCTGAGACTAGCAGTTCTTGCTCTTGACATGACACTTGCTATTTTACAGCTTTGAACCTAATTTTCTTTTTCTAATGGGCAAATGACTCGAAGTTCAGGCCACTTTCTGAAGAACAGGGGCTTGCATCAGAAGGGATTTTGGAGAAAACTATTTGAACACAGAGAATTTGGTTATTAACTAAGGGAGAAACGATGATGCGGGAAAAAAAAAAATCATTGTGTCAGTATTGCTGTATGTCAGCCACATCACACTGACTTTGCTGCTATCCGCTGTCCACAACTTCAGAGTTTGCAGCCATTTTAGGATGTGGCCAAACTGCAATCAAAATTAAATAAAATGTCCCTGTGCAAGTAACTTGTATGAAGACAATTTCGCAGTCACGATACAAGTGTAGGAGACCTGCTTGTATAAGGACAGCCAGATGAGGAGGCATGGCAGCACACAGCTTGCAAACAGAGAAGGCTACGAGGGGAATCAGTGTGAAGTTTGTTTCTATTACTACTGCAGCTTTAGCTTTTTATGGCTTTAATTTTTCACCTAAAAGGGTCATGTTTTCTTTTAAAATTCAAGAACATATTTATTTTCTAAAGCCAATCCAAATGCTGGTGTCCTTGCAACAAATGTTTGGAGGTTTCTGGGTGGGGAGGTGGGAGTCACAAGTGAAGTGTCCTATGCACTTATGAGTGGGAAACAAACACTTTGATTTAGGGAAGAACAAAACTCACCTGTGGAGGTAAAAAGCCCTGTTTTTCTGAAAAGGTGTTCTTGGAGAGGAGGAAGAACCAGTTTCTGTTTCACAAGTTATTCTGTCATTTGTCACTCTTAGACTGGGTATGAAAAACGTACAAATTGTGTTTTCACAGAAAAGATAGTGCTAACTCTTTTGGGGTGTAGCTCCTAATGTCATCATTACAATTTGTCATATGAAAGAAAGGCAGCGATAGTTCTTGCCTGTGGACAGTGTTTGCAGAAATATCAGCCAGCTTCTCCATGGGTCTGTGTGTATGACTATCTCTCAGGCTAGTTCTCTGCCAGTAACTGCTCTACGTTGGAGGCTGCCCTTTTCTTGTGGGCTTTTTTTCTGGAGAGAAAGCCTATACAGATAAGGGGAGAAATGAGTTCTTGTCACCAGAGACCTTCATCTAACAATGATAGTGTTTATATTTTCTGTCTTACTGAGTATGATATGAAAATTGTGCAGTTTCTGTTTAAGTCACTGAGACTAACTCAAGTCTCAAGATCAGCAGTTTAATGTCACTTAATAGTAATAATCTCTATTCCTTACGGCCATTGGGGGGAAAAGTAGTAAAAATATAGAAGTGCAGGGAAAGTGAGTTAGCATCTCCTCATGGAAATCATCAGGGAAAGAGAATGACAGGCCTCACAGAGCGTGGTCTCCAGGAGGAGGTGGCAGCCTGGCTCATGCTGACACCACAGCAAGCACGAATCTATGGCCACCAAGGTAGATGTAGACCAACTTTCCTAATGACTTGCAAAAACTGCAGTAACAGGCCCCTTGCTGGATTAAGTGCTTGACTTTTCCCAAGTTTTGTGATTAACATTAAGCACAGGACTGTGCTCTTCTCTCTGGTCAAATAGAAGTCATCAGTGTATAGGAACTAAGCCCTAATGTACGGAAGTATAACCTACAAAACGAGCTGGCGGGATGGGTGTGAAACAGTTACACAGATGTGAATATGACTGAGTTTCCTGGAAAAAAATGGTTTTCAATATTAGTATGAGCATAAACCATTTAAAGACTGGCTCTATTATGTAGCGATGAATGCCCTAGCTGAAACACCATGCTAACTTGAGTTTATGATAAATTGATTAGTGTAAGAAAATCTGAAATTTCCACTCTATATTTTGGGTGGTCTTGCTATTTTTCCATCTAGGATCCCTCCCAGATCTGTTGATGAACAGTTTTATCTATATAGTACCATCTTTTCTTGGGTTCAGGAAATCCATTCTGCCTGGCTGAGCCCCGTAAGAGCTGTATCTTCAGTGTAAGAGGCTTTGTAGGAAGCATGGTCTATAGAGACCCTCTTCCTGGAAAGCTTTAGGTCATTAACTCCAGGACTAGATTGCAAAGGGTGCTAAGCCTTATCCAAACCGTTGACCTGTTACATACATGAACAGAGATGAGATGCTTGGGTCGAACACAAACTTGATATAAATGGTACATGTCTTACCACAGTAGCATATTCTTGAATATATCTTGCTTTGGTACTCCTATTTCCTATACTCATAAAGTGGCTTATCTCAATTCTTACCCGACACCACTGTGAATAAAACAAGTCCCATTTTTTTATATATTATTTTTAGGAAAATACAGAAAATACAAACTTTCTTCAGAAATAGTGAGGCTGCCGGTGAAAGAGTTCAGTGGGTGGAATTACTCACAAAGATAGTTCAGTACCTTGCAGAGTTGCCTTGGATATAATTTGGCATTTTCTAGTTTGAGAATATTTGTTTTACTTTTCCTCTCCCTCTTTTGTTGTCGTTCCAACTGGTGTTCTCTTAGGTATGGAGTTAAAGTAATTTTTGGTGAACAAATAGTTCAGGAGAGGAAGATTATGATTCAGAATATGAGCTATGTATGAGTTACAGTTCTCACATATTTATTTTTCAAAACTCTTCAGCAAGTGATCTAGGAGAATCATCTTTGTGATGCATGTTGTTCAAGAAATCTTCAGTGTCTTCTCAGGCTGAAATATTTGTGGGTTCCAAGCTTTTGAGGGTATGAAATTCATGGCTCTGTGTCCTGTGGTACAATATCCATGTCCTGATTATCGGAGTGTAACTCAGTGATCAAAGTCCTGACTTTGAGGTGAATGTTTTAATTCAACTTTGGCTAATATATAGAAATATTTGTATAAAAGGTTTCTTTCCTTCCACCATGTCTGCCTTTGAGTAAACTCCTCTGCTAAAACAATTGTGGAAAGTGATTGTGTAGAGGTAATTTTGGCTTTGCTCCAAGCATTTTCTGTCTTTTTGCTTCTCGAATGGTGCTTCTGTTCAGCTAAGGTCTGTGGAATAACCATGTAGTTTCATTAAATACACAGCAGCTATAAAGGACTATGTTCCCAGACTGCGTAGTAGCAAGGTTGTCAGAGTATTCAGCAAACAACTTTCCTCAGTAGATCCTGCTGTTACTGACAGATGGCTTTGCTTACATGCTCTTTTTCACTTGTTTTCCCTTTTAGGATCATTTGGGTTCTCACAGAAAATTCAGTTTCAGTGAAATGGAGGGAGGTTGTGAAACTTTTTCCATTGCAGCGTTCTGAAGAAAAGGAGGAAGGCTGAAGTACCTTTTTATTATTAGAATGCAAAGTTTTGATATAGTCATTTCAGAATACATTTGAAATGTGGAATCTGTACTTTGTGGTGTTTAGGCAGTAGGGCAAAAACCCCATAATGCCTTTTGAGTTAAACTTTTTTGTCCCAAGAGTTTCTTTTTAAGGATTTTTTTCATTCCTAATCAGAATGAAACTACATTTCAAGATCTTCAAGAACATGGAAATTTTTTACCTGGCAACTGACGTTCTGAGCACTTACTGTACTTTTCTGATGAGTAGATGTAGTTTAAAATTTGTCAGGTATTTTGAGGAGATGCAGCTCACCCCTGTACAAGGATTCAGTACGTGGGAATGTAGTATTTTTAGCTGTCACATTGACGAAGTTCTGTGTGGAGCAAGCAGCTGAATACTCTTCTCTCCCTCTTTTATCTGAAATGTGCATGCAGGTCAGTCTTCCCCTTCTCCTTCCCACCTCCCACAAGTGCTTTGGGCACTTGAAAGTGATATGAAGGACTGGATTCGTAAGAGTTGTTGTGACTGTGGAGGGATTTGAATAATTCGCCTGAACTGTGGAAGGTCCAGGCGTGACTCCTCATCTGCCAGACTGATGCAGGTTGTCACCCCCATTTCTCCAAGAGCGAATGTGCTCACTACCAGGCTTCTCAAGCTCTGCTGTGCTTTGATGCTACTTCAGTGGGAGACCATCTGCTGAAACAAAGCCTGTGACAGTGATACGTCATCCCTGGGTGATTTCCCAAAGCAAGAGTTAGAAAGACTTCTGACTCATTTTACTGTGTTTTGGCTTTAGAAATAGTATCAGCTTCATCAAGATGGACTGAAAATTTTCATAGCCATAAATTTATTCACCACAAGGTGAGTGCCCTAATTTGTGTTCCCTTGGGCAGAGGAAGGAAAGTAAATTGTAGGAAACCCAAGTTTAAGTGAACAAAAGGAAAAGAGAGAGCAACAACTGTTGTTTTAATCTAGCCTTTCATTCTCCCAAACAGCTGAAAATATTTGACTTCAGAAACAAGTTGGTCATATATTTTTTTGATAGCTTGAGTTGTTTTTTGCCTTTCTGGGGAAAATAAATACTCTCTGGAAAAATTACTGAATAATTATCCAACTATATTCATTATTACCAAGTGAGTTGGCTGCCTTCCCTATTGCTCTGCCCCTTCAGTCTTTTCCTTATCTGACTTCTTTACCTAATTCCAATGAAGAACTTACCTATCCTGGAAGGAACCATAGAAAGGGAGGAAAAATCCTTATTGGAGTCAGAACCTTCAAAGACTTTGCATTAGTAGAACCATACTTACTCTTGTCAGTAGCAACCTCCACCTACTCCTCCTACCTTTAGAAACCACAATCAGCCTTCCATGTATCGCTGCCCTAATTCCATATACCACGTACTAAAGAAACTTGCCAAGGTTACAGCCAACATTAGCTGTATCTGCACAGGTCTTTCACAGTGGAGAACTTGACGTGTTGCTAAGACAAGATGTTGAATTGTCTTTTCTAAATTGTTTTTTGACGTGAACTATTTGTAGGGTATATGTTAGCTGCAGCCTTAGGAACACCTTTTGACAGCACCTCTGCAAGATGCTGAGAAGCCTCTTCTCCAAATAAAAATTAAGGCCATACAATGATACAGTGCTTTTAAGGACTACGTTTTATGCAAGTGTCGTGTCTGCACATTAAAAAAAGTGGACACATAGTGAAATAACATAATAGTTATGAGTGGCAGAGTTCCTTTTAATAGCATTGATCTATAAAATATTTAAGATAATTAAAAAAACCCCCAAAACTACACAGCACAGACCTCTATTTCATCTATATTTGGTCACAAACATCTAACACAAGGTCAAATAGCAACGTTCTACACATTCCTGATGCCCTTCTGGGCATTGCAGTGGCAGGAAAGCAGAAAATAGGATCCAGAGTATATGCTTGGACAGGAAGATCAGACAGAGTGATTTAAAACCCATGCTGAAAATCTGTTTGCTTAAATATACAAGCATTAATACTGTTTTATAGGATCTGGGCACCCATAACTTGCCTGTGGGAGTCAAAATTAAAAATGATCCCAAAGTCATTAAGCTAAGAAAACACAACGTACTTAGCCAACCACTAGAAAAAATCAGGCAATTTATAGGCCCAATAACTATCTTATGTTAATAACATGAGGCCTAAGGTGTGGAAATGTTATTTGGTGATTAGATGAACAGAGAAGAAGTGTATCACCCTGAACACAGAACACCTTTCTACATGCTTCCTTTTGTTGGTTACTAACTGCAAATGAATGAACAATACCTAATTTTACTGTCTAATTTTTTCTTTTTGGGGACAAAGTAAAATATTCCAAGGTAAGGAAAGACAGTGTGACTGCAAGTCAGGACTCATGGAATTATTTCTAATTTTTGCTAATGGCAATATATGACCTTTTGCAATATCAATTCAAAAAGACACACCAACTGAACAAATTAATGGGAGACAAAAAACGTTTAATATTTTGTTTCTGGCCTGGAAACCCTGACGTGTAGCTCATTTAGGGCTGGGAGAGGATACCAGGAAAGTATCATTACTTTTCCAGTTGTCACATTTTTCTATTAATGTGTATTGCTGATTACTGTTATAGATGTGACATCACACATGATGGACTTTCGATCAGAGCTTATATAGCAGTCTTTGATTGTTATTCTCTTTGTTCCATATTTGCATACTTAAGGAGTTGCCGTTTAGGTGTGCAAAATCCCTGTTCACTGGCCACCTGATAGCATAACTACTTGAGAACTTCTGGTAAGTTCATTTTTGCCAGTTTGTACTTGCACAGCCACCCAGATCTTGAGAGCACTGGGCTATTAGGCCGCAACTAGTATGATTCTCAGAGTAGGTGTTTTCCCTTCCTACTCATCTCACCTGACCTGCAGTGTGTGCCAGCTAGGCAAAAAGTGTTCCCCATAACTTAAAGGGGAGGTAGACTGAAATATAATGACACAGGGAAAAACAGGGACTTTAAGAGGTTGTCAGAGCCTGCATCAATGTATGATGAGATGGGTATGTAATGTTCTGGCTCTTACTTGTGATATATGCCTCTTCAGTGTTGCCAAGGGGAGCTAAGCCTGTGTTCAGCTTTAGCCCTGCTCATTTCTTTGGCTAGTAATTGAGCATCGTAAAATGACAATTGTAAAATCAGGCCAGAATGTCTAGCTGGTTAGAGATGGAAGTGGAGAGGAGTCACTTTCAAGTAAAGTGTTACGACTTCTCACCTCATGGATTTTCTAAAGCGGGGCTGAAGAGACTGGATACCAACCAGTGCCCTTTGCCACGGATCCTGACTGTGTTACGTGTCCTGGTAGGAGCATGTGTAAACTGAAATGGTGCTTGAGATGCAGACATATACACAATCTATGCATTGTGGGAGGACTCCTCTTGGACTAGTTCTAGTCTGGAGTGAGTGCCCATTATTTGTGGGTTGTGTTAGGTGCATTTCTGCAGTTCATGTCCCAGTTTGGATTCATCTTCCTTGAATCAGTCATGCACTGTAGACTAGTTCTAGTCAGGTCTTATGAAATGAATGTTTGTTAGCAACTGAAGCACATTAGGGGTATACTTGGAGCATATCTCTCTTTACTTTCCACCAAAAGGAGACAGGTTGCATGCCCTGAGACAGCCTTGCAATATAAAACAAAGTGCAGTTGAGTAGGGAAGATGGGGAGAGTCACCTCAAAAGCCCGCTCCTTGTCCTGAAACACTGTAAAATACTCTCTTTCTTGGGTTAGCTGAAAACGACGGAATATATTCAACTTCTCCTTCCAGTACTGTAGCAGGGAAATAGTAGCTTGTGGACTCCTTCTTTGCAAAGGGAAAAACTTATGGCAGCTGTCACACTAGTGCCACTCTGGAAACATGGATGGTAATAAGAACGTGAAAGACATGGACTGATGAGTACGAGAAAGCAAGAGAGAAATCATATCAGAAGGTACTGTAGACACAATGTCTGCACTTCTGTCCAGTGTCTAAAATTTTGCCGTGGGACAGCACAGGCACTGGGAAAGCAAATGCTTCATGCTGCCCCATCAGAGTTCTGAGGACTGCAGCTAACAGCAGCCCAGTGCTGAAGACTGGCCTGTCCTTAATTCTTCTAGTAAAAATGCTGATGGGGTTGCTATTTCTACCAATTAAAGTGGTGACTTTTAGTTATGCAGAAGTACCCAAGGGTGACTATAGTCAATCGCTTAGCTTAATTTCGTACCATTTATCAAAGAGCCAACAGATGACTATAACTTTTGATCTCCATTAAATTAGCTTTTATCACATGCAAGAAGAAGGTGTGAAAAAAAGTAGAAGCATCATATCCTCATATCACTTCCCTTTTTCTATCCCTCACACTCTGTCATTTTTCTTCAGTTTTTATTTGGTTAACTGAACACCACTCTTCCTTACTTACCTTCTCCCAAGTACTTCCTTTGGAAAAAATGCAACAAAGAAGACCCAGCATGGAAGTTCCCAATGGCACCTATTTGCAAACACGTCTTGGCCAAAAGCCCGACTTTACCAGTTTAAGTGCAGATCTCCCCACCCCCTTGATTTTGTACTGGAAATGATCATGAAGAGGAAAAATGTAATTTGGCTGGTAAGATCTTCTGGAAGGGTAAACCCTGTGATGCAATGGGGTAGAGTGGGAGGAGTCTCTGATGTTAGTTTAGTGATTAACTTACAGGAAGGAAGATCACAGAGCAGCTACGTGAATAGAGAAGGAAAATATCTTCAGGGAGGCCACCCACACCCCACCCAGGTCTTAGCTACATTTTTTCTAAATGCCGTTCAGAGAAGCCCCCTTCACTAAACATTGTCAGTACAAAACATCTCATTAAACAATGTCAGAAGACGTGGTAAGGCATTCTTTTTTTATTTCATTTTTATAATGTTGTTTTGATTTTCTTTTCAGCAAGCATAAAAGCTGCTTTTATGTTTTGTTTGGTATTTGTGAAAGGAAGTCTTGGGTTCCAGCTATATACCAGTTGCTGAAATAGCCCTTTTGCATTTATGCGACTGTAGTTAACAAAAACGCCAGTTGCAACCATTAATTTCACCTATTTTCTTCCTGGAGGTATATTAGAGGTCATATCTTCTGCTAGGAAGGGGGGTGTGTGTGTGTGTGTGTGTGTGTGTGTGTGTGTGGTGGAGTGAGCAGGGCAGGGAGGAAACTAAGCTACAGCACAGCCAGACACAGTTGAGCAGCCCAGGTTTTGGGTGTCCTGCTATCCCATGGAATCTGCAGCTCCAGGTCAGGTATTCAGGCTTTTCATCAACTTGAGGCTGGGATTTGGGTGAATCCAGCCGCAAGTGAAATAACTTGCTGAGAAAAACGGCAATAAGAGATGCCCAGGAGAAAGATGCAGGATTAGGCTGACTAATATCACCATTAAGGTTTTCATTGAGGCATATGGTTAACCATTGAATATTGGCATATTTGTACAAAGCAGAATGATAATAGGAGAAGAAAAATTTTAGAATCAGGCACCTTCTAGAGATGTAAGTTCAAGTCCTGGCTCAGAACTGAGCAGAAGATGTAGAATCAAGCCTTTTTGATGCTAAAGGGGAGCCAGACCACTTGCTGGTATTTAACTCACAGTTTGGGGAATGTGATTTTTCTAAGCTGTATGACATGCTAGCTGGGCAGAAGCATGTGTGCATTTAGCCCTGAAACTGCTAGAGTTTGCATGAAACCATGTCGACTGGGAAAAAGGAGTGCTCAGAAGGCTATTGGTGAAAGAAACAAGCCTCTGGTTGTGCCAGAACCATCTAGCAGTATGTGAAACGAGAGTTCTTCATGCTGCATCAGATCTTCCAGTGAAGCAGGTAACACAGCTACAAAAACAAAGCTTGATGGGGGAACATTATTGTGTAGGAGGGAAGAGCGGTATCTATAGTAAGGGAATGGTGCAAAGTATGTTGGGTAAGTGTTGGACTGAGCTAATCTGGCAAAGTGAATCTTTGCAATTAGTCAGCCTTTGTTGTGTGCACCTTCAGACTGTTCAGCTGGAAGGAGTCATGAAAGTGAGGTATGAGTCAAGGAAGGAACTAATGCCTATTTCCATACACAAGTGGAGAAGATATTATTTTCTTACCAGTGGGAGGAATGGAATACAAGCATGAAGGTGAAAAAGTATCTGACTCATGGCAAAGAAGTCATACATCAGTTTGATAGATTCTGTCACGTTTCCTTTGTGAGTATTCAGTACAAATAGTGTACGACCTGCCCACAGTCTTTTCCATGTCCAATAAGTGCTCCTACATGACACATACCGGAACAGTACATGGACTTTAAAATTCAAGTAAGACTGTGATAATACCTTTTGGTAATAAAGGTGTATCTGTTTCCAGAATAATTGTCTTGCAAAATGAAAGTCAAGGCTTTGCTACTGCTGTAAAGGCTCTAATACTGAAGTATGTATTTTTCTCTCTTTTAAACCATGCATGTTCCTAAACACTCATGCATCTAAACCACTTTAGTGAGGTCACATAAATCATGATTTTCAGTTACAGTAACTATTGTTTTCAGAGGGCAATGACTTCAAAATAAACCCTTATTTTTCCAAACATCAGAACTTAAAATGTGTGCACCTTTCCATGCCAACAACAATATTAGCTTATAGCAATAATAGTATATTAGCACCCTGATTCATTTTCCCCCATACAGTCTTTGTCTTTTTGTGTTTCACATGTAAAGAGTCAGTGGAAATACGTAAGTCAGAATTTTCCACTTGCCATGTGTTACTAGAATTTGTGTCTGAAATTCTAATAAAGCAGAAATATGTATCTATATATTAACAGATCCTAGCTGCATTGTTCATTTCAGGTACGATTCTTCCCATTGGTGTTGTTCTGGGTCATTCCTTTCTATAAATTCTTACCTCTGCTTCAGACAAAAGAAAATGAATGCCCCCCCTCCACCCCCCTCATTAAAATGAAAGATAGAATGTCATTAGGGTTTACTGTTCTTGTATTTTGAACTCAGAGATGTATTGCAACTTAGAGGCCTTAACAGCACCTGTACACACTACTGGTCGGTTACCGTCGGCTACTTCTCCTGCAGCAAAAGTGTTATTCCTCATTACTTTTGTGTAGGTCCATTTACCAGCTGAGACCTCCTGGCTTCATTTAAACGTGTTGTCTCCTATTGAAGTTTTTAAGTTACTTGTGTCAGGGTTGCAGTAGCTGGAGATTATAGTGTCTTTTGGGAGGTGGGGGTGGTTTTTTTCCATGTGGGTGGTAAGTGGTATGGGAATCATGGGCTCAGGCAACAGCTGGAACATGCGATGTGGCAGTCAACTGGATGAGGTCTGCTGAGGAGGGAATGTAACTAAACAAAACTAATAGATTTAACTGAGTAAGGAAATGTTTAACTTCCAGATATTTAAACTCTAATCCCTCTGACGAAAAGTCTTATCCTTCCATGTTTGGACCTGATGAGTGAGCAAAATGCTGCACCTGCATGGCTGCTCCTGTGCTGATGCAACACGCCTAAGGTGCAGCCTCCACTACCACACGTGGTGCAGGAGAAGCAGTGGTTATGCTATTTTTCCTTTCTGAAGGGGTACTAAGCCTTTTTTCTTATGAATGAGTGGGTGCCCAGTCGGTGCCAGAGCTATATCTTTTGTGTTTTAAATTAAAAAGTGTCAATACTAGGTATCACTGAGGTAAAACTGAAAATACCTGTAATGAATCCACAAATCCTTGGGCCCGGTTCATCGTTAAAATGTGTCTCTGCGAGCTTGGTAAGGCCTCTGTAGTAGCAAACAGCCAGGCAGAAATCTCTCCTCTGTCCAGGGAGGAATTGTCCCAGCACAGAAAATCCCTACACGTGGTAAAAGGCTACTTCTGCCAAGTTCTAAGAGATCTGTGCCAAGAGTGTTGGCATGGGAAACATCCCAGGGGTGGTAAGAGTAGGCAATGTTCTCTTGTATAGTGTGAGCTGGGTAGTGGCATAGCAGGACTTTGTTCCTGCCATAGCACTAAACCAAAATGGTAGGCAGACCTGGTTATAGGTGCTTCTAACACACCTGGTGTTCTTGCTGTAGGCATGAGCTGTCTTCTGGATGCCTCCCGTGAGGACCTCTCCTTCTACCAGCGTCCGCCTCTCCGTGGTCCTGGCCATGGGCTCCTGTCTCAGAGGAAAGGAGTTTGCCTGTTGGTCTGGTGCTACATGCTAGTTCTTTTTACTGGTTTCTTGGGTCTCCAGCTAACTCCTGTAACCTTTCCAACTGCAGCTTGTCTTCTGCTTATCTGGTGACAGGTAAGTGTTGTCATTGCTTCTTTGCATGATGGTCCAAGGATCTCACCCAGGTCTATTCTTTAGAATGGCCTGAAGTGCTTTGCTGCTTTGTAGCAGAGCCATTCCCTTTACTGCTTGTGCAGCTGTTGTTCCTTTGCCAGGTAGAGCATGTTACCCTCTGGGGGAACGGTAGTGGTTTCCAACCTGCAATTCTTCTGGATTTTGTCTGGCTTTTCAGAGGATGTAATGGAATGGCCAAAAAAATCCAAGTGGGGATTTCCTCCTGTTCTCTCTTAGTGGCCTCACCAGCAGCAAGATCACAGGGACTTTAGGTAAGCTCGGAGGCTACAGAGGGTTCAGGTCTAATTTCAGCCTGTGTTTTCTGACTGCGTAAGGCCTATGGTTACTGTTGGTTTTCTTGCTTATTTTGAGGGGATTCTGGGAACATATCGCTGTACTCATAATAAACATATGTAATATCTGTATTTGATTTGCACTATTTCTTTGCCAATAATGGGCAGTACTGCCACGTATATTTTTTCTGCTCTTTGGGATTTTGAAAGTTCTGAGTGCAAAATACGTCATGCGAATCAGCAAATGTAGTGCAGAGACTTACCGTGGGACTTGAGTTCATGTTAGCTGTGAGGAAAACAGTGAAGGTCTTCTAGGCTCTGTACTTTCACTTCCACAGTATTTAAAGGCTCCTACTTCATCGCACCTTGAAACTCTTTCTTTCCATTGTCCAAGAAAAATAAGTACTGAAGGAAGATTACATATAGGCTGTTGTCTTAGCCAGTAAATTTAACTACCTGCAATCTGAGTGAATACGTAAATTGCATTATTTCTTATTAAAATCCCAGTAATTGACAGGGAAATTACTGAAAAGGAACAAGGTTCTAGTTGTATCTTGACTGCATGCATAGAAAATTAGGTATTAAAACTGAAAGATACTGAAAAGGTCGCAATGAGATAGAAATCGTCATCTTTCATAAAAGAATTAGCAGCAGTAAATGATGAGATTTAATGGACCCAAGATTTTTTGGACCCCAAACAAAACCCCAAAGCCACCTGTGCTCCAAAACATATTTTCTTGCTATAGAACTTGTGCTTCAGATAATCTTGGAAATTTCCTCCACATTATCATTTCATAAATTATGTAGAATTTCCTTATACTAAAAGCATATCAGATCTTGGGAGAGTAACTTGTCAGTGTGTACACACAGTTACTTCCTACTACTGCAGCTTCACTTTTTGTTTTGGTATGAATGCAGTAGGGCAGAACTGCACAAAGCTGACAGTACTAGCTACCCTAATTCTACGACAATAAAAGGTATTATACTGAGACAATGCGGTTTGAAGGCTTAAGGACTTGCTCTTCAACAGGAATTGTCAGTGCCTAAAGACAGACAGCATGATTTGAGGAAAAGGTTGACAACTCAAAGTTATCTTGAGTGATTTTATAATGCACCTTTGTGAACAAAGCAGTGATGTTGCACATGTTGTATTAGCAGGACATTGTCCCCAAAACTGTGCAGCCTTCCACATCAAGTAATTTCTTCATTTTACTTAACAAATATAAAGCTGCAGCAATGCTCACCTGTCATGAATTAACCTTCTTGATTAGCATGGGAGAGAGGCATGTAAACTGGAGCCCAGCTTTTTGTCAGGTTGAGGAATTCAGCGTGCCATAAACCCCCAGGATTGTGATCCTTGTGGGACTGGGCTCCAACCAGTTAAACATCCTATCAAACAGGAGGACCCCTGCGTGGTATGGCATTAACTTCTACAATTCAGACTGCTGTGGGACTCTGCTATACTTAATCCATCAGTCAAGTCTGTCTGCACAGTTCCTCCACAGGGGATACATCAGGGAATACATCAACCTTTATAGTGCTGATCATTGACAAGCTGAGTTGTGGTCAATCAGTCAGTCTCCTATCATGCTGCACAACAGCTGTGGGATAACATAAATTAGACTACCCTATCCAGAAAAAAAAAAAAATCCACCTATTCTTTACATATCGCCCCCAATGACATCCTCACCCATCTTTTCTGTCAATTATTTTGCTTTCTTTGTTTTTTCCTTTCTCAAACTTAATTCTGATGAATGTTTTTAATCACGATTTTTTATTAAGTTTTGTGTGTGTGTGATTACCTAATCTTTTGGCACAAAGAACTGTCTCTGATCAGGCGCAGACCTAGACTAACAGAGGTATGGCAGGTCAGGATGGAAGAAGGTGGATTGGCAGAGCAAGTGTGTTTACATCATCTCTGGCTCTAGCTCAGTTTATCAGTAAATTTGGCCCTATTTACTGTTTCTTTATAGCTAATGGTGAATCAGATCATATAAAACAAGAATGATTTACAGGATAATAATTGTTTGGAAAAGCTAGTAGTGAATGAAACTTGATTAGAGAGAGAGCAAGAGAGCAATAATATGCATGGTGTGCCCCATGTGTGGGCAAAGGATGTAGTAGTACTTGGGCATTCATATAGCTACTAATCTCTGCACAGCCGTACTGCTGAGTTTTGGTAGAATGAGTAGATTTAAATTTTTTATATATATAAAAATTGTGTATGTGTGTGTGTATATATATATATAAAACACACTTTTTTGCTGTGGTGTCTTGCTTGTCATTTGTATCAACAACTTTCAGAGGGTTCTTTTTGGCAAGACTGTTGTATCTCGGAAAATACTGTAATTAGACTGTGAAGCAATCTCAGTTTTTAACAATTCTTAAGTATTTTCTAAAACCCTAGGAAAAAAAAGTCTCCTGACTCCCCCAGGCCTTGGTAACGATGTAGTAGTCTGATAGTATAGACAGTTGTAACTTCTCTTTTCTATTGATGGGGCCACCAGTCTGCCAGTATTCTGGGCAGGTATACATTTTGAATTAGCTTTGTAAAAATTAATAGCATAAAATTAAATGTAATTGAACCTGTTCCTGTGTGGTTCAACAAGTGTTAGGACTGGGAGGTGGCAGGAGGGACAGGCTCAGTTGTGCAATGGCAACATTCAAGTTGTGGGATTTGCACTGAGGAGAGCAGTTGGAATAGCATAGCTTCTTGGTTCAAATGTGCTGCTTTCTAGGGCACAGGCCAGAATACTGTTAGCATTTGTGTGTTTAATATAATTTTTAGGAGCAGTGCTTCTTTAGCAATATGCAGTAGAGCCAAGGCACTGTTAGCTGACTGCAGCTAGCAAAACTAAGTGCCTGCAAATTCGGTGAAGAGCTTAAAAGGATTCAGAAAGACCAAACCTTGCTGCTTGCCACTCATCCCATACTAATGTGAGCTAGGCAGCTATTTGGAAGAGGAGATGCTCTGGGGTGCTGGTCCCTTATTGTCCAGATCAAGTCTAGAGCAAGCCGGGACACATTCCTGGCCTGGATTTAAAGTTTTTCTTGCTGTTGCCGTCTCAGCTGTTGTTTGCCTGTGACCTTGGCCTAACAGCCCCCTTTGTCCTGCTACCATTTCTCCTTGGAGATAGCAATACTCCTCTCTGCTATGCCTGACTGAGATCTGCTACTGAAAGGTAGCAGACAAGAACTGGGCAGATTTCATTGCAAATCATAGAGAGACAGTTGTAGTAAGTTTTACAGCAGTTGCAGCCTTTGTGCAAGACTATGATTGCTTCTTGTTTCTATAGGAGGAAATTCCCTGTCTTAATTCCTTGGAGGAAACACTGGAGATTTTCATGTTTTGGGAAGAGAAGAGACAGTAGGAAATAGCTTGTGAGCCCAGCCCTACAAATACTTAAATACTGGTGAGGAAATGTGCTAATTTATAAGCTTGCATCTTACTTGGCAGGGGTGGAGAGCTCTGAAATCTCTGTGCCAGGGAAGCAAGCAGTAGTAATGAAAAAAGGCAGGCAGACTTGTGTGAGGCCTGAGGCATCCTCAGGCAAGGATGCAGTGGATTTCCAGATCTCAGCATGATAGGGAAAGGCAATCACTGTTCAGATGATAGGCCACAGGGAGGCAACTAAGCTAGAGAAGAAGAATTAAACCTTACCTTACCCACCAGAATCTTTCTGTATAAAACACAGTGTCAGTATGGGAAAAAGTCCAGAAAAAAATATGAAGTTGCACTGGATTCCCTAGCTCTTTTCCCCTCCTCTGTATCCTGCCAAAAATGCTATTTTGCTTTGATTTTGTTTTTGTGTTGTGTTGTGTTTCATGATGCTAAAGCATTGCTTGAACACAGATGTAAAACATCAGTACAGTACTGTAAGGCGTGGACCACACAGACATGCAGTTCCTTTCACAATGCAAACCAGAGGAAACAATCTGCCTTTAAAATTAAACTTCCTCATCTATTTCATTAAAAACTTGTGCAGCTTCTAGGGAACGGCAGAGGGTGACTTAAAACATGGCATTCTTCCTTGAAAACTGGCAGGCGGTGAATGTGCTCTAGAGCGGGGGAAAAAAAGGCAATCTGAAAGAAAGGTTGGGAAAGGGAAGTGGATCTCCTGCAGTGGTTGCCATTTTTCTACTCCTGTCTGCTTTGCTGTGCTCCGCAGACACACAATAATAACCCCAGTGGGCCCAGGGATCAAATGACGTGTTGCTGAAGGATTAGGAGCAATTCTATCCCCCTGGCATGGGCTTAGGAATTTTCATTAAAATGACCTTGGGTGTGGTGAGAAAGGAATTCGGGCTGCATGGATGGAGAGCTAAACATCCTACCTGGGGAACAACGAAAGGGCCCCTGCAAGGCTCGCCTCCCTGGGCCCCAAGCGGACCTGTCATGCTTTTTCCCCCTCAGTGCAGTTGTTCATGGATTAGCTTGGAGATACGTGGAGGGTCAGAATTAAAAGGCATCTTTCCAGCGGATGGTGGGGGGCAGGCAGAAGGATGGAGGGGAGGAACAGGCAAGAGGGCTTATTTCCTGGAATTGCTTAAAACCGTGTACTTAGAAACAAATATGTGTTTGGTGGAGAGTGGAATTGTGTTTAATTAACAAGGGAGCATTGTGCCTAAGTGCTGCAGCAATAGAAAATGGAAAATTATTGCTAGATTGTGCAAGCCCATCTTGTTCATTTACACAAGCTGCCCTTACGCAGTTCGGTGAGTTTCTTCTGTATGTATTTACTCGAGCAAAAACTTTCTCCTGGTCCGGGAGACCTGGGGAATGTCTTCTCACAGTTGGACTGATTGTATTGAGGTGGACAGCGTCTGGCACCTTACAGTAGCACTTCTCAATTCATGCTGGCTAAACACAATTGTTTTTGAGGAAGCAATTAAGCCATAACTGTAACACAGTTACCTATGAAGTATGCCATAACATCTTCAATTGGTAACAACATTACAGAAGAAATGGGCTTATCAGAATAAAAAGAAAGCATGATATTGTTAGCAACAGAGCAGAAGCATTAAAGCAAGCAGAATGTAAATACTCTTGCTTAAGTTTATAGGCCATGTGGTTGAATGGTTCCATGCTTGTATGTACACTTTTGTCAAATTTCATCACCTCCTGCTGAAACGTCCCTCCTTACCTTGCATTCAAGGTAAATGAAAAGAAATAGTGGGAGCAGGTGTCATTCTGTTAGGGCCAATCTGTTGCCTTTGTCCTCAAATTCCAGTTCTGTGTCACTGTCTCTGAGCATCCTGCAGGCTTTGCATCTCGAGCTGTTAAACCCTCTAGGCAGGCTCTTTAACGCACAACATCGTGTCTGAGAGGCTTGTCTCAAAATACTGATGGAAATAATGAAAGCAGGAAAGTGGTGAAACTCACTGACCAAGCAACTGGCTGTTGAGTTAGTCTTCTCCTGATCAGAGTAGCAGTGTAGAGAGCACGTAACACTATAGCAGGTATTCTTGGTGACAATAGTCATACTGGAACACTAGGATGTAAGAAAGGGTGTTAAGAAGCAAGCACTGGAAAAGGTGTACTATCTGTAGTTCAGTTTTGTTGTCTGGTTTGAGAGGTTTGTTTTGGGCTGGAACTGGAAGTGACTTTGGAGATTCAAACTCATTCTGGAAGACATCAAGGAACTCTTGATGCCCGAAGATATGACAGTCAACACACGAGAGTTCAGTGAACCTCAGCTATGTCATAGGTGTACCTAGGCCCATCTGTATCCCCAGCTGATCTTCATTGGACATCCCAGCCTGACCCCAGACTTGACCTGTAACCTCACCTTTTTGCACAGTCACTGGGCTATAGGTGGGTTTTCTTAGTCACCACCCTGGCCCTGCTTGGTTCCTGGCTTGTCTAGCCCTGCTGCTGCTGCTCCTAGAGAGTTAGTGTGGGGAAGGAGCAGGATCCTGGGCATGGGCAGAGGGTCCCAGGGGAGGTTGGTGAGGGCAATTAAGGCCTATGGGTGCCGTTAGGATGGTGGACCTAAAGACCTCTGACTTCCTCAGGAGAGTGAGGCAGGGTGCATGTCAATTAAGTCAGCACTGTTTTTTTGTGAGATGTTGCACAGCTTCTCTGTTGCGAGAGCAGATACCTCCTCTTTGTTAATGTCTTAAGACAGGAAAGTTGTTCAGTTGGCTTGTGCTGTCCTGTCAGTGGATTTGAGAAGTATAGAGGGGAGCTGTGGGCTATGGCTACTTGCGGTTTGCTGAGACACGAGGAAACTCTATTACTCTGGGCCAGGAGTGCGACCTTGTTGAACCTAATGGACAGTTAAGAGCCCGTTAGTCCTTCCTCCTTTAATGGTCTCCCTCTAAAGAAGATCAGTTTGGGCTTGGCCTGGCCAACTGCTGTCTTCTGGGAGAAGACACAGCCAAGGGATGGACTTCCCTGGACCAGAGGAAGGGCTGAGCATTTTGCAGCAGGTGCTATGTGGCCAACCTCCCAGTTTGTAAACCAGAAGCTGATTGAATGCAAAGCCCTGTCCTGTCCCAGGAGGGTGCCCTGGGTGGGATTGCCATGATAGCAACAAAAGATTATGTGTTCCAGGCCTCTCCTTCCTGAGTCTGCAGAAACACAATCCATTACTTCAGACTGAAGGAGTTTATTTCAGCCTGATTACATTATAAGAAGATCCTGGAGTGAGTTCACGCACGAGCAGCAGAAACCTGTCACGTTTGAGAAACTGTCAGCATGACTGGCCTGTTCTGGAGGCACAAGGCACCATGGTTAATGGGTGGAGGCCTGGAAATATTAATCAAACCTGTAATCTCCAACAAAGACATGTGTAGGCACTGTAGGCACTGCTGCTGAAGACTGTTATTCTAGATACCTTATTCTGATCTCTTGACTCTGTTTGTTGTGGCTCTGGAAGGAAAAGAAGAATGTGAATGTGACCAGGCTCGGTAAGTGGCTTTCATGAAAGTAGGCTAAGAGAGATTTTCCTCCTGCAAAAGATCTGTGTAAACTGCATGGCTTTTCCCTAAATCTCTGGAGGTTGCTCTTCCAGAGATTGGTGGGGCCCAGATTTGTAGAGCTGAGGACAGTAGCACCTGTTTTGTGTTTTATTCATTCTCTACGCACAGATAATTTGATACAAGTAAAGGAGGGAAGTTTTCTTGTTGTTCTGCATGGCAGATCTCTGCCTCCCTCCCCTTCCATTGTAGGAAGACTTCTCAGTGTCCTGGGCAAGATGTTTAGTAATTTTTTTTTAAGACAACATTCAGTCCACCTGTTATGGGAATCAATGGAGCTGGAAACCTGAGTCTTTCCTTCCAGAAACAGATCTAAGGGATCTGAAAGCAAAGGGAGCAACTTCATTTGTGCTGGGTCTGCCTGTCCTCTCTGCTCCATGTGGGTGCAAGACAATCAGAAACTCTGAAATATCTGCCATTCCCATTGAGTGAGGGAAAGCAGAGTGTGATACTTCCTAGTGCCAATCAGTCAACAGTCATTATCGCTTGAAGTTTTTGCTTGAGGCGTGCAAGTTGGTATACTTACTTTCATTTGCAGAAAGGGTGCAGAGAAACAGAGAGAGGTTAATCTCTTGCATTAGCCAAGTCATATTAGCACCAGCCAAAATGTTCAATAGAGTTTGTTTGCTCACTGTCACTACACATAGCTAAAAGCATTTGTATGCACTGCTTCTGCCTGCCTATTACGGGTTATCTTGGGGAACCTGTCCAAGCCATTGATAAGGCCCAGTTGTGACGCTGCTGTGGCAATGAAATTGCCAGGGAAGGGGTCTCTGGTGAGCTTGAGTCTTAAGCCTCTGGTAACGTGCCCAAGCCTCGATTTTTCTAACCTGACATGTGCTCACCAAGGTCAGGGAGTAGAGCAGAGGCGGCTGATGAAGCAGTTTGGCAATGTGTAGTCATGGGGAGACCCAGTTGCTCTAGCACCATTTCATTTGCACCAGAGACACTGGCTTCCCTAGCCTCTAGTTCATACCAGGTGATTGTTTTGGTGGATATGAGCTTTTTTTTTTTCTCAGATCCCTGTATTTGGATGCATTACTCTCATATCAAACACAATTGCATTGTGTTCTTGCAGATTTCTCTCAGGAGGAATGGAAGAGTATGTCCAGTAAATATTTACTTCATTGGAAATGTATGAATGCCATTGAAGGGGAATATTTAGTGCTAGCGGAAGGGTGTTTGCAAAAGGTGTCACACTATTTGACAGGATTTTATTAGTTTTGTCAATATGAAAATGTCCTGAATCTGGAAAGTTATCTGCTAAATGTGAAGGGGAGGTTCTGGCTATTGAGACCTGTGTGTCATTCTTCCCCTCTGGTCCAGCCTGTGTGAAGACAACACTAGAAATCTTCTCATTTTGGATTTAGAAACTGAACTGGGCAGAGCACTGAAAGGGACTTCAGTAGAACAGCTGAGATCTTGCAAGAAGATATGGGAGAGGTTACACAGATCCATTTTTAATTCCGAGTTTTGCATATATGAAGACTTTCATGTTGTACTAATGAATAGAAATGAGGGCTATATTTGAAATGCTGAGTTTTTGTTTTTTAACCCTTTTGTCCATGTTTGGGATATTTCACCATACCACCATACAGTCAGTGCAGTCTCTGACTGACATTTCTTCCCTTGGAACATGTGCAAAGCGGCTAGCAGGTTTAAAAACAAAGAGAAAAGCTTTACTAAAGCATCTTGACCAGAAGAGAGGAAAAAAAAAAAAAAAAGAAAAAACTCTGGGACCTTCGGTTGCTGCAGAGTTCTGTTGTCCCTGGAATACCTTTGCAGTGTGTGCTAAATGGTCACTCAAAGTCAGCATGAAAAAATGATTTCCGAAGCTGTTGGACAAATAAGGAGACTCATTCTGACCAGGGACTAAATTGGTTTGGAACATATGCTTGTGCTGAGCAGCCAAAGTACATAATCAAGTTTAGCAAAACAAAGCCTGATACCAAACTTGCCAGGAAAAATTGTTTTGTCATTTTGAAATCTGCTCGGTTTTTAAGCAGACCTTCCCAGAACAGAAAACAAAGTGTTTCATGGCCCACTTCATCTGCCATCGCTGTATTTTTCCTCTGAAGATTTGTAAGGAAGGGGAAAAATATATAATCCCTTTGTTAAGATACTTAAATTAAATGCTTGCTCGTGGTGAACTGCCCTTTCAGTCAGGATTGAGATTTGTTACCCAAGTCTATATACCCTGTAAAACAGCAACTAATCCAGACATTAATCACAGGAAATATTCTGGACCTTTTAAAAATAAACCATGACGTTCTATGAAGAGTACATAATTGAGAATATCCTGGGCAGGTTGAAAATTAGCCCAGTTGATCGGTTACATAATGGTCGGCTGAGTAAGCCAAGGGGAAAGAAAAGAGCACACGGGGCGAACAATGCAGCAGCTTTGTGCTATTGTCTGCCTTTTCCTGTCCTCGAGTTCAGCTCGGTACAAACGTTGCCATTCCAAACCGAATTATATTAACAGGAGGTGTGTGTACCCCCGATCAACCTCGCTACCCTGCTCTCTTTTTTTCTGACCACGGTTCGTATTTTTCCCCCTACTCTCTTCGCCATTTCCAGCCAGTGTTTCCCAGCCCCAATCTGTTGCCCAGAGCAACTTCTGCAGCACTTGGGTTGTGACTGATCCCTTTCTTCAGGCAATATCTGTCAATGCCCCCCCTCCCTGCCAAAGGCCAGTTACTCATGTCAAGGTCAAACTGTGGACAGTCATTCTGTGTCTGCCCAAGTTAATCCAAACCAAACATACCATGTATAAGTAGCTTATCTCCCAAAATAAATAGATGATAATTAGCATAAGCCACTGCACCCACTCCTTTTCCATTCCTCTCTGAAAAATCCCTCCACCTGAGTAAATCAGGATGCTTTGTCTGACCCATTCTTATTATGCTGAAAAGCAAGCAAGCAAGCTCTGGCTCCAAGCGGGATTGCATTTACTACCTGGCTTTCCCAGACCAAGCCAGTCTTGGTGACGCGGAGAGAAAGAGATGCATGCAAACATGCTCGTAAAGGAGATGAGATTATGCCAGGAATTCCTTGAAACCTGTCATTTGCAGCATATCTATCCCCAGTTCTAGGTCTGTCATTATCAGTTGCGCTGATGTTGCACTGGTAGTCTAAGTGGGCATCACTCCTCGGACACAAAGGTCCCATCACTGTTTTTTTGAAGACAGCAATATAAAGCAGACCTAGCTGTGCAAGGTGACTGAGTTACCTGGAGTATGGATATGAGTCAGAGGCATATTAAAATTTTGTATTTTGTGGGAGGGGCTTGCACTGGGGACCTGCCCCACACCGGCTTGCTGCTTGGCAGGCTGAGTCTTTGTGTTGTGGCACCATGGGACTCCGTAGTGAAAACAGAGTTTCCCTCCTTGGTGCCATAGAAAGTGTAAGTAGCAATCCTGAAGGGAGAGAGAGGTAAGGGTGGATGCTGGTGCTGCCAGGATGGCAAGTGATGAGGCGTGATGTAGAAGCAAGAGTGACAACTGCCAAAGGTAAAGGAAGTGGTGGGTCCGAACTGCCCTCCCTGCCCAGTGTGAAGTGATGATTGAAGGTCAGTTGTTTACTTCTGAGGAATCAATTGCTAGTAGAAAAAAGAAAAAAATTACATGGACTGTGAAAAGTCCTAACTTTACTCTTAGAAAAAGAAACTGCCTGATGCTGGTTGCTGAAGCTCAGCTGTCAATGGAGCAGGCAGGTGGGATTCTGTTGTGCTGGATGACAAGAAAAAAATTTCAAATTGCCTAAATTTTTTTTTTGTTTTTAAATATCCTATAGTGAGAGAGAAACACAGGAAATAATCCCAGTGTTTGTGTTCAGTGTTGTAGAGATAACATGCGTGTAACACTATTTAATAAATGACATGAGCAAGTTCTGTTCACAACACAGCGTTTCCTCTTTTATTTAGGCTTGTGTAGCTCCTTTGACCCTCTCAGGACTTGTAATTTGTTCTGAGAGTGTCTGTAAGAGGGGAGCAGCACACCCACACCTTGGCTGTGGTTATCGTCTAAGGTGTAATTTCTATTTAGATAATTCCCTTTTTAATCTGGTTTTGTGTCTCCGTCACTCAGTGCCTACAAATAAAACATGATTCTCTTGCTTAAAAAAAAAAAAAAGGAATACTCTAGGATAAGCGTGATCTATAGATTTCATGCAAGAGCCAGAGGATGCAGCGCTTTGGGGTGGCCTCACGCAGCAAATGAAAGGGTTCGACCCAGGACATATGAGCTCTGCCATGGGCTCCCAGCCCAGGGATTTCCAGAGGGAGAAGTGAGGCACAAGGTAACCATGACCCATTTCAGCTAACCCCCTTGTTTGGACAAGGTCCTTGGTGTGTGCCAGAAAATGCAGCTGCCTTACAATATAAAGGTGTTTCTCTTTTAGTGGTGCTCTTGTGCTTAATATCACAAGTTTTAGTTTAATGGAACTATTTGCAAGTAGAAAAAGACAGGCATGTTAAGGATTGCTTCTACCTAACAGCAAAAGTGGCCCAAAATGCAGTTTTGAAAGCAGTGTTCATACAATCTGGGAAGCAATATTGGCTATAGCGTCCCAGGAGCATGGCAGAGGTGACATGAAACCTCTTGGGGGGGTTTGGTTTTGCTTTGCATAACTTCCATCAGCATCTGCACATCTTTCCTCGGCTTCTGGGGCTCAACCCAGGTGTGCTCAAATGCTCCTGAAACTTGGTAAAAGCTTTGGCAAAGCTGGCAAGTGCTCTTGGGTTGGGGGAAGGGAGGGAAGGAGGCAGTGGGGAAGTTTCACCTGGTTTCAAGTTTCAGGACAAAACTTTTACGTGAGTAACAGCTTTGACAGCCCTGAGACAACATCGCAACCAGGAATCCAAAACACTGGGTTTGTATGCAAGGCAGGAGCTGCCAGGCAGAAGAATGGGATTTTGAGGCAGGACTGAAGAATAGGATAATGTACCTGTCACTGTATGGGATGTTCTTACTGGAAGTCTGTGGGAAACACTTCTTTTGTTAATCACCTGGATCTGGCCGCCTTTTCCTCTCATGGGAGGGGAGGGGAGGAAGGCTTTTGAGGCAGCAGAGCGGCAGTTGTTGATTCCACCATGATCCTGAGTGCAGGGGGTTGCCCGGTCCGGCGTGGCACTGTCAGTCAGGCGCAGGGCTGGGTTGCCCCGGCGCACAGCTGGCTGCAGCTGCCCGCCCGGAGCCTGAGAACTAGCTGCTCCCCAAGGTGGGTCGGGAGACGCTCATGAGGGGTGCTGTGCGGCTCGTGGGCTACCTGCCAAATCCAGCTCTGGTGGCAGAGGGTTAACCTTGTAAAGGAATTACATTGATCGCTGGGTGTAGCTAAAATGTGCCCTCGGTTGAAAAGTCATACATTAATTAAGTTGATGGCCTGTTTAGCTTGTAACCTCAGCAGCAGAGTCTCAACCTCTCTGTGGTCAAATAGATTTACCTAATGTAATGAAAGGCCATACCCCTTCCATTTCCTTCTTTCAAAGCCTTCTCACCACAAACTCCTCTGGTAAGGCCACTTATCAGTGACAGCACATTTTTCATTACTAGTGGAGTAAGTGTTAAAATGAAATTTTGAAATACTTTTTAAAGTGTCTCGTGGAGCACACTGCATATGGACTGGTCAGTAACCAATCCATCAATCAGTTATTTTTGAAGAATATTGGGTTTTTTTAATTGATT
>Ga0065711_1031393_pt1 | contig 29791 bp, 24 predicted proteins | sample Hoacrofraction12_FD_59098 | JGI IMG/M metagenome (GOLD analysis project Ga0065711, IMG submission 59098) | Hoatzin crop microbial communities from Cojedes, Venezuela - Epithelial fraction 12 v2 (version 2) | ecosystem: Host-associated > Birds > Digestive system > Esophagus > Crop | place... | reverse complement strand
AACACCGCGCCTGCTAAACCATGTCCTGAAGTGCCACATCTACACATTTTTTGAACACCTCCAGGGATGGTGACTCCACCACTTCCCTGGGCAGCCTGTTCCAATGCCTGACCACTCTTTCAGTAAAGAAATTTTTTCTAATATCCAATCTAAACCTCCCCTGACGCAACTGGAGGCCATTTCCCCTTGTCCTGTCATTTGTTACTTGGGAGAAGAGACCAACAACCACCTCACTACAACCTCCTTTCAGGTAGTTGCAGAGAGCAACAAGGTCTTCCCTCAGCCTCCTCTTCTCCGGACTAAACAGCCCCAGCTCCCTCAGTTGCTCCTCATAAGACTTGTTCTCTAGACCCCTCACCAGCCTCATTGTCCTTCTCTGGACACACTCCAGCACCTCCATGTCCTTCTTGTAGAGAGGGGCCCAAAACTGAACACGGTGCTTGAGGTGCGGCCTCACCAGTACCGAGTACAGGGGGAGAGTGCCGAGTGCAGGGGGAATTTCACCCATGGAAGGGTGAATTTCACCCATGGAAGCAGACAGGTCTGTACTCAGAACTTGCATCCAAGTAACTTTAAAACAATTTATTTCAGGGGGCAGCTGAGCATGCCAGCTATTCCTGATGTTATGTTTGCCGGATCTGGTATGTCAGCATGAGTTTAAGTGTCTTATTTTAGATGCTCACATATGAAAAATTTAGCCCGTTAGAACAATTAAACTGAGAACCCTGCTGAAAAGGCCTGGCTGGTGTTATTCCAGAGAATGTATCAAAAGAATAACTCCTGACATTTGAATGAAAAAACCTAATATTTTCATTAATAGAAATATCTTCATAATGTGAAATATCCTAATTAATATGAAATGTCTTAATTATATGAAATACCATTCACTAAGTTGCAAATGATTGCAAGGGCTTTCATCTGCTCAGATGACTCTTTCTTAGTGCTTACGTTATCTTGAATTGAAGGTAGGTTTGATGTCGCATTTTACCTTTGCTTGCCTGCAGCCTCAGTTGAAGTAGGGGCTGTGTCCTGTGTCCATTCTGCCTGTGATGGCTTGAATGGAGCTGCCACAAAACTGGCACAAGCTGGCACGGGGTGAAGAGGTGGTGAAGTTTCTAGCTGAACTGATGGAGTTCTCTGTGGTGCAGGTGGACCAGAGCTACATCAGTTACTTGTTCTCAAAGGTGACTTCGAGGCACAGTGCTTCATCCCAATCATTTTAGGATTTGCTGCTTGTGGTGACTGCTGTTGGATTGTCCCAGGCTTCCCCCCCTGAGTTCAGCGCCGACTCAAGACTGGCATTGGTGTGTTACTAGAAAAAATATGTCACCACATGTATTTGCTTGAATTTGAGGTGACGGGGTGCAGTTTGGCCACAGACATTTTAACAGAGGTATTTGGCATCTACTGTTGATTATTATCCTCTTTTAACTTTGTTTCGTTGTCTTTTAAGCAGAAAATACCAGTGGGTGAAAACCCGATGCCTTTAAAGTCAATGGCAAAACTCCCACCAGGTTCACTGAGGCTAGAATTTCATTCTTATTGTGGTCAGTCTTTCCCCACAGTTATTAAATAACAAATAATTGAAGTGAACAATTCACAGAGGGATCCTAGCGTTTATTTATATAACCTCTTTGGTGAGAAGTAACAAGTAACATTCAGTAATAAATGCGTAGTCTTCCTGTAAATGATGTATGAACCAAAGAAAGGTGGACAGTATCTGATATTCTGTTCTCAAGAAATAATTGGACCAGCTGCGGTCTGGCCAGCATTTTGGTGAGAGGGTTGGGAATGAAATGAATATTGTGTCTCTGCCATGAGCAAGTAATAGTCTCCGAAAGTGAGTTTGCAGGTGCCCGCTATACTGGAAAGAGACAACTTCTCACCTTACTCTGCCCTCTGGAGAGCTGTGGAAATAACCAGTTTTCAAGTAGCAATAGTTGCATATTATGTAACCAACAGGTTGGGCTGTTAATGTGGTGGAAGGTCATTACTGACTCCATGTGTCCTCTGGCAGTGACATCCTGGTTCTGGAAACACAGTCTTCTCTTGCGTCATCTGCACCGGTCATTAGAGATGATAGGCATGACTTCTTGGTGTGTACTGAGTCTTGAAGGGAGGGGCTGTGCTCAAGCTGTGCAGTAGCAGAGGAAGTGATTTCTTGGCTTTCCTTGTGGTACCTCCTGCATCCTGAGCAGCTGAATGGTTCAGGGCAGTGAAAAATCTATGGATTTTTTTTTTTTTTTAACTTTGAGTAGGAGGATCAAGTGCAGTTTCTGAAAGGAGTTTTTAGCAGAGCAGGGGAATGGCTATGGGCTGTATCACAGCTTTCAGATCTCCTGGGACCAGAGCTCATCCCTCCTTGTGTCTTGAGAAATGCCATTCCTGTTCCCCCTTCTTCCCTGCCAGTTAGTGTTGAAGTGACAAGGGGAAGACAGGGGAAGGTGGTTGTAAGGAGAAGGAGGAACTGATGACCCCGTGATTAACGTATGGAGAACAACCAGATGCTGTTTCCTAAATGTGCAGTTGTTGGCAGAAACTAAGCAAAACTGGGTAAGACGAACAGCACACATTATTGTTTGTTTGGTGAGTGAGGTATGTTACTGTCACCCCCGTAGGAAAGTTGGAGGTGCCTTTGGAGCATCATTGCATCTGGCTGACCTCATAGGCACTGTGGTTGAGAGTGTTTAGCTTCATGAGTGCTTGGCTATAAGCTGTAGACTCTGTTTTTGAAAGTAGGTCCCGGAATATTATCTGATGCCTTTCATTAACTAAGGTTTGGCATATATGAGGCGTTTTTGCCTGGGACAGCTATCCTGATATGGAGAGTGCTACTGGGTCTTCCACCTGCGTCTGAAGAACATCCGTGAGTGTCACCTCCTGCACAATGTCACTGATGTTTGTGTAGTGAAGTATTTCTTACCAAACACCCACTGCAGTCTTGGACTCCACTGCCTTCCAGATCATTCTCTAGGATAAATCACGCATTTGGTTTTGACGTAGAAAGCTCTGCGTGTTATATATCCTCACCTTCTCACCCAGGCTCTGCGACCAGTCGTACATAAATTGCATGGGAAGGGGGCTGGTGGGGGTATTGTCTTCTGTAGGTCTGCTTGGACTCGCTTGTGCTTTTGGTCCAAGAAAGCACAGGTTTGTTAACCATGGGCCTCCCAAGCTTTGGGAGGTGTGTGTGAGGCGCGTGGGCTTAGAAGAGGTAGTTTCTGCCCACACCAACGAATCTGTTTATATCTGTCCATCTCGCGTAATTCTCTGGCACCTATCACCTTGGCAGCTGTGTGTTTCCGAGATGACCATGGCTTTTTTTCATCTTCTCCCCTGTTTAATAGTCTTTTCTCCTTCCTTTTAAATCGGTCTTTAATAAAGTTGAGAATTCTTGCACAGGGTTTTATAAACAAGTGTTATTAAATTTTAAATCTGTTTTGAAAGTGCCTCTATCCTACTCCCTCCTAGTAAAGTGACCTTTTTAAATGGAGGGAAGTGGGTTTAGATGACAGTCATGATAAATGCGGTCATGTTCACTCAATAAAATAAGGCCCAGTGCATTTGAGGATAAATCAGTGAAATGTACAGCCCCACCTGTCTGTCTCCATCATTCATTTCCACTGTCACTTTCACAGTGGCTGATGGATCACAGTTGCTGTAAAATTAGACAGCCTTTAATCTCATTTCATCCTGATTAGCTTCTCCTTACCCTTTCCCTCTAACTCACTGACTGACACGCTAAAAACTCACACCGGGCTGTGTTTGAGGGTGACGTACAAACTTGTCTTCGAATACCCTTTTTGCGGGGCAGGCAGGTGTTCCACTGAGTTGAAATCGAAAAATGAGAAGATGGGATTTTCACATTATTAAAGCAAAACAGCAGACAAAGGCTCGTATAAAATTAATAAAAGCAGCAGCCTGGCCAGACTGTGTGATGGGCCAGATTCTTCTTGTTACACCCTGGCAAGCCCAGTGAGTTTGAGAAGATTGTTCCTACGAGAGGCTGAATTTAGCGTGCTCACTGCCACATAATTCTGACTGTATCTATGAAAAGTTATGTCCTGTATGGGTGTGTGTTCGTAAGGAATTACGGCTTACAGCACAAGTTTTCTGGTGCTTTCAAGGGGTGTTTTATAGTGCTGAAAAAAAAGTTCATTCCCATAGTTTTGATTTCTGTGTATAACTCATGATTCTGAGGGACCCTGACAATGGTCAGGGAGAAAGACCACGAGGTTGGAGATTTCACAGTTTCAGTGCCCAAACTCCCTCCCTCTTAGATGTCCTTAGTGTTGCTCCGTCCTCACCATTTTGTCCAGCCCCAAGGGCAGACTTGTGAGACCAAGAACAGAGTTTTCCGCAAAGCTCTGTAAGAAACAAAGGTCATAGCAAAGGTCTGCAGTGTTTTATTGCCATCAGCTTTCCTCCTGAAGCCCAGATGCTACCCTCCTTTCTAAGGCAAGCTTCCTTTTAGCTTTCCCATGAGTTATGGATGGTAGTTCGGGTCATTTGGGCCCAATCCCGTATCAGTGGGAATGTTGCCATCAAGTTAAGTAGGAGCCAGGATTAAGCCCTTAGTTTTCAAGGTTTAATTATCATCGTAAGTGTGGGAGTCTTATTGCATAGTTAATATGCATGGGAACAGCAGAAAAGCTTAAAATATAATTTCTTCCTCTGCTGGCCCTGTTTGTGTCAGTATGGAGAATAAATAAACAAAAGTCTTTGTAAAAATGAAAACACAACGTGAAAAATATGTGTGTACTGCCTGCAGACAGTTCTGATAAATGCTAGATCTCTCCAGATTGACCAAAGGAAGAGCCTGGTTGAGAGTACAAGCACTGACCTGCACCTAATTTGAAACCGCAATAGAGCGTTGGATGAGGAAGGAATTGAGGTCCCTGCGGACTGGGGAGTCTCTTCTTAAGAGCAGGAGTCCCAAAAAGCATCTAAGGAAGACAGCAGATTTCCCATTGGAGACCCAAATTCAATCTGTAGTACAAGCATCTGCAAAATCAAGGAAAGGACTGGGTTTCTGAGAGAAATATTTTTAAAATGGGAAATGTCAGAGATTTAATAACGAGGTAAATATGATATGGAGGCTAAAAATAACAAAAGCCTTTTCATTCTTTAACGCCACTGTAGGAATCTATAGGTAGTATAAAATCTTATGCAGTGCCTAGTGTAGGATTACTTCCCAGTTATATAAAGTGTACTAGTAACAAATAACCTTAATTAATGAACTTTCACTGTACCTGGCTGCCCAATTTAAGAACTGCTTCACTTACATGACTTGTAAGAGCACAGACTATGAAAATGATATTCGACCTTTACTAGAAACTAGAACTGTACCTTACTTATTCATCATTGCCTTGCCAAAAACTTCAGTAAGAAGCTTAAATGAGCCCACTTGATCTTTAGGAAAATGTGTCCTAAATAACAAAGCTGTGCATATTTATTATTATTATTATTTGCATATGCTATACTGCACAACTGCATTCTGAGAAAAATAAAAGATAATAAAACAAATGAAATGAGAGATATATCACCCAAAATAATCCAAGTGTGAGATAGGCTGCCTCTTTTTTTTTTTTTTTCCTTGGCATTGGCAAAAGAGCACAAAGTAAGAGCTGGCCCTGAGTCATATTGATTTCCCACTGCACTGGTTTCCTAAGTGCTCTGTTGATCCGTGTCAAGCAATAAGTTCCCTGCCTGTACATGCACATCACCTCCCCATTTGTCCTCACCTAGATTTAAGGTGCCCATATGATGAGCTGAACAAGGACATCATTTTTCCTACTGGTGTCACTGGGCCAAAACTACTCTATGTGGTATGATAACTAATGCTGTGCAAGTTTACATTTACCTTGCAATATCACAATAGTGCTGTATGGCACACTGCAATAATATGTGCCTATTATGTATTTATAAGTCCCTATTTTTGTGTCCTGGTGTTTGCAGTGAAAAATGTCAATTTAAAAAAATAAATAATTCCACCTGTTGTCGGTCCATAGTAATCGCGACACCTCCAAAAAAAAAAAGGGATGCTGCAAACCTAATGCCACAGTTTTGATCTTTGTTAACAAAGGGCTTCCTGATTAGATGAATAGAAAATGTGTGATTGTGCTGCTAATGACATTGTACAGGAAATTAAGCGTATACATTTGGAAAAGGCATTAAATCAGCAGGACCTTAATTTAAAAACTTAAAACTGTATGGAAATACAGCTTGTTCATTGCTGTGTAATAGAAAGCTACTGAACACACTGACTCTTCTTGTGGAAACATTACCAGCAGAACAAAGCTGGGCTGAGGTTTTTTTAATGTTTCCTAGCATACTAGGATTCCTGGCATCTGCTTATTTTCAGGGAGATATCAGGCAACTTCATCCCTTTTTACAAGTTGTTTTTAGAGCAGCATTTACGGCAGTTGGGCAGGTGGGGGGGGGCACTGAGGGACCAGAATTCCATGTTTTTTCCTCAATTATGTGCAAGATTGGATAACGTAAGATATATGGCTTTGTCTGCTGCTAATTCAGTGCACATGCATGCTTGGGGTGATGCATTCCCCTGTTATTTCATACAGATGTAATCCCAGTGTTGTGTTTTGTACCTTTGGAAATATTTGATGGAATCAGTGCCCTGAGCTGACAAAGAATTCTTGCTTTACTTGCAGTTATGCCGTATAACAGTGCCCATCACTGTGTCGTGGAAGTGGAAAACTTCTTGTTCGTGCTGGGAGGAGAAGACCAATGGAACCCTAATGGTATGTGTAGAATATTATAAGGCACAGGCAGCATCTGCCTTCCTCTGTCTTTCTGTCCATCAGGTCAGCCAATGTCGTCATTAGCAAGGGATTTTGAGGACCCTCAGCCTAATTATTGAACCTAGTAAAGGCTGCCTTTAGATATTGATGTAATAAATATCTGGTAGTTTAACATTAGCATCTCCGTCATTCATCAGCTCCCACATCCCCTGAGAAATGCCACAGGCAGCAGAACAGACTCTTTCAAGTGCATGCACCAGGCAGCAGCTGTTAAGAATTTTAACCTTCATTTCCAGTCTCCTTCCAGTCATAATATAATAATGCAATTGCAGTAGATGAATGCTTCCTTTCTATTGTCAAACCAGATACTCAGAGCTAAAGTTATTAATGTGTTAATTATCTAGACTCTGAGATTCTTAAACTGGTCCTTTTTTTAGTCTTGTGCAAGAGCTTCTCATATAGATTATCTGCTGCTACCTTCTTTGATTTGATTACTTCATAAATTTACCGCAAAGAGAAATTAAACAATTTAACAGGCTTCTGAGCAAAGCAAAAGGAGAGTACCATGCCTAGCAAAATTCAGAAAATTGTCAAGATGTTGTTAAAAAGCTTGCACACGAAGAAAGAGTTGTAGTTGTAGCAGTCTGTGTAACAGAGATAATTATGACTGAGAAACCATAAAACAGCTTGCAGGTACACATTTTTACTTTAAAACACCAGAGGATCCAGCTGAAATTACATATACTGCATATATTTTATTGTGAATGCCCCATTTCAGCATCTGCACTAAACCAAATTATAGAAAATTGTTACATCTGTTCACTTCCTAAAACCTGAGACAAACAATCCAGTCCACCCTATAAGCATATTTCCGGTGTAGTTAAAAATATCACTAAATGTCTTAGGAGAAGGGCCCTTCAGTTCGATTGTTAAATATCCTTTATATTAAACAGGAGATAGCGTGGTATCATTAATGATACTTATTACTAGGAGCATCAGCCACATCCAGCAACTGAGGGCCCCTGTTGTGCTTGGAGGTAGGCATATGGATAATAGGAGACAGACCTTGTTCCAAACAGTTTATAATTAAATAGCCATGTCACATGAAGGATGAAATAAAAGAAGTATAATTACCCACAATTTAAAGATGTGGAAACTGGGTCACAAGATGGTGGAGAAAAGGAAGGACAGATACATATCCTGCATCTGAAACAGGAGTCTGAGGTCGCCTAGATCACCTTCTGAGCTGAAGACGTTGCCATCACATGTCTAACAGCTTCCTTGTTCTGTGAATACCAGAGCTGTGATTTCTCTGTAGACCAGATAGGAATAAAAGAGGTAGGAGAACTGCTGATACTGATCTCTTTACGAATCTACCCCAAGAGAAATGGATCTTGTCACAAAATCATAAACTGCATCCTGTGCTTCTGCTGGGCTAGTTCTTTCTTGAAACTGATTTGCTTTAAATGTGCTGCTACATGGGAACTGCTTGCATGTGCCCACTTGAATTTATGTAAAGTCCCCTGTCTGCTATCCTCATAGTACAGAAGGGGCTTCATTCAGATGGACCTAGCTGGAACTGTCTTGCCCAGAACATTACAAGGCTTTTGATATGAAGGAGAACGTGCCAGGTGTTTTTCCTGTGGACAGAATTGTCCTTGAGATGAGGGCAATGGAAGGAGCGCCATGCATTTCATTATCCATCAGACCTGCAGGTTCTTGAGAAGCTGGGTGGACCCCAAGCAGTGCTCATGTACCCTCCATGCTGCTTTTGCAACTTCCTGATAACCTAGAGACGTTTTTTCTCTTTTTTCTTTATGTCCTCCTATGGCTATGCTTTTTCAGTCACAAGGGATCCCTGTGTGAGTAAACGTTGATGAGAGCAGGTTGCAGAACACAGGCATGGATAAAGACCAATCTCCATAACCTTCAGAGCCATTCACCTTTTGGTATGGCTGCAGAGACCTTCCTGTAAAGACCAAAGAGGAGCAGCATCTACCTTCTTTTGTCCCATCATCCTGATTTGCTAATCCTGATTTCTGATCACTTGGTACAGTTTCTGCGTTCTGACAGGTGCTTCCTAACGTGTAAATCTCCTGACTGATGAGCAAGGCAAAATAATAGATACAGTCGTCTTGCAAACTGAATTCCAAAATCAAACTGGAGCCAAACCAGTTACACCAGGCAGCTTAAGTGAGTCATCAAGTCCTTTTCCTGCCATCACAGGCATCATATAGTCCCATTTTGTGAATTTTCTAAGGTCCATTCAAAAAGCAGTTGGATTTTTAGCCCCTACTAGTCCTGTTGGAAAGTTGTTATAGAATCCAATTGCTTTAAATGACTAGGAGCCTTATTCTAATTCCCAGTAAAATGTATTCTTTGACTGTCTAAATCACTGAGTTCTCATGCCAAAGTTGTCCTTTAGCTTAATAGTTTTTCCCCTCCTGGAGATTTGTTCCTCTGATGTATTACAGACAGCGCTCCTATCCCCTTTCAGCTTTTGTTTTCCTAGGCACAACAAGCGAAGTTCTTTGTCTCCTGCCATAAGATAAACTTTCTGTTCCTACTGTCGCCATAGTAGCTCTTCTTTGTGCCTGTTCTAGTTTGATTTCATCCCCCTTCCTGTGAAGTGGCCAGATTTGTATCCTGTATTCCTACTATAGGCTCACTAAACCCTTCTCTTTCTGCCCTGTGCAATGCAATCTTCTACATACGTGACCTTTGTGGTGAATATGTGTATGACACATGCTATGTTAGGAGGCCAAGGTCCCCAAATCAGATGTTTGTATGACATGATTAAAAAGCTGCTGTATAAGCAGTGACCACTGAAGTCCCCAGTAACTTTGAGAAATGTAGTGAATACAGCAGCATTAAATCCTCCTACTAGAAGTCCAAACTTATGATCAATACTTGTTTTGAAATTCTGCTTAGCTAATTATAATAGATTAATAAATGTCCTAAACAGTGAGATGTAGAGCTGGTCAGATGCCTGCTGTTACTGTTTTTACTGTTTATTGAATCTATAGCTCTCAATGCCTCTTTTTCGAAATTGTCTGTATAGACTAAAGTAATTCAGACAGGGACCAAGAGCGAAGCCTCACTTCGCTAAAGCCAGTGGCAAAATGACCAGTTGCCCTTAGTGTACGGGGATCTCGCCCTGTGTCTTGAGACACGTTTGAGTGACACTCAGCGTAAAGGGCTTTGGTCCTCGTTAGGCACCACACTGGATTTGAAGAGAAATGCTGCATTATTCATCAATATTCTGCTTAACTGTCCTCATATGGAACACGCTTATAACATAGTGAGGGAATGAGTTTGCTTCCAGATGGAGTGGTCAACATGGTTTCTTTCTCTGTTTCCTTGTAGAACATGATCTTAAATTGTTATGAATATAAATTCTAGCTGTATTGTTATTCGTCTCTACAGTCTTGATGGTGTGTTTACACATGCTGAAATAAGTGTGGAATGAAACAAGCAAAGCAAGCCAATCCTACAGATGCTTTTCCGATGCAAAAATATTCACCTTGCAGAACACCCAGTGACCATTTATAGAACTATGACATATGCAGTTGGGTTATTCTGCTGGCCTGTGAAGCCTCTAATTCAATTTTTTAGTCACACATACATAAACAAAGGTTTCTGTTTCTGAGATTCTCATCTGTTGAAGTCTCAGGTGTTACAGGAAATTGCCATACACTCTCTTGCTTCAGTTTTCTTGCTTTGGTGTCAATCTGCATGTAAAATAAGGTGAAATCTTCATATCGTGAAGACATGAATACAGTTCTTGGGCTTGACAGCAGGGCTAAGCTAGTTAGCTGGTGTATGTCGCTCATGTTTCGTATTTTAGTTAACACACTTGGAATAAAACTCTTAAGAGTGTATTCCCCCTTCGATGCACATGTGCAATTCCTTCTAACTTAACACTGAAAGTACATGGTAGAATAAACCTTCTAGTACAAACACTGCATACCCCATGCTGATGGCTTATGCAGCTCCTGGTTATTTGCACAAGGTTTTTTTACCGTTTTCCACATAGAGATGATGTGAGGAGAAAGAAAAGCACATGTTCTCCCTTTGATTTTTGTACCTGACGCAAAATACTCTGGTCATAAAAATACTGTGGGGATACCCTCTTTTGGGCAGTAATTTTGTTTAGTGCTGTGATTTATTGTGGCTGTGAAAGTACCACAGCTTCTATAAGTAAATTTAAATACACATTTTCGAGATATTATTACAGAGAGCAAGAATAATCTCTATCTGCTTTTACTGCTAGCAATTGCTAATTCAAACCTTGCAGTGCCCCATTTGTTGAATTATTACTGTACACATAGTGTAATCATACATTGTTGTAAAAGGGGGAACCCTTCATAAAAACTGTCAACTTGTGAAGTATATGTAATATATATTACAATCATGATGTTAAATACGTGAAACAAACAGCTGAGTGTCAAAATAATCTATCTTTACAGGGAAACACAGTACAAACTTTGTTAGCCGGTACGATCCCAGGTTTAACAGCTGGATACAACTTCCACCCATGCAAGAGAGGTAATAACCTGCTACGTGTTTTTCAATGTATGTTTTATCATCCTAGGAGCAGCTGAAGTTTGGCTTAGTTCTGGCAATAAGGAGGCCTACAGAAGCATTGAAATACTGAGATAAAACTGCAGCATGCAGTTGCGTCCCATTTGCCTCCTAATTTTTTTAAACTTTCCAAATTCAAAACTCCAGATGCCAAATCCTGCAGTGCTAACTCATACAAAATAACCATGGACTTTGTGCAATTACTGGTTGCCTGAGTATGGTCTGAGGGATTTTTCTGAAGTCTCCATAGCATCCAGTCATGCTCCCTGACTGAAGCGTCATGATGAGTTTGCAGTAAACAAGCAGTAATTACAGTGAGACATCTTACAGGGAACCGAAACCTTCACATGTTGACTCCATCCTGTTTCACCATGCCAGCCATGAAAAGCTCTTCTCAACATATCTCTCCTTGTCAGAGGACTCTTAATCCTAGGTGGTCTTTGAGTGAAGTTACTGTCAGCCGATGCATATTAGAGTAGCACACGTTTTGATCTTACTGAGTACCAAAGAGCAAAGGTGCATGTGGACTTGAGCAATGACCGGTGAAGATGGGGTAAACTTAACTCTGGATCCCAAATCCTACCCTGGCAGAAAAAAAGTCCTCCAAACCTGAACGGAATGAGGCGTGTTTCATAAGAAGAATCTCAGAGGCAGAAGATCCAATGTTAAGATGTTTTACGAAAAAGCATTCAGTGTCCATCCTTCAGGTCAACACCCATCTTCTCATGGATCCAATGTACAAGAGATCTCACTGTGTCATCCAGAGACACTTTCCTTATTCCATGTGCTGTCAGTATTACAGCTCTTTTTCTGTTGGCTGCCCCCAGTGTTTAGGTGTCTGGCAGTCATAAATATATTGTCCTCAGTGCAGCCTTGTGATTCAAGGTGTGTATTACGAGATGCATGGAAATATGGCTGTCTTCTCAGATTTCTAGAGGTAAAATGTCAGTCTGTAGGGTTTTTTTGTTCAGGATTCAGTTTGATTGACCTAAGTCCATGCACAGACCCATGTGCAGTGCTTGTCACCCAGAAATACTGCACTGTTACCACTGCATGAAAAAGCACAAGTGGGACAGATCTGACGGGGTTCCCTGTTGAGGCCGAGTGAACTGATAAAATTAGCCATATAAATAGAGTTAAGAGGAGGATCACAATTCATCATAGCCTCTGGCTTCTCCCCCCACTCCTGCCAGCACTGTGGGGCGACCCCAAAACTGGGTTATTTACCTTAAAACAGAGGGATGCCTTCACCTCTGGTTCAGCTCCCCGCACCGAGTCCGCGCCCGCTCCGGTGTTGGCGCGGGGAGGCAGGAGCTGTGCGTGGGATTGCGCGTCACCATGAGGGTCATCCTCAGTGAACTGGGAGGCTGGCTAGCATTTTTAAGGAGCCTGAAGCTCGTCTGTGGAGCCTAATTTGTGTCCTCATTAAGCCCTTTGGGTATCTGCAAGCAAAACTCTTGAGTGGTATGTGTGGCTGGCGGAACAGTTGGGTTTGTTTGGCTGACAGACCTCAGGAGGCAGAAGTAGATAGCTGAGGGTTGGGGAAAGCAGATAGTAGGAGTCTTTCCACCTCCACAGTGGCTAGTTGTGTTTCACCAGAAAATCAGTTTATAATAGCAGGCACTGAATGTGACTTGCCTCGTGCTCTGGTGGAAGCTGCCGCCTTCAGCCTAGAGTCAGAAACTCTGCTGCGCACTGTGATTGCTTAGCAGCTGCCCAGTAATAAAATGTAATGCATTAGCATCTCAGCGCTTTACAGCATTATTTAAATATAATGGTCCACTCATACATAGTTCCTTCTGCAAGGGGCTTTAGTATGAGAACATTACTTGTCACCTCTTTTGTTCAGGATACATAAATCATAGGCTTGGCCATTATTTTTCTGTAAAGGCTCCTACGCATTGGAGCTATCGTTGGAAAACAGGGATTTTCAAATGACTTTCTGAAATGTTTTTAGTGGTTTATCTGCTCATCCCTAGGGCCTTCCTCAGAGTTGCTGCAGCCTTTAGAGGTAGGGTCTGGCCTGGTTTTTAGAAGATCATACGAACAAGAGAGAGCTTTTATGCTGTCTCCTTTCCCAGCTCCTTTAGTCAGATAAAGTTCCCATTAAAGTCAACAGGCTATTTTTCCCCCCCCTAGGAGTACAGGGTCACGCCCTGTCTCTGTTGGCATCATGCAGGCACCATTGACAAGACAGACTGTTTAATGGGTTTTTCTGAGTCATTATGGTCCATCAAGTCAAAACCTACTTAGGAATTTTAGTCTGAGAATAATTGGCTGGATAGACTGTAATAGCTCCTTTGAAATGACTGCCAGGTAAATGTGAGTCTCATTCACAGGCAGTATATTCTCAAGTTGAAAATCCGTATGAAATATTTGATGAGTAAACTTTTATCTCATAGGCTAAAATCCATATCTGATTGATTTTACTGTATGAGCTATAAAGAAAAGTCTAATCCTGTTATGGATTCAGAGCCATCAGTGTATTTTCTTTAAAGCCAAGTTTGGTTTCTTTTCATTTGAAGAACATCTCAAAACTACATGCTTTTGAAATGTATATACTATTTTCAGGTGTGCATTGTTTAGAGAAGCAGCAAATGACTCATCAGCTTTTGAAATACACATTTTCCTGACAATGCACTAACGATGGGGTGCTGTTTGGAGAGCGGTTCAGTTAGAGAAACGTACCTCCTGAAGGAGTGGTCTTTGTGGCAGACGTATCTACCCTTGTGGTAGGAGCCTCACCTGGACACCTCAGTCAGTAATGTTGCATCTTGTCAACTCAGCCTAGAGCTGGACAAGTTGTGTGGAACATAATAACACTTAAAACATCTTTTTTCTTCCATTCCAAGTTAAAAGTTTTTGTTTAAAGACCAGCAAAACCCATGGCATTGTATCAGGGCCTGAAGAAGCACAAGTGGCAGTGAGCAGGTCAGCGTCCTCACTGAGGCTAAGTGAACTGAGAAAAGGTGCAGAAAAAGAGATAAAACAATTTCACATTTTATTTTAGTCTTTGACTTCAATAATAGTAATGTTAACCGTTACTAAGATGATTTTAGTTTTTAAATAGCAAAGCATGCACTCAAAGTGACTCTGAAATCAGGTCTAGATGTTGCAATGGTCACTAATAGCATTGGTAGTTTTAAACCTCAGACTGCTAGTTGTATTTCTTCTTTCAGGGCATAAATGCATCATCTGTGGAAATCAGAAAGAAATTTTTTCCTTTTTTGTGTGTGTACTTACGAGAAGAATTTAGTTGGGTCGATTACTGAGGGAAGGGATGTGAAGGAAAAGCATTTCAGAGACACGAACGTCGAGTACTTGCAGGCCCTGAAGAAAACCACAAAATAGTTGTCCTTATTCACATCCTGAGGTTCATTCTGATTAGAATGGATAATGTCTTCCCAGTTTTGTGGGGAAAGTTGTTGTGCAAAGATTGCTGTATTATCTTTTAATCCAAATGGTATTTTATAGCAGTTTAAAAAGTCATCCCTTAACAGCATGCCCCTTACACACTGTCTCATTAGAAAGTAAAAAACCAAAAAGCTTAAAATATTTGTGACAGAAGCTACCGAGTGAATATTCACATCCAAGCAGAAGACTGAAGCATGCTGACGCCTTCATTTTTGCTCCTTATAGTGACACTGTGTGGATGAAACCAGGAGTACACGTACAGAATAATGTCAGTGAAATCCCGGTTAAAATAGTAATGCCTGCAAGTTGTACCTGCCTCTGTTTATTAAACCTGGACTAAAAAAACCCCGGTGAGAGCAGTGCGTTCATGGGTTTGTCAGAGGAGGTGCGTGAGAACAGGCGCGTGGACGCCTGAGCGCCCCGAGCACTGGCGCCAGGCACCCCGCGGGTTTGTGCCTCGTGGCTGCTGGACACGGAGGTTCGGAGAACGTGCACCCACCCGCGCAGGCTCTGTGGTGTCTCATAGGATGGGACCACTGCAGCTTTTCCTACTTTTGGGGCCGCTACAGGCTGTCTTGCCTCTGGCCCGCCACATACTCACAGGAAGCATATAGGCACTTGATTGCCTCGAACACCTATGCCATCTGTCAAATCAGAGTGAAATCAGCCAGCAGGTACATGGGTACATGTACACTGTAATCAAATAAGCTTTGTTTCCATAGAAAATCAGGCTAAAAACATAGATGCACAATTTGCTGCCTGACCATGCAGAGCAATATATGCCATCAGCTTCTATCTACCCATTGACAGATAAATTAAATGGTCTTATTTAATTCGTCAACTGAGCTGGAGGCACTTAGCAGCACTCCTGTCCTCCTGTTTGCATCTTCTCTTTTGGTAGCCTTATCCCCGTGCCAGTGTTCCTGCTGAACAAGGGATGCTGTCCTGCACCGTCCAAATTGTGCGTGTGCAGGCACAGTGAAAGCAAAGAGGTAGACAGGAGGTGCTTGGTGACACAGCTCCTCCCCAGCCAGGTGAGGAGCCCTGTCAGGTGTACACCAAATCCAAAACATAAGGCCAGAAGCAGGGAGCTTTGCATCAGCTCTGCTCCCAGAATGCCCAGCCAGCCCTTCTGTCTCCATGGCTGTATCTTCATGTCTGCCTGACCTCTCCTCCAACTTAGAAACCACCAGCTAGTCTCAGCCACATTTAATGAAGAGGGAGTTTTCTCCAAAACGTTAAAGGATACTACAATTTTTGTGAAAATAGGCAGCTGAATAAAGGAGAGAGAACTTATTCGTGCCTTCACTGAAGGAAATGCTCCTGAATGTGTGCCCGGCTAGATGGCAGGTTAGAGACAAGGCACACCAGGCTTTGCTAGCTCACCTGGTCATGGGATTACTGTAAGGAAGCCTGGGGAGAAGTTGGGACATACCAGAGCTGTTAACTGCAGGATGTTGAGCTCTGTGTGTGGACACCACTCATCCTGAATGCCTTGCAGTGGTCTGCAGGATTCAGCCCTGGTGGCAAGGCAGTGGAACAGGTTGCCCAGAGAAGTCGTGGATGGCCCATCATTGGAAGTGTTCAAGGCCAGGTTGGATGGGGCTTCAGCAGCAGACACTCGGCATTAATTTTGGAGGCACGAGGAGGATGAACTCATATGTGCCTAGCAGTCCTGACTAGAAAAATTAATTATTTTCCTGCATACCTGAGTTGCATGTGAAAGCAGACAGGTGGCTAAAACTTTTCTCGGAGTTAGGTGGATGGAGACAGACCTCTTTCGAGTTAAAGGCTGGAAATGTAATATTGTGCCTAGCATAAGGAAAGTTGTTCTATTTGCAGTACTGCAGAAAGAAGAAAAAAATGATAATTGAAGAAAAATTTTGATGATGTGGTTCTCTTAGTAAATTGGGAACAATGACCCTTGAAGGACCATAAAGAAAGTGAATGTCAAGATAATTTATTATTGTTACATTATCTACCTCATTTTTCACTTTGTCTTACTGAGTAGTTATATCCCTTACAAGGTAATGCCCCAAACATTAATGAGCACCTTTTTATCTTTCACGAGTGTGAAAAAGCAACAAACAACTTTGAAAAGGGATATTTTCTGCCAGATTTTTGTGTGCTTAATTGTTTTGACACCAAAAAAATGAAGGATTCATTTGATGTGGAGCATGTATTTGATTGGCAAACCACCCACAGTCGCTAGGATAGCTGTTAAGTATGTGAAGCTCCTGGACACTTCCCTCTGAAATAGCTTTGAAGGAGCTACTGTCTCAGTTCCAGGAGTCAGCTGGAGACAGAAGAAGCATGGTTGCTGTGGCTAATTGGTTTGCTGTTGGCTTGTTTTGTTTTGTTCTGCCCTGTCCTCCAGGAGAGCCAGTTTCTATGCCTGTCGCCTTGACAAGAACCTCTATGTAATCGGTGGAAGAAACGAAACTGGCTACTTGTCCAGCGTGGAGTGCTACAATCTGGAGACAAACGAGTGGCGTTACGTGTCTTCGTTACCGCAGCCTTTGGCAGCCCACGCAGGAGCCGTTCACAATGGCAAGATATATATTTCAGGCCAGTATCTTTTATAATTCCTGCTATATAACAAAAAAAAAAAAATAAAACAACCCAAAACAAGAACAACAAAAACCCAGAACCCAAAATCATAGAGCTAAATTCCTGCTGCAGCACAATGTCTTTATTTACATTAATTAACAGAAGTATATTTACTTTGCAGGAGGTGTTCACAATGGCGAATATGTCCCCTGGCTGTACTGCTATGACCCTGTGATGGACGTCTGGGCCCGAAAACAGGACATGAACACAAAGCGAGCAATCCACGCTTTGGCTGTAATGAATGATCGACTGTATGCAATTGGAGGAAACCATTTGAAAGGTCACATTTTTAATAGCGAAAAAGCGTTTCAGTGTGCCCCGTCTCCTGATAAAGAATATTTTTGTTAGATAGTCATTGTTAAATGCATTAAAAACCAGGCAACACAATTTAACAGGACACTTGAGCCAGCAATTTTAAAAACATTTTATGCAAATTATTGTAAAATTATAACAGTACATTAAATATATGAGTAATGAATGCTTTAGATAATAAAAATGGGAGCTTCCATTACTCCAAGGCATGGACAATTTGTCATTACCAAGAATTCAATGGAACAAACAGATTATTCTTTGACCCGAAAGTACCAGCAATATTTTCCTCTGTAAATCATTTTCCAAAATGTGCAGTTAGAGAGAGCTTTATTCAGAGCAACACACAAAAACAAGCTCCTGATTTAATGAAGGAAAAAATCCCCAAACCTCCAGCCATTAAATATTAGGACTAGGCTCTTTAGATCCCCTTTTAGTATTAAATGTAGCTTGTTAATTATAATTCTTTTTAGAGGTCTCGTTTTCATCTTTTGAAGAGGTCTCATATTAAAATAACTACTGCTTAGGCATCTGGTATTTTTGTCTTAATACCTACATGCTGTTGCTATTACTGCTAAAGAGACTTTACTTGATCCAGCCACTTAGACAAAAAGCACAGCTCCTGCTCCTTTGTCCCCTGACAATATTTGACAGTTTATATTCCCATTTTTTCCTTTCTCCTTTCGTGCTTAAAAAAAAAAAAAAAAAAAGCCTCACAACAACAAGAAAGAGAAAATTGTAATGCAAGAGAAAAAGTGATGTTAACTGCCAGCAACACACGCCATGTGCCTGGATGACTCCGGTACCCGAGTCCCTGTGAGGCTCTGACACCACATGCTGCCTTTGAAGATCTGAATGCCTGTGGAGCACGTAGGGGACAAAGTCTCAGATGTAAATTTTCCCTGACAAATAGTACTGGGGCATAAACCCCTGCAGCCAGGTGCAGGGCTGCTGTGCCTCCACTTCCCACCCCCAGTTGTGATGGGTATTCCTGGACTGGACCTTACAGGGTCCAGCAAATTTTGTAGAGGTTGCAGAGCTCCACAATGTTGGCTTTTTCTCCTACTGAAGTGAAAGTTTAAATGTCACAGCACTCTTGCAGCCAAAGCAGATGCTTTGGTTTGCATAAGCTTGAATCGTTTCCATCCTGCCTTCTCCTTCTTTCTTCACCCAGTTTCACCTCCCATCCTCTGGGAAAGAAGGAACTTCCAATAAACATTGCATTTTTGCCTCTAGAGCTGTTGCCCTAGGTGCCTTTGTTATGTATGAATTATTCGCTGTTGTGAGAGGTGATTGACATCCAGGCTTCTGGAAAGCCACCTGCTGTCTGGAAGAAGGGCTTTCTGGAAAACTGCTTTCTTCTGTAAAGTGAAGCAGAAGGAGGAACTGCAAGGCAAGGGAGGAGGGAGGGGACTGAAGCGCAGATGAAACGCTACAAATTCTCCAACCGGGTGGGAATAGCAGGGCTCCATGGCGAAGCCCTCCTTTGTGAAGCTGGATCTGTACACTGTGTCAGCAGTGCATTTACCGCATCACAGCTAGTCATGTGCATACTGCAGTTTCTTACTGAGCTTTTGACAGGTTCTGGGGGCACTGCGGTGGCCTGTCTATGGCCCCTTGAAAACTTTACAGCAATGAAAAATTATTTCGTCACAGCTGTTCATTCCTGACATAAATAATACTTGTACAAGCAACATCATTGTGAAGTACCAGTATCACCAAATGCCCTTTTCCAGGAAACCTAACTTCTCTTTTCTATCATACCTTGATGGAGAAGACAGTAGTGTCAAGTAAAGCATCCCAGCATATTAAGAAAGCCATAATTTTACTGCCGTGCTTATGATAAAGAAGGTAGTTTGAGCTAGGGAAATGTCTAATTGTTGGAGCAGGAACCAGGACTCCTGAGTTCTATGTCCATATTCAGCTCGCTTAATTGATACTAAACATCACAACTTGAGAGTCTTGAGCTGAGACCCATCTGCCCTTTGGTGATCACAAAGCGGCATGGAGCCTTTTTCGGTCTGTCAGGGAAGGATGGGGCCACTGTTGGGGTTTTTTTGTTATTATTACATTTTCTGTTGCCTTAAAGACTTTGTCACATCACAGCTACTTGCTTAGAGTACCAGCTTAGATGAGCTTGAAAATTGAAGCTGGGCCTGAACATCACATCCATCATGCTAAGCACCTTGTCCCTCTGGAAGCAAGTGGCATCAGTTGTCTAAGGTCTACCTTGACTTGTTCGGCATTAATTTCTGAGCGAGATTTAATCTTTTGATTTTTGAATACATCAGATCTGCTGACCTTTGAGAAAGACTGCCAGGACAGTCTTTTTGTACATGTTCAAACTCACATTAGCACTGACAGATGAGGAGGAATATTGCTTGAATGTACTTGCATCATTGATAGGTGATTACTGAGTGTTACTTTCTGATCTGTTCAGTTTTTATATGTACTTGTGATTTGTAGAAGACTCTAGAACTATTGGTAAAAGCTTTCAGTCAGCATATTTATTTGAACTGAAACAACGAGACATTAACGTTAGACAAGGTGGCTTAAAAGTATATGGCAGTATTTTCTAGAAGAAAATTTAACAATGATGTTATAACTGCAATAATTGTAACTGTAAAACCAAATAATAAAACATTATGTCACAATGCACATTCTCTTTTCTCAATGCCCTCGTCCAGGTTTCTCCCATCTTGACGTAATGCTTGTGGAATGCTACGATCCAAAAGGTGACCAGTGGAATATCCTCCAGACGCCTATTCTGGAGGGTCGCAGTGGCCCTGGCTGCGCAGTCCTTGACGACAGTATTTACCTTGTGGGAGGCTACAGCTGGAGTATGGTGCGTACCTGCTTTCTACGGTGACCCTTCCACTCCTTCTGAGCTCTTGCAGCCGGGCTGCTTATTACTCAGACGGGATGGAGAGGAGATGAGGGATGAAGTAGCTGCAGGGGCAGGTTTTGGTTTGGTTTTCAACTTGTGGGGAACTCGGAGTATTTTTTCACCTTTGTGTGTTTCTATTTAGATGAGTTATTACCAAATTGTATTCACTGATATGGAGTAATATAAAAAATTGGATGTAATTTGGCAAAAGTGACTGACAGGACGGTAAGCCTGCATGTAAGCAGGTCTTAGAAGTAAGGTCTGCTTATAAGGCACTTGTGAAAGAGCCTGATTTTCAGAGGCTGGGCCCTCAGCCCTTATCAATACCAAACCTCTTGAAGGGCTCTTGAATTAAGGCCCAAAACCACGAGTCGCTTTCAAAAGTGGCTTTTAATCTTTAAATCTGATGTGGGACTTGGATTTACCTTAGGCCATGTTTAATATGACTTTTTGTTCTATTACAGGGAGCATACAAATCTTCGACTATTTGCTATAGTCCTGAGAAAGGGACTTGGACAGAACTAGAAGGAGATGTTGCCGAGCCACTTGCAGGACCTGCTTGTTCAACTGTCATATTGCCAGCCTGCGTACCGTACAACAAATGATAGTCAAGGAGCACTGACACGAACACTGATTGCATTTGGGAAAGTAATGACGGGTGACGTAAATATTTTATTAGAACAGGATTCCTGTTAAAACAAAGCTACCGTAATTGACACCTTATTCCATATTTATGCTTTAGGAGCAAACTAAAAGAAAACAAAAACCAAGTGTTGTCCCATCTCAGATAAACGCCGGTGTCTTATGAAGAAAGTAGCTAAAACGCACTGAACATCACACGCTGACAGACTGCCATTTCAGACTGATTTTAACTTTTTTCCTGCTGCAGAGACATTCCTCACATCAAATTTAACTTTAAAAAAAAATGAAGGCTAAATGTTCAAATGCAGCCTGAAGAGACAAGATCAGTATTGTGCATTGTATCTACCTGCATGTGATCTGTGTTGAAGTCATGAGGATGTTGTTTTCATGAATGCTTCGGAATTCAGATAGTGAAAAGCTCACACTGCATTGCAGAATTGTCTCCTCCTCTGTAATCCTAACCTACAGCTACTTCACATGCTCTGCAAGCAACACAGCATCAGAAGATTATAAAAGGTAAAGAGATATCATTCAGTTTTTGCACAGCTTGGCATCTAATGCGCTCTGCCTTCAAAGTCCCCATGTGTAAGTGCAGCGGAAAGCAGACTACAATGAAAGCCATGCTTTACAGAGCACTTCTTGCAAGAGCAGCTTAGGGATTAGATCAAATTCTTCTAATCATGCTTGTGTAAAGTCAGAGTAATTTCACTGAAATCACATGGAGTGACTGTTTTTGCATTAGTACAACTGGAATGTGGTCCTACACCTGAAATTCTGGGTTCATAAAGCAAGTTACTTCTATGGCCTCTTAACAAAGCACCGGAACCCTTACTTACTTTTCACTAACCTGTTAGTTAGGAGCATCCGTGCTAGTTGCTTCCAAAGACAAGAAGACTGCTTTTAACTATAAATGTATTACTTTGGACTCTTAAATGATTATGCACATTTTTTGAGAGACACTGGTAAGTAGTTAAAGTACTCCTGTGTGGTTGATCTTAAAATGTACTCAGATTTTTACTGTTGATCCAAAGTAATATGAGGCTAGACTCTCCACTGCCTTATAGCCTGTGTAGTTATTTACACATTGCAGAGCGAGTCCAGAATGCTACCACATGGGACCGGCAACATTTAGGACTCGCTTCATATGAGTTCATAGCTGCTTGCACAAATCAGGCTGTCCATGTTTTAAGCTTGTGTCTTTCTGTCCTGGCTTTGCAAAAGCAGTGACAAAATCTGAGCCTGATTCTTCACCACCTTGCAGTTAACGTAATCATCTACACCTCAGCAAAGTATATGCATAATTCTTCCGTTGTGGTTTAGTGGTGCTGCATCCGTTACCCTCAGGACTATGCTCTTCGCTGGTATAAACTGGCATTGCTCCGTTGAACCCAATGGATGTACTTTGGTTTATGTCAGCTAAGAATCTGGCCTTTAATTTGCCTGGTTGTAACTGGCTGCACCAGATAAAAGGCAAAGAAGACTCATCCTGCATTTTCAAGCCTGCGCATATCTTTCATAATAGGACTTAATGCTAGTGCATTAAGCAAGGAGCAGGCAACTACTGGAGGTTGGTTTCTGCTGCAGAGGCAATAGATGGGAGGAAGAATTCATTATTTGCTTTGCAAAATAGGAAGAGGGCGAATGTACACAAAAATTACACTATATATCGATGCTTGAGAGCAATATAAATAATGGAGAGCAAATACCATGGGACTGTTTCTCTCTGGCATCAGTCCGGTTTTATTGCAGTGCGACTCTCTTGCTTGCAGCAGAATTACACAGTTGTAAAATTGGAGTAATGCAGTAAAGACTGGTACCACACAAATGCAATAACCCAATTGACGAGGTAGCTGCACGCCTGGAAAAAAATTGATTAAACAAAATAATTGCGTGAAGATGCTAGTATTTGAGAGTGTCGTTGGGGAGTTTTCCAGTGAGCATCACTAAGGAACTCGTAAAGGTGGAGTGTATATTCTGAAATCTCAATCCATTTCTACTATATAGTGCAATCTTAGTTGGTTTTCTATTTATTTATATTGTTCAGATCCAAGGGATCCCTTGTAAAATATATTTGGTGCAATCATGACTTTTTTTTTCCCTTTCCTGTTGAAAGTATATAAATATAAATATATATAAAAAGGAAACTGTTAAGATACTAAATGAGGAAACCTTGAATGACATATAAGGTCTGCCATTAAGCACTGTCACCTGTCTCTACTAAAACGTAGCATTTTTAAAGGATATTTGTTGTCCTTTGAAGTGGTTCTTTTTTTAACAAGATAATTTAAAGATTTATGAGGACTGTATGTAAATCTTTCTATCTTTCAGGAAGGCATGACCAAGGAAAGTGCTAACTGTCACACAAAGAATGTAAATTTTGTACAGTACTAGACTGTGTAAATGAAGCTTGCTTGTAGGGGGGAAACTTTAAATAAAACTTTATGTACTAATTCAACTGTCTGCCATATTCCTACTTATAAAGTGTATGTATAAATAATATCTACATTAAATTCTTTGGAACTTTTTTTACCATGTAGATGCGTAAACTTCTTTTATTTTGTGGCAGTACATAACGGCCTCATTGTACTCCAAGTGTCGTTACTCGGTGCTTGTAAACGCAGCAGCAACGCCGTAAAATGTTGCGAGTCAGAGTCTCCCCCTGAGCCCCCGTGCCCGGCCGGTGCTTCCAGCAGGGAAAGCCCCACCTGCGTGCCCGCAGGCAGGGCCGGACCTCAGAAGCCTACGGACACGATCGCAATCAGATGGCTGTGAAATGTCTCTGCCTCGCGCTGCTCGGCCCGTTCCTCCGTCCCATGGTCAGGTAAGTGAAAAGGATGCTGCCCAGTTAAATGCAGTCGTGCTTTGGGGAGTTAAATGCTTGTCGTGGCAATTTCATCCCTCTTCAAAATATCCCTCCTGTGGTGATTAACCCTTCCAACTGTGGGTATTTGGAGAAGACGAGGCAGAGTGGAGACCTTATCGCACTCTGCAACTACCTGAAAGGAGGTTGTAATGAGGTGGGTGTTGGTCTCTTCTCCCAAGTAACAGATTATAGGACGAGAGGAAGTGGCCTCAAGTTGCGTCAGGGGAGGTTTAGATTGGATATTAGGAAAAATTTCTTTACTGAAAGAGCGGTCAGGCATTGGAATAGGCTGCCTGGGGAAGTGGTGGAGTCGCCATCCCTGGAGGTGTTGAAAAAACGTGTAGATGTGGCACTTTGGGACATGGTTTAGCAGGCATGGTGGTGTTGGGTTGGCATTTGGACTTGATGATCTTAGAGGTCTTTTCCAACCTTGATGATTCTATGATTCTAAGAGCCAAAGAGAAACACAAGAAAATACAGTAAAAGAGGACATGAAATAAACATGAAACTAAACAAGCACTTGGTGATGGTTTTCTTCAGCTAATCATTAGCAGTGGTCTAGCTGTCAAGCAGAAGAATCAAATCAGCACTTAGGTGTTGCAGTGTTCAAGATTTCAATGCCCAGATGTAAGTACGACAGAAATGATGGAGGAGCTGCCCCGCGGCACCTCTCTGCAGTGCCTGGGCTGCAGCGAGCACCCAGCATCAGTGGCAAGGGAGGAGAGCTGATGATGATGGTGAGGAGCAGAGGAGGAGCAGACGTGTTGCAAGTCCTGGTCCCAGGCTGGAGGGAAGTGTCTTCTGCGTTTCTGACTCACAGATGAGAGTTGTCTTTGGGAGTTGGATACCTGGAGTGTTCCTGCATCCTCCTTTTCTGCTGTCGTGACTGCCAAACTTTAATCTTCTCATCTTTGTCCTCAGCAGGACCAACGCGCCTAGGTACTTTTGCAGAGCTGGGCCTGGAACGCAACAGACCCGGGAAGGGCGCTCTTTCCCTGTCCCTGAGCTGTGGTCCCATCCACCGCCTGAGAAGTGTGAGAAGGCCAGGGTGCTGCTGACGTGCAACCTGTTACGTACGCCCTTAAAGAGGGCAAAGATGGCATTTCAGAAATACACTTTTCATTGATTATAGCACTGTCTCCAAAGGTACTGTGCACCCACCTCCCAAAAGCTGGCATTGCTTTCCTTCACGTGTTTGTCCCCCTTCCCGCTTTTAATACAATGATTTACTCTGCTAGCTGCATCTGTGAGCCAATTTCTGAGAAAAATCCATGCCAAACCTCATTACATATGCCAGTTTGTATTGTATTATAATCACTCGCCGGTATAGTACTCTAGTTCTCTTGTTTTTAAGGGACAGACCTTGCAATTTAAATGGAGTTGTCCAGGGACAGGCAAAGGAGACAGAAATCCCAAACGGCGCTAAAAAGGACAAAGCTGTAATTGCCAACCGACACACTCCTGAGCAGTTTTAAGATGCACGTTCTCATTTCTGTTGTTAGTGTGTCAGCGGAAAAGAGTCAGTGCTTCAGCCTCTCAGGCCCGGACCAAGGAAACAGCAGCGGCAGCGCTAGAGGTCAGAGAGGGTAGCGGGAAGGGAAAGTACACTAATGAATTCTGGAGGGCTTGTAATGCCATAAAAGATTCAGTTAATCTGCAGCATAGATGTTGATCAGTGAAACTGAACCTAACTCTGTGGACCTTGTCAGATGTATTCTGTGCATGTCAGTGTTCCACACCAATTACAGATTTTAGAAGATGCTCTCATGCAAAACTACGTGTCCTAATATATAAGCCAGCTCAGATGTAACTAAAATTAAAATCTGACTGTGGCAAATCTCTGTGATCCTGATATATGAAAATCCAAATAAATTATTTGTTCCCAGAAATGAAAAATAACTTCAGCAGGAAATTTCAAAATTACTTATGCAGGATTAATCCAGTTCAATGAATGCATCTTGTGTTGATTAATAAAGCATTCCTGAATTGCAAAGTAAAACAAGAGGAGACTTCTGGTGCTGATACATTTGTGTATTTCTGAAGCTAGAGAGAAATGCGTGCTTGCAAGAGATGTGGTCAGCCAGTGTAAACAGAGATTGAATACAAATAGTGATTTTCTAATCGTCTGTTTTCTCCCTGCAGCAGCAAACTACCTTTGTGTCATTGATCCTTTCTTGAAGAACACAGGTGCTATGCTACCTGCCACAATATTGAATGACAACAGGCATCTGACATGATTGCACAATGACTCCAATTAGCATCCAGACGACATCTGCAGTCTTATCTAGCAAAGAAAAGCAAAATTTGAGCTACTTTCTGCTGATTTTCTTGCCCCACAGAGTAGAAATTTTGGTGAAGTAGCACTAGCTTTTGTGATCTGCCGTCCTTGAATTTAATTGGGCTTAGAGGTGAGCAGATACAGGGAATCTATTTTGAAAGTGAAAACAAGAGAAGGAGATTTAAACAAATGTAGTATTTTCACAAAAAAAAAAATCAATTGAACTTATTCAAAGTGTTCTCATCACTTAATCTAAAAACCTGTTCATCAGTTTGGAGAACTGCCTTCAATCCTTGCAGCGTTTTCAAAAGGAATGTTTGTTAATGGTTGAAGTATTTTGCAAAATACCTTTAAATTCCTTATGGTTTTATCTTTAAGAAATGTTTCCTCCCATCACCCTTAAACATCTTCCAGAAAACCACACTGGAAGGATCGTGTTTGTAAAGCTTGCTTAGTATCTCGGTATCTTGTATGGTATTCAGTTCCTGATACTTTGCAAACTCATTTGTATTTTTGTTTGCATTTGTGCAAAACAATTCACTTTCCAAAAAAACTTTGGCTGATCAAGAATATTTTGTATGAATGGAGTAAGTGAACTTTAAACATACCTCACGATGAATAGTGAATACCGAGACTAATGCTCCATTGCACAAACAGGACCAGAAAAATTTTTGCTTCCTGTATATTTAGGGGGTTTTGGGAAAGGTGTATAAATATACACATACACATCTCCACCCGAAAAATGTCAGTGTAACATATGTTCATAGGCCATGGCAAGGACTGCTGTGCCATTGTTTTTGCTAGAGCTGTAAACTCAATAACAGCACAGCAACTTGGATCTTTTTCTTTAAAAACCACCTCTTTAACTGCAAAGATGCCATTAGTCACAGCAGGGAGCGTAACCAGAAGGAGGATGTCTGTAACTATAGCAAGGGAGCACATTAAACTGTAGGTCAAAATCATGACTGACTGATTACCTTCAGGGTGAAAGTAAATCTTCAGTCTTGCCAGAGTGATAGGCAACGGGACTGAGTGGGGCTTGCCGAGGTCATCCCTGCCCCCCCCCCAGCACCACGGCGGGGTCGGCGATGCCCCGCGCGCTCCCAGCAGACGTCTGCTGACTCGCCTAACCTTCGTCGGGATGCGTGACGGGATGCAGCCATTGTCGTCATTAGAAAATGCTTCCTAATGTCGAGCTTAAATGTCTCATTAGTTTAAAGGCACGATTCCAGGAAGAACCTAAAAAAGAAAACAAATATTTTCCAAAAATTTAAGTCCACAATTAAATCGTCTAAAACTTTCACAAATGACAGAACCTTCAAAGCTGCTTTTCCTTCTGCTCTCAGCGGGTAAGGAGAACTGTTCATTCCCACTCTGTTTTTGCTGCAGGTTTTTTTTTTGCAAACCCCAAAGACTACCACTCTTCACTTTTCCCTAGGCCTGTGACTCAGTCTCTCCTCTCTGACTGTGGATTTTACATCTACCAGCAGTCTGGTTTTTTCCCCCTTTGAGCTGATCTCCAGCTGGCCCACATCTTCAGCTGCGCGTTGACCGGTAGGGAGAAGACCCGAAGATTTCTGTCTAACCGGCAGCAATGCAGTCCAGGGTTGAAGTGGACTGAGGCTTTGCAATGAGGTCTTTCCTTCATTAGTAAGCCTCCCTGTGCTTTGCCCAGGCCAGAGCTGATCCGACTGATATTCTGGTACTATTCAAGATAAAACATCCTCTGCATAACAGCACTTCCACTGAAGATGAGGATGAAAGCCGTAGTCTGGCTGCGCAGGATTCAGGTGGAGAGTCCAATCCAATAAGCTTTAGTGAACGGAGTTTACATACGGGACTGCATGAAGATTAATTGACCTGCTGTAGGAAAGTGTGGCACTTTTATCAGTGGCTGGGCACTCAGAAAAAAATACTCTGGTCTTTCAAGCTCTTTTGCTTCTTTTAGTGGAATAAAATGAAAGACATTTGTGAAGAATTATGTCTGGCACACCACCACCTCTTGTGACTTCTTCTCCGAGCATTCACTTTTGCCATGATGTATTCCACTGTTTTCAACAGCTACTGAGCACTGCCAGTACCTGAAACGAGAAGATAATTTTCTCCAACAGTGGTCTGTTTTGATTAGCACAAGGGTGTCATGCTCTGGATTCCTTCCTCTCGTTTTCAGGCCGTGGCTCAAGTGAGGACAATTTTCATAGCTATACGTATTCACGCTTCCAATCACAAAAGCACCAGCTGTCCTGTTTGTCCTGTGAAAAATGCCATTGGACACCAACTTCAGTTGATTCCAGCATGGTTACTTACTCTGAGCGCATTTACCATCTCTGTGTCCGTCCCTGGCCCTGTAGTTCAGAGTTTAATCAGAAAACCTTTTGTTGCAATCCGTAGCGATACTGGATGTGGTTCCTGAGTCTTTGCATTCAGGGTTGCAATAACATTGGCCATTCCTCTTACAATGGGGAAAAGGAAATAAAGGGTTGTAGCCTTGGCCTGCAAAGTGAATTGTATATTAGATTCCATGTCTAGTCCAGCCCGAAATGTCGGTGAGTGACGCCTCAGACTAGCCTACGCCCCAGTCACTGTACACCTTGCATTTCTATACCAGCCCATTGGGCAGGCCACGGGCTGTGGGGCTTCACTCCCTCCTCTCTCCTCCATTCCCTGGAAAAGTGCGATGGCTCATTCAAACGCCCCCCCGGTGCCCCCCCCAGCACAAGGTATTCCCGGGCCGTGCCCCGTACTTGCCTTCCCCGGGGCCCCTCGCTCAGGGCCAGGCTGTGGCGCTGGCATTGGCCACACAGCCGGGACTGTCACCATGCCCTGACCCCAGCCCCATTTCAGATGAAGCGAATAAACCGCACTGTTTTAGCGAATTAACCATGCAAACATTTTAGGACCCAGCTGCAGAACAGAATTGGCACCGTGGTACTTCATCAGAGGACACTTATTGATAGCTATGGAGAGGACTCACAAAATCATTTTTTAGACCTGGAACCACACTTCATAGATGAGAAAAAGAGTCTTCCTTCTGTACTCATTGGTTCCAATTAGAGGATGAACTGTCCTCTATTTTCCAAAGCGTGTTTGATTTTGAATGGGTTTCTCATGGACGGTGGGCTACCTTTGGCAAATCTCATTTTGACAAGTACTAATTATGGACAACGCAGTGGCAGACTGTAATCTCTGTCATGAGAGCTATCAACAGGGATGCAGCAAAGGCTTTAACAGTGGGTGGCAGTACTCTGGGTCAAATTAATCACCACCATAATGACAACGAAATCAGTAGAGCTTTGGGATGTTAAGGTTGATAAAAGAAGCCATTCTGTTCTCTGTCTGGCTATTTACATTGCAGCCTGGCCTCAGCTCGAGCTAATCCTTTATCACGGTGTTCAGGGCTGGCTTTTTTTGGCACGGGGGAGAGAGAACAAAGAGCAGCCCCC
>Ga0065711_1031392_pt1 | contig 29792 bp, 22 predicted proteins | sample Hoacrofraction12_FD_59098 | JGI IMG/M metagenome (GOLD analysis project Ga0065711, IMG submission 59098) | Hoatzin crop microbial communities from Cojedes, Venezuela - Epithelial fraction 12 v2 (version 2) | ecosystem: Host-associated > Birds > Digestive system > Esophagus > Crop | place... | reverse complement strand
CCTAAACCTACCCTGTTTTAGTTTAAAACCATTACCCCTCGTCCTGTCACTGTTGTCTCTACTAAAAAGATTGTCCCCATCTTTCCTATAGGCTCCCTTTAAGTACTGAAAGGCTGCCATCAGGTCTCCCTGCAGCCTTCTCTTCTCCAGGCTGAACAAGCCCAACTCTCTCAGCCTGTCCTCCTAGGAGAGGGGGTGCATACTGTGCTGTATTACTCACTGACTGCTGCTTTGGTAACATGAGCACAACTTGTTTTTTACTGTAAGCTGGACTCAGACATTTGCATATTGTTTTTTACAGTAGTGTCTAATATGCTGAAAGCTGCCGGAGTCATTACAAAATCATCAGTGCTCATTCCAGTGTGATAGACTCTGTTTGTCTAGCTGGCTGTTTTGCTACCATGTGTATTTATTGAAGCTGGCTGAGTATCTTATTCAGTGATGTTTTGTTTATTTGTTCAAGAACGAGTTCATCAAAATTCAGCCAAGCTCTCCGTCCTCAACATACACAAATCTAATCCAGCGTTTTGAACACACCCATCGCAATAGCAGCTGAATGCAAAATTGAATGCGATTCAAAAACTGAATGCAAACTTGATAGAGGCAATGAGAAAAGTCTGCCTCCCCACAAATCCGTCCCAGGTATTACTCCACAATACTCCAATGGCCTCTGAGAGGTGAAGGCACCATTTTTCCCTTTAAGGCACCAGCCTAGCCTGGTAACTCAAACTAAACTCGAATGCTGAGTCCCTGGGGGGGTTTCTAGCAGGTGCCTGTCTCCGGGCGCCTCAACTAGTAAAGTGGTCATGATGTCATGTCCAATGTTGTGGTCTCATCAGGGAGGCTGATTTGTGTTGCATTAAGCAAGACAGAGTTGCTAATCTCCACTGAGGTTTACATGGGAAAATTTAAAGCCTATTCCAGTATATTAAATGAGGCTGAAAAGCTTCGATCAATAATTTCCCTTGTATGAAAAATAAGAGATGAAAATGATGGTAGATTGATTCAAAATACTTAATGCCAGATACCAGCTGATGGAAGTACCTTGTAAATAGCATTTTGTATGGTTGCCAATGAATTAGTCTAAATTGTGAGGGTGATTGAAATGTATTTTATAATGTTCGTCTCCACTTTAGTGGCCATTTACAAAATTTAGAAGAATATGAAATCCCCAAAGAGTAAGTGAGCAGCCAGCAAAAAAACAGAGTAGGTAGCTGTGGGAGATGAGATCTTGGAGTACTTTATAAGACAAAAAACGAAAGGTTTTTACAGGCAAGAAGAATCAGTGCTAGTAGTGTTTTAAATTTTATAATGTGTTTTCTAAGTACCTCTCTTTTCATCAACCTTCTGTTTTACATGGAGATTATGATCTTTGATGTGGAAAGTGAAATGGATGGGCTTTTTTAAAGTTAATTTGGTAATAAAAGAGCACTGCCTTCTCTGAACAGCCCTGTGCTCATTTGGGGTGTTTTGTAGGACTACGTAGTATCTCATCACACTGATTTCTGCAGGGAATTAGGGGAATTGTGTTGCTTAGCTGGCTCACTGGAGCAGATGGTGACCTTGGGCGGTGGTGTGATGGCTTCTGAGGACAGCCCAAGGTCACAGCTATAAGAGGGTGCCCAGAGAGACCTCGGGATAGAGACCAGTTACATAGTCCATTGCAGCGTGTCCCTCCCTGTCGTTCAGAAGAGCTCTGCAGTGCTGCTTCTCTTTCTCTGAAGTTTTTCCTAGCTCTCAGTTGCTGTATGAGTTGTCGCAGGGCTGTTCCCACCAGTGCTTGGGGAAGGCTGCAGTGTGGGTCTGCCACGGCCATGCTTTTTCCATGTCCTCAGAGATAACAAACAGCTGGACAAACCAGCAGGAGTTGCTCCAGAAAGATCCATCCGTGTTGCAGCCACTTGGGAACTTGGCTTTCGTGCAGAAGCAGGAGTGAGCAACCATTTTTGCTTGTGTGCTCTTGCATTGGGTGCAGAGCCATTGGGGAAGGGGCTCTGCACGCTGCAAATCTGGGCCTTAACCACGCTGAAAACTTTATTTTGTGATGATTTTTTGCTTCTTAAATGTACTGTGGCACTATGGTACTGATATTGGAGTTGATTTCTCTGCTAGTTGAAGCCAAGACTTCATGCAGACAGATGCCACTCAAGCACTCGATGACATGTGGGTGATGGCCAGGCTGCCTGCATGGGGCTCGCTTCCAGTTTCTGCTGCCAGGCTGTGAACCCCAAGGTTCCCATCTCTATATGGGATTGTGCAGAAGTCTGCTTGGGCTGGGTGCTGGTTTTTTGTTTGCCTTCATAATGAATTTAGTGGGAAAGTCTCTGCTTCAAAGTCCTCTTGGGTGAAGTTGGCGTTTTTAGCAAAGTATTTTAGGTGCACTCCCACCTTCCTGCTCCAGGATCGTATAATCAGGAGGAAAAAGATGGTGTGCAGCTACTAGTGCTACAACAGGAGTGGCTGATGATGAGTTTTGTCCTTTACCTTTCTGTGTTTTATTGGAACTGGAAGGAAATGCAACCAAGGAGCGGCTGTAGAGCACTCACAGGGTTAAGTTGATCAGCAGTGCCAAAGGAAGAGCGCTAGAAAAGTAATATCTTCTCGTGAGTAACAGGAAAACAGCATTTCTTCTGGTGATTCAGTCTACTAATTAGTTTCCAATACTCAGTCCACAGGATTTTTGCAGGAAATAGGTCTTTCTATTTATAAATTGTTGTTCTATCAATCACAACTTTTAATTTGTGGCCTTGAGGATTTTCATTTCCTCTTCGTCAGGCGCGTTTTAACTAACCCGTGTTCTGTCAGCACTATACGAGCTACTGCCAAAACTCTTCTTGGGGAAGAGGGGAGCTGGACCAGGGCCGAGCCCCTCAGAGACCCCTTGGTACCTAGAAGTGACTGTGAGCAACGGTCCTTTCTTCGCTTGCTGGCTCTGCTGCCTGCCCTCGTCGCCTGCTGTGCTGACCTCTGTGGCCAGGACACACTGTGACAGCTTGCCCTCGGTTCCCGGTCAGTGTGCGCACGTAGGAGACCGCGGCTCAGCTCTGATTCTGCCTCTTGCACCAGAGACTCGTTACAACCTGGCAATCAGCAAAGTCCGTATAAGCCCTTGAAGGACTGGATGGCTCTCCACAGGTGATGTCTGACCTATTAATATTGATGAAGGTGAGGAGGACAAACAGATTTAGCTTGAATCTCAGGTCTTTGGTTAGAAAAGCACAATCCCCTACCTCCCACCCGAGCATGTTTAGTCTAAAGCTCTTACCCGAGCGCGCCGCTGCCCTGTTGCCTTCCTCACTGGAGCCTGTTGTGTTACCAGCTCCACACCACTGTGGGTGAAGGGGATGCAACCAATATGCTCAAATACCACTCGATTCCCAGAGCCGCAGGCTGAGGAGACGTGACTTCTGGTACCCACCTGGGTCCTGGTGAAGCCATAGCCTTTCCCTCATGGACTCAGTTGTTGCCTGTGTCTAGGCAGCTTGCCTACCCAGCTGCTTGCTTTCATGAAATTCATCTATATATATATATATATACACATTGTATCTGGGGCCTTCATTCTTCTGTCGGGTGTCTCTGAAATCAGCTGTGGGGTTCAAAATGTACCTGGGGAAAAGGGAACATTTCCATCCGTTTCCAAGGTAGAGTCAGGTTGGAGGGGACTTACTTTTTCAAAAGCTGAGTCAAAAAGAAAAAGGGTTCAAAGGCTGAAGAACCCCCAAGTTCTCCTGCCAGAAGAGAGCAAGCAAGTACAAAGTTGACTGTTGCATCAGTTAGATTTCCTTTTTTCTCCATATTGCCAGGTTTGGGGGTAAAAGTCAGGGATGGAATTAGATGTCAGAATGGCACTTGAAATCTGGATCTATATTTTAAAATCCTTTCCAGGCTTGGGCTGTTATGGGGTTTTCATTTTAACTCGTTATAAACAAGTGGAAAGCTTTTTATCCAGTGTTGGTGGTGTAAATACAGGAATTCGAAGAGGATATTTCCTCAAAGATCTCAGAGTTAAAAAACACAGTTAGGTTCTGTGTAATTTCTCCATGCGTTTTCTTGATGTAAGAAACTCATGATGAAAGTGAAGAGACTTGTATTTTCTCTCTTGCACTGCTTGCTGCGTTTCAAAATCCTGTTTGATATTTGCAACTGCACACTTATGAATGAACACAAAGAGCCTATTTTAATTTTTTTTGGAGGTTATTAAGGGTAATAAAGTATTGTGGAATGCATTTCTGGAAGCTAGGTCCACTGTAGGAGCTTTTGAAATATTTATTAACGTTTCTGCATGTTCCCTGCAGGGGAGAAGGAGGTGAGGATTAATGTACATCACTTGGGGCATCCAGCCTGATCGAACACATTTAGCTCAGCTGAATGCTGAGCTGCATCCTTGGTATTTCCCAGGACTTGGGATCCCAGTTCAGAGTTTACTGAAGCCATTTGCCCAGCAGCGGAGGATTCCCTGTGAATCCTCATGGCTCTGGCCTCGGACGGGACCACCAGAGCGTTGCTGGTTCGGCAGACCAGCCTGGGATAATGAACGCTGCCCTCACTCCTCTTGCAAAGCTTGGCAACGTCGGTGAAAATAAAAACCCCTGCAACTTTACAAGCCATGCAGGGGGGATGCAGTGGAACTGGAAGAGGGTGTTTCCGCAGGCAGCCAGCGACGCCCCTGTGAAAGGTGATGAATGTCTGGCACTGCTTCCCAGCACCAGGAGGAAATACGTGGGTGACTACAGATGTTACTGCTGTGGAGAAAGGGGTGCAGAAGTGGGAGAAATAAGATACATGCTTCACTGCCACTGCTCTAAACAGCAAACAAATAAGCACTAATCAGTAAATCAGCCCATAACATTTTCCCCCAGACGCTGTCATCAGCTGGCCTAGTCATGCTAATCCTTCTCAGCACAGAATCACATGCAAAGCAAAAAAAACAAACACCTCAATCCTCTAAGCAACTGATTTTAAACTTACTTTGTCTAGGAGAAAACTTCTCACCAGGGCTGGTTTCTAGATTGTAACAAATAATACCAGGCCCCGGCCCGAATGCTAAGGCTGCGGCTGCCGTTTGAATCTGCTGCTAATTCATAAACATCACAAGCAGTTGATTTCAGCAGAACCCCTTGATTTAATTACACTCTTGTATACAATGGGGACCTTGCGTTTTCCTATATGTAATGAATATTAAGCTGATAGCCCTGTAATTTCCTGTGCCGGGCTCACTCTCATTTTTTGCATATTGATAACACATTTGGTTTGTTATTTTCCAATTTTCCAGTCTTCTAGACTTGTGCTCAGCGAGTTCTCCATAGTAATTGCTGTTGGCACACACATTTCCTTCCTCAAATCTGCTCTAACGCCCTGGAATGAATTTTGTCTCATCCTAGAGATTTGCCTGGGTTTGAATTTCTCTTATTTATTCATTGCCTTTAACTTGGCAACCCTGGAATCATGGAGGACACTGGATATAATTTCATATTCCGCAGTTTTAATTTCCTCCTTTATCCCAGGCAGCCCCATTTCCCCTCCACGTGCACATGTGGATGGTTTTTATGTGACCCTGTGACTTTCTGCTGTTCATAAGCCACTTTCCAGGGGTATTTCCTCAGAAACTCCTTTCAAATCTGAACACCAAAAGGGATTTAGATGTAGCAGCATCAAAAATAAGACTGATCCTTACTAAATCTTCCTGGCCTTTTGGCTGATTTTGGTGTCTATTCAACTTGCTTTTCTCTCTGTCTTTGGGGTTGTTCGCCTGGGTATGTCCTACCTTGCGAGGGTGAAAAAAAATAATCTTTCTTTGTGAGATTTTGTCATTGGAAGAGGTGCAGGGTGAGGTCTGTGTGCCAGGGAGGCGGCATATGAGGTTGCTTATGATTTGAGTGTTTTTGTAGGACTAGTGTGGAATTAAAACAAAAAAGGAGTGGACAACATAGTTGAACTTTTACTTAGACTAGAAAACAGACCTTCCTTAAGTGTTAATCATAGAAGATATGCTAGCGAAGTGTCCGTGACATCCCCAGGCTGCTGCACGGGAGCACTGGGGAGACACGCTTGGCCCTGAAAGGGTGAGTGCTCGATGCCTTTGACTGTCACTGTTCTTAGAAATTGCAGCAACTTAGCAGAAAAGAAAAAAAAAGATAAAGAAAGAGAAAAGAATAAGGAAAAAAGAGAAACAGTAACTGAATTCTTTCCATTTCCCAAGGTGCTGTGTGAAAATCGGCTTTCCCAGGTGTGCCCCGAGGAGGGCACCCACTTACTGAAGCCCATGAGATTATGGTCTGTGTTCAGAAAATAATCAGATAGACTCACCCGTGGTAACGCCAGGCAGGCTGTGCACGCTGCTGGTGCCTCTGGCTTTTCAGATGTTTGGGCCCATTTCTATCTCTGAGATGCTCGTGAGGCTTGTGTCCTGAAGAAGCAGGTACACACTGGCACCCAACACATGTCTTACGGCCATGATGTAAGTCGTGGTGCTCTTTCACCATGATCTCATGGCACTGTTTTCTATCCTGGATATAATTTCTCTGGCTGCAAAAGGAAAGTCAGATGCCTTCTCTGTATTTCTTTGTCATTTCTTTCCAGGAATGTTTACCAAGAGTATTCCTACGGTGAATAATCATCTTTGCCAGAACAAACAGCAAAAAGAGATGTGCACACATCACAAACCTGACCTTCACCCATCGGGCTTCACTGTACCTCTGGCAGGGAGGTGGTAAGCTGGCTGTCTGCGCTTATCCCAAGTAGGCATCTACCTCTTTCCTAAATAGATCCCAGCCTTGCTGACTGATTTTTGATCTGAAGTTTTATGAAGATAAGGTACTTTCTCAGGACTTAGTATAAAATGTTGTTTTGATCTCATGTTCTTGTGTTCTCCGCCCATTCATCACAGGGCTGACAATCCTGTGGCTCCAACTATAACCAGTATATTTTTGCTATATTTTGTACACGAGCTTTCCAGTCTTTGAAACTGCTTTCCAGTTTGGTCATCATTGTAGTGCCCAAGAGGAGCAGCCAGAGCCTGAGGCAGGGACCAATGTGGATGAAGTAGTCACGTTGATGGTGGTGCTGCCATGTTATGATGCAGATTTTTCTGTTTTTATCAGAAATGAGAGTCTTGGAAAACCAGAGTCTAGATCAAAGATACCATAGTCTGAATTCCTCTTATTTTGTCACCTCTTTCTGTGGAGTAACCTACTTCTGGTGCTACCTGATGTAATCAGAAGCAATCTGTGCAATTAAGAGTCTGCGAGACATCTTTGGATGGGAAAGCTGTCAGGTTACTGTCTTTCCCAGTTGAGTTTTATTTTCCTTCATGCTCTCGAGGTCTCTTAGTTCCTTTCAAGAGACAATTCATACTCACAGGCTCAGCAATTATTGATGGCTTCCTTTGTCAGACAAACAGAGTATGTGAGCATGTGTGTATCACTCACTAGGTACATACCACTGTCCTAAATGCATCGTTGAACGTCTTAAAATTAGAAGCAAAAACAACATTCCTCACTGAAACCCCTGCTTTTTCAGCACAGTTAAGTGTGCCAACTCCTCATCCACGTGTATAAAAAAGGAAAATGGCCCATTTTTTTCGCCTGGTGTGGATTGCTCTTACTCATGTTGAGAGGACTGATCAGGAAGGACGTGCGTGTTCAGTTCTTGTTGTGTGGTGGTCCTGAGGGCTTAACAGTGAGCTCAGAGGTAAGCACATGCTGAAGCACCCGTGGTGAGCCAGGATGAGCTGAAACTTGTGCTTGAGGGCTTTGCTCCATCTGCCCCAAGTGGCTGGGCTCACCTGGTGATGCTGGAGCCAGGACATGAGGTGTGAGGAGCGTCCTGGACCCAAAGATTCCTCATCGCTCCGCTTGGCAGCTGTCACCACCCGCTCGGATCTGACAGTGCAGTGCCTGGTGCCATCCCCCTCCGACTCAATGCACTCGCATTGAACCAAGTTAATCTAAAAACCTGCAGCTCAATAGGGGGTTTTTGCTGGTTTTGCCTTGTTTGCTGACTCTGGACCAATTGCAGACATGGTCACGCTGGCAGATAGGAGAGGGGTCAGCCAGCTGATGTGTTCAGGGATTGTTCTCAGCGCAGCACCAAGCCCCGGCAAACCAGAAATGAATGAGATGTTTATCAGCTGGACTGCCTTGCACAGAGGAGATGCAAGCAGTTGGTGACTGCTCTGCTGAAGGGCTGTTGTGGGTATCGCAGCAGGGCATCCCAGGCACTGGGAGCTATAGAGGTACCAGTGACAGACAACTTCGGTTCATGAAAAGGGGAGATTTTTCTGAGGCAGCTTTGCGATGAGTGGAGAGCTTGTGTTCTATAGATTTCTAAGGGTATTTTGAATTGTGGGACTTGCTGGGTCTATGTGATCCTGGCTCAGATTCAGTTTCATACCTTGGAGATGAATTGATGGTTTATATTTTACTTTCATACAGGTCCCAAATCATCCTTCTGGCTGTACCTGTTTTAAATAATGGCTGCTTCTGCAATGGTAAAGGGTGCAATGGGTTCTCCTGCACTTCTGTTTCTGAGAAGAGCGCAGAAAGTGGCTGAGCGAGCAGCACGTACGGTTGCAGTAGTGTTGGAGTAGGAGCTTCAGAGTTCTTCATAACAGGTGAGCACGTAATTGTGCATAATGCAGCAGAAACATTTCTCTTCTTGTGACTGAAAGGCATTTGCTTTTGCTTGGTGTGTAACTGTTCTACCTGGGAATATCGAGGGGCTGTGAATCTGAAACCTTTCAGGCACAAGTGCTTATCAGTCACGTATGAAAACACTGGAGCAAAATGGCCTCGTGACAAACACAAGCAGGGCAAATAATGATCTTTACAAGACAGTTTTACAGAGCAGGATAAACAACAGGGGCTGGATCCTCAGCTGTAGTAAACCATCCTGTCTAGGCTGACGCTGCCTGTTGAGGTGCTGATCCTCGAAGATCTATAGAAATGTCATGCAGGAGCAGCTGCCTTTTTGCTTTGTGGCCGTAGTGACACTGTTCTGAGCGGGCCTGAGAGCCGGGCTTCCAGCGTGATTAGGACATTGGTATCATCCACCTCTGTGCTTGGGAACTGATGAGAAACACTTTCTACCAGCTTTATCTAGAATCCTTGTGGAGCAGGCAAAGCAGGTGAGCTCGGACACTGTGCAAGGGATGCTCTGTCAATGATTGTTTGCCATCACGTCAAACCCAGGGCTGCTTATTTCCTTTAATTCCCCCCTTGGACCTAATATTGACCAGCAGGCTGGCAGTACCCACTCTTCTGGGGCAGTGGGACAATAGCATCTGAAGGGGCTGTGGAGTGCCCTTGGGAACACTGGCCTGGTCCTAGTGGACAAGAGCCTATAGATGCAGTGACTCATTAGCTTGTACACCTTGTCCATCCTCCCAGTGTAAAACGTGAGATCTGAGTTGGTGTAGGGTGCAACTTACCTTCAGCTGAGCTCAGATTTCAGTCACGGAGGAAAACTGCTGCTACTTTTACCTGGCTTGCATTCAGGTGAGGAGTCCGGTCCACACAGCTGCTGATTTGAGACTTCTACCCGTGTGAAATTCACTTTGGAAGAGTAATGTCATTAAAAAGGGAAGCTGGCTGGCTCTCCTAAATTAAGCAGTTACTTGTAGACACAGCCCTCTCTGTGAAGTAGTTGGAAGTTCATCCTCAGGCTGAGATGGAAGGTGGTTTAATAAGGTGTTTTACAAAGTGTAGGTGGATAAATTTCTGAAGCGTATCTGTATAAACCTGCTGTAAAGGCTGCACAGAGGTTAAGCAGATAGATAACTTTATAGAAGCTGAATAATCACACTATTACTCTATATAATCTTGCTGGAAAGCATATTTTTCTACAGAGCAATGATACAGAAGATATTTGTGTGTAGTGATTACAGCAGCAGAAATCAATTGCACACAGCAAATAATTTGTTAGCAGAGGGATGTACATTATATCATCAATAAAGGGATTAGTTTGTTGAACTATAATGAGGGTGAGAAGAAAGCAAACTTCACACTGGTATAACTAGTCCAGTCATAATATTGGCAACAAATACATCTAGTATACATACATACCTCTGAGAATTAATATGGTCTTGTGAGGTTTCCTAAATACCCACTAGCTCTGTATGTTCTTTGCATCTTCAGTACATGCCACAAGTATCTACTCGTTAGCTCCTTAAAAATAGTACCTAGCCTGATCTTAAGGAACACAGGCAAGTAGACTGCTACATTTACCCCACTACAAAAGAAAAAATGATCACCCTAATGTCACTGTGTCTATAAAGATACCTTCCACTAAGATACAGGTAGGGAGCCCTGTCATCTTGGATTAGATACTCCCAAAGGCAAGCATGGTCCCTTATCCTTCACTTGGATGGGGCCCTGGAGGTGCTAATCTCAGCTGAGCTCCTCTGACACAAATCCTACTCCCTCGTTGCATATACGCTGTGCTATGACAGTCACAAATCACTGTGGAGGAGAAGCCTCCCCAACACCTGTGAAGTGGGTTGGTTTAATTATCTTCACCACAAAGTGGATTTTCCAAGTGTGCTGCTGATGGCACATGTTCAAGGTCACCTGAAGAGAGCATGACTGCTTGGCTGAGAAACAGATGTTAGGCTCTGCCTCTTCTCCCAGCTCCTCATCAGCCACACGTCCCCACACCGCGTCCAAGCTGCAGGAGAAAGTCCCTCCTTGAACCCCTCCAAAGGTGGCTTTAAGCCCTGTCTGCGGCTCCCTGGTGCAGAGGGGACAGGCTGCTGCCTGTAACTCCTTTACAGGTAAGGCAGGGTGTGATGTCTTCTCTTAGAGAATCTCTTTGGTTCTCAGCGAGTGCCAAGGCCGGGGTCAACTCCAGCATGGTGCTCTGCAGGGGCCGGTAGTGCTGAAGGCTGAGATTTGTCTTGCTGCAAATCCTACACATTAGGTGGGAATGAGTCAGGTTTGAGGGTGAGTTTAAAACTGACCACTTTGGAGGAGAGCCAGTAAACGAGGAGGCAGCTGAAAATGCAAGTTGGGCATCAGCAGGGGAAAATAATCCCCCCTGATTCCTGCAGGTAACTCGAAGTCCTGAAGCGTGGGATTAATGTTATATAAATAAGGTGTAAACAAACTCAGTGGCAGTAGAATGCCTAAATCCTTTAGCCCTCTTGCAAATCAAACCTGTTCTGGAAGGATTCAATTATTTCTGAGATCTCACCTTAGCTAGGGATTAACTGACACCAGAGATCAGGAAACCCGTTATATCTGAATCTGTGTATATACTTGCTGGGCTGAGTTTTTGCTGCAGATGGTATAAGGAAGATGCAAGGCCTTGAAACATTAGCTGTCAGGGTTTCCAGGAGGCCCATTGAGTCCTTATAGTCAGCCAATGGTCCCTTTGGATTCTGCTGGAGCAACTGGAGGTTGTAGTTTCTTGGCCAAGAAAAAGAGGGAATGTGACACATCCCGGCATGTATCAGGAGCTGGGAGAGTGGTGAAGAATATCTGATGCTGCCTTGCATTGTATGGAGGCATTTTCTGCAAACTAATTAATTGTTCTCAGGATCAGTCAGAAGGTATTGCTAATTGCTTGGCCCATTTTGGTGATGGCTGAAGCAAAAAGCCCATTTGTCAAGGGCACTTTGGGAACTCTTCTGCTTCCGATGTCTTGCACCATGCTCCCCACCATCACAGGGATGCCAGAACCTGAGGACTAGTTCTGCCAGTTGCAGAGTGTGTGACATGGGGTGGGAAGGCAGGAGAGTGGCATGGCAAAGTCTCTGACCTAAATGTGAGGAAAGAAAGGGAAAATCATAGCTGAGTTATTACTGAAAACAGAAACACATGTAAATTCTACCTTGGCTGGCCTGTTCTGGGCAGCTTCCAGACATTTAGTTGTCTAAGACAGATATATTGCCCTGTCACTATCTGCTGGGGACTCGTATAAATCGTCAGTGATGGTTTCTTTTGCCATTTCATGTAGCCATGCCTGGTGGCTTGAGCGTTGCAGGAAGGAAGCAAAATACAGTTCATCCTGTCAAGAGCTGCTCTGTATTATAATTGCAGTATCTGTAAGGAGTGTCAGGGTTGGATTATTGGAGATGTCAGAAACAAAATGGGAGAGATTAAATGGCCACAAAGAGCTGAAAAATGAGGAGGTAATTGCACTTCATGAGAGTGCACAGATAACACTGGGAATGTAGATCTCAACCAGCATTGTGTGAAGCTGAAAGTGCGTGCGTTGTGTCCCCTAGTCTGTAAGTGTGCTCCTGGAAGCATGCTGCAATGCCTGGCCCTGAGGAGCTGAGCACTTGGCGAGCACGGCCCTGCTGAAGTTGCCGAGGAGGACACCGTGCTCCTCTTGCCAGAGATAGCACAGAAGAAAGGTGAGCTCTGCTGCATCACGAATGCACTTCAGCAGCAGCATGTTACCCAGCCTTTTAAATGAAGATGACAACTCCCTGCTGAACAGAAAAGCAGGGAAGACATGTAAGTGATTCTGCATGAAAGGTTTGGACAGGCAGAGCATCTCTAGACATAATGGCAAGCGTGCTGCCTGGTGTACCTTGCTACACCCCTCGGCATGGGGCCAGTTCTGGGCTTATCCATCACCTTCATCAGCCTCTCAAATGCTGCCCCAGGTGAGCCAACCTGAGCTTACCTGGGGGTGGTCGGAAGCCGTGAGATCTTTGAGGCGAGAGGCAGAGCATGAGCTTTTTGCCTTCTTGCAGATGCCAGCAACCACCCTGAAACAGCGCTTGGGCAGCAGGAGAGCTCTTCCACTGTCATTTATCTGCGGTTGCTTCTCATTACTGAAAGCCTCTGTCTGCAGAAAGGCTTCCAAATGCTGCTGTTCTGATACTGGACAGATATAGTAGTTTTCTCTCAGCTCCTGTTTTCTCCATTGTGTGTCTGCATGGCACTTTGAGGGCATTTCTGGACTGGCTGCAGAGCAAGGCTCGCTGCCTGTGCAAACCTGTCTGCGCAGCCCAAGGATGGCTGTAATGACTTGTCTGCTGTAAGGAGCCATTTAGTGTCTCGTTATAATTGATGGAGAAAAACCGGCCCCTCCAGAGTCCAGTTACCCAGCAGCTGTAAGGTGGGCTGGACTGTCCTGTGGGCCTTGCTTGTGCTCTGCTGACTGTAACGGGAGCCAAGGCAGCTCACTTGCACTTCGGTGACTATAAGCAGTGAGATGAATTTGACCCTAGTGTATGCCAGGCTATACGATGGAGCTGTTGGGTGTGCTTGGGCTATCTCTGTGTCAGCAAACCAGACAGTGCAGCTGTCCTACCAAGTCCTGTGTGAATAGCCTGCTAGTCCTTTAAGCCACTGCTCCCAGGACCACTTTCTAAGAGTTATACAGACTTACTCTTCTCCCTGTCTGAGATAAATCACTTTTTCTGGGCAGCGTTTGGTCCTGTTATTGTGATGCTTGAGCTCTTGAACATTAGTCTCCAATGAAACCGCTCGTGTGGTGCTTCAGCAAGGCTAAGGGGTGGCATCATGTCTGTTGTCCAGGTGAGGAGGAGGGAGTAGCCTTCAGGTCAGGAGTAAAAGTGTGAGCAAAGTAATTCAGGTGCTTGATAATCACTGAAATCAAATTTCCTGTAAGAAGTCAGGGACTGTGTGACGCAGGGAAAGTCAAACAGAGAATACAAAGCAAAGAAAGGTCTTGCTCCTGCCTGCAAAGAGTTAGCAGGGGTCAGCATGGCCTGATCTGTGCATGGCTTGGTCTTCTCTTGGCCATGTCTTGCACATGTGTACTGCCAAGCCAAAGATGAACTTCAGTATCTTCTCATGGAGGGCAGGTGTAACAACTGGAGTGGAGCAAATGACTATTTCTCACAGCCTACCACCTTCCTTTCTCTGAAGGTTTAAGGGACATATTATTCTTTCCCTGAGGAAAGGAGGTCCACTTGGCTTTTCTACACATAGAGGAGGATGTGCGCTGTCTTTATGAAATGCAGTTGTTTTTTTTTTTCCCCTGAGAAGCTTCATGCTTCATAGAGTAAATGTGTGTTACATCAGGTGTGATTGTGTACTGGCAGTTAATTGGAATTGGCCTGAGTCCGATAACTAACTTTTTATGGTGTCTGATTAACTGTTAACCTAAATTCAGGATACCTCCCCTGGCACGTGCAGAATGGGCTAACTGAGGATCTAGCCCAATTAGTCTAAGTGGCGTGGGTTGTCCTTTGCATCACAGTTCAAATCCTGTGGAGTTGAGCCTTGCAGGAGAGAAGGAATTTGGCCATGTGCCTTTCCTGTGTTGCCAGTTTGGATGAGTTGATGTTTGATGTACGTAGGTAACACTACGAAGTCAACTGAGGTGGGCAAAGGCTAAGTGTGCTTTGCAGGCAATTATCCATTACTATAAAAGCTCCTTGGTATAATATTTATACACTGAAATGCCAAAAAAATGGACATGATGATAGCTTTTGCAACACTGTGTAATTCATACATTATAGCTCTGCTCTTCATGTTTAATATTTCAGAAATAGTGGAACACATTTCATCAGGAAATGCAACAGGTGAAATGCAGTGGGTGTAAATAAGCACTTAACTGAAGCAGAGGTCTCTACTGCTTGCTGTGAATCTCTTCCTAACTTTATAAATGTCCTGGGATATTTGATGTAAGAAAGCCTTTGAAATGGTAACCCTGACATGACCAGTTGGTAGAAACCTCTGCAGCTCACATGAAGAGGTGAAATCATGTCCTCACGAGAGGCGGGGACAGAGTTCCCCTGCACTGCCATTAGAGCAGGATTTCTCCTGCACTCTCCAGTGCCAGGCTTCAGCGACTTCCCTGTCAGCGATGTCTATGGTACCTAGAAAATCCAATTTACAGTTGAAAGGATTAATAACTTGGTATTACCACGCATTACCTGAGAAAATAAGTCTGCCTTGTGTGTATTAAACAAGTGGTTTCTGGGAATCAGTGTGCTTGATGCTTGTGAAACTCTCCTTGAGGATTCTCTGGTGCTTGTGGTTGATATGGTTTCTTCCAGCAGAGGCAGTAATTTGGGACATACCCACCTGGAAGTCTTTGAGACTTCAAACTCCACCTCTAATTTCCTTGAAACCATTTCTTTACAATATGAGGATGATATTATACAGGTCCATCCTCATTGCATGCTTTGATCCATGGACAGATTGGGGGGGGGAATTCAGTTTTTAAATGTACACTTTTCCAAATCCACCTGAGAGCTGTGGGCGTGTGGTTGACTGATTTATGTTACTGTGATTGTGTCCTAGTCGCCTTAAGAGCCACTGTTAATGTATTTGAATCACCGTAACAGTCCAGGAGGTTCAGCTTTATGAAGGAAGCCAAGAAAGGCATGCCAAAGCTAATTCACTGGACCACCTGAGACCCCGTGTGTGTGTCCTGTGCCAATGCTATGGTGCAACTGTCGGGACTGTTGCCATCTCAGGTAGGATTCACCTCCTCTAACCTAGAAGTCTGATGCTAGTATTTCTCATTAAAGCTCTGTACCTGAACTTGTCCGAGCACATCAGAATATCAGATTTCACTTTTTCCTGTGAAAGTAATAGTCTGCATAAACAAGTTGCAAGTAGTAAATCCTAAAGGGTCAGGAAACACCAGGAAAATGCAGTAATTCTGGGAATGTCTATTTAAATTGTGTCTGCTCTTCCAACCAGTTTTGTGACTGTTGGGGACTGTGGGGCTTGGTAATGCTGCAGGCAGAAACTGTAGACACTGAGGCACAATTTCACCACTCTGGGAGTATAAAAAAGAGGTAGTGTAAGTGAAAATTAGCTTTTCCAGGCTCTAATAGCTCTCAGTGTGTTTACTGGTCTATCTATGATTCTCCACAATCTTTGGAAAGGTAAGGACCCTGATAAAATATCCATTGAAATCAATGAGCTGTTTCATACACCTCTCCAGGCACTGGATGAGATCCAGCCTAAATACCCAATCTACATTTTCATGAGTCATTGCAGGAGCAGGGAACACACCAACACAGATATAATTTTCAGTTTCAGTGTGAATTTTGCTACCTCCACTCTGCCTGGTCAATCTACACCTCCATTACAGACAAGGTTGATTTTGTATCCCTATGGCACATTGCTCAAATTATATGCACACGCTGTAGTCATAAAGCATTTTCTAATGACTCAGGCCTCGATACTAAAGCATGCATGGTTCATGTATCTGCTCTATTGTAAATCTGCTGGTGCTTCCACACAGACTGCTCAAGAAGCAGGAAAGACACAGAAACATCTGTTTAGAGTTTTAAGCAGCTTGTTAGATGAATTCAGCACCTGGGTTTCCTGCGGTGAATCGGCTATGCTCTCCTCGGTATGTATGAGAAACGAAGAAATACAATACTCCTAGGGATCCGCGCGCTCTCAGTTCACGGTGGATTGCTCTGGGTAATTTCTGCCAGTGCCAGTGGGAACCGCCTGTGCAAAACCTCCGAAAGTAAACAGGGGAATAGCACTCCAAGAGGGGAAAGTTTCCTCTGCTGGATGCTAATAAATCAGATTCTGTCTGTGGAATTGAGCCGGTGGAGAACCTGGCCCTTTCATTTTAGCTGTTATGGCTTCTCTCGGCAGCCCGGCGTGGACCCGCAGCCTGCGCTCGGTGTGCCGCGGGGCCGGAATCGACACGGCTCTGCCAGCACTGCCGCCCGATGCTGCCCTACGACGGGAGGAGCTGCTTGTAGGATATCCTCAGTGGTGGTGGGCTGCTGCTACACACAGGTTGGGGTGTTGCCTGTATTGGTGCTGTCCTGGTTACCTCCATGGCAGTACCCACTGACATGCAGTGGTTCTGAAGAAAACACTGTACTGGTTAGAAAGTGCCACTCCTGAAACAATTTTCTTCCCAAGCCCTTTTCTCCCCTTCCCCACAACGGAAAAGGACCTCTTTGGTTTTGGTGACCATTACACAACCAAGTGGAAATCTCATTTTGGTGGGAGTTTCTGGCCATGCTGTGGAACCAGTACAAGGGGCTCAGCTCTGGAAAGGAGATGCAAAGCAGCTGTGTGGTGACAGGTTACTTCTGTTTTGACAATCCGCTCTTTTCCTGCCTGTGTATAACATGTTAGGCATGAGTTGATGTCAAGGGCTAATTTCCCACAGAAAGGAGATTTTTCAGTTGAAGTAAATTCATTTTTAACCTACCCAGGGAACCCAGGAGTTCATCCGCTCTGCCTGCTGGAAGGACCTGGTGTGGGTGGAACAGAAGAAATGGGCTCGTGAGACTGTTGGGTTGCAATAACATGTTTTGTTCATTGCCAGATCTGGGGTCAGACCGTCTAAACAGTGTGCTAATGCACTCGTGTAGCGACTCACAGACAGAAATACAGACCCAGAATAACTTTGGCTCTGCCTAAAGCATACTGTACCTCACCCTAAAGCCAGCATACAACACACTGGCTCATGGCCTGTTGCAGAGCCCACGAACTTGGCAGGAGCCCGCAATTTTGGTCATTTTTGGGCCGAAGTCCTTGGATCCCCCGGGCTCATGCCCTATACAAGCACCAGCATTCGGGTGGAAATAGGTCTGGCGCCTTCCCACCCTTCTGTGAACAGCAAAGGCCTGCAGCAACCTGGACATGATGTGTTTTGTCTCATGTAGTTACAGCGATCACAGAGCTATTTCTCTCTCTTTTCTGAGTGATTTTGATTATTATGTATAACAGCGCATGGTCTCCAGTGGATAAAAGCCTCTAATTCTATTTTATCCAACTCAGAGAGCAATCTCAGCAACTGGCTGTTGCCTGTATTATTCAGTAAAAGCTATGGCATGTATTATTGCATATGATATGAAGGACTTTGTAATAAATATTTAGTGTTCCTTTAATCTGTCTGTTCTTATATCGTGTTCTCCAGATAATCCCCTACTCCACCATGTACTACTTAATAATTCTTTTTCTGCCAATCTGTTCTTCTCTTTCATACAGGCGCACGTGCCTGCCTGCCCTGGGACACGCTTTCCGTCGGTCTCTTTTGCTGAACCGTCTTCAAAGTCTTGGGTTTCCGTGACTATGTCGTTAAAAAGGAGAACATTTGTTGCTTATGTGATTCTGTGAGTAATAGTAAACTGTCTTGTGTTTAGAGCTCAGCCATTTGGTGCACAGTAATGATTTCTTTCCTGAACGGAGGCTCAAAACTTCCAGTAGACAATGAGGTCTGGTGCAGCAGGCACTGGCACAGGGTTGGTGATGTTTCTGGTTTGCTGCTGACTGGTTTGTCTCATCCCGGTCGCTTTGTGCCTCTTCTTTCTTCTCAGCCATTGCATGGGTGGATTGCAGCCCTTCAGGGAAGGGGCTCTTCTAGGTGGGGACACGAGCTTTGGGCAGCAGGGATCTTTGGTGTGCAGGTACCAAGCAGTCCGGCTCTCCCAAGGGTCTGCCTTCGACAGGGGCCACTTTGCAAGAATGAGCAGAAATAAGCAGAGCCTGGGGAGTGTTCTCCCCAGGGCCAAGGGGAGAGGGACCAAGGCCTCGTATACACCATGCTGAGCCTGCCCTGGTTTGGGCACTGTGAGGATCTGGCTGTGAGGACTCAGGCACTGCTTCCAGTCCTGGGCTTCTGCATAGCAGTCCTTTCCTAGCACACACCATCAGCTCCCTCTGAGCAGCACGTTAGTGACCAGGTGGACCAAAAGATGTGTCCAGACCATGATGGTTAACATACAGCTAAAGGCCTGTCTGTTAATTGACCTTTTCCCTCTCTGAGTCCACATATAACCATTGGCTTTCCAATACCTGTGGCAATGAGGTCCATGTTTAAAATAATATAAAATAATCCAGGGCTTCTCACTTGCGTTTTCCTTGGAGCAAAGGCCACAGGAAGAGGCGGGTGGTCATAAATCAGGGCATGCATTTTTCTGGAGCACTCTTCCCCTAGCTGGGCCTGACTTGCAGAGTCAGATGTACCCATCGCATGCTGTCTCTGCTACCGTAACTTGAGGCTGTTAACCCTCAAGGAACAGAGCAGGAGAGGTGGGAAGGGGATGTCATGATGAAAGGAATAGTGAAAGAACCTAAATCGAAAAATACCATATCTGTAACACTACCATGCTTCACTGCTTGGAAGTTACTTATACTGCAAGTCATGATTTATTATAACTAACTATTATACAAAACCTCCTAATGAAATCATACCTATGTTTCTTAAAGCAGGCAATAATGCTGAACCAAAGAAGACACAGAAAGAGTTCTGATCATCTATTAATAGTGTAGCAGTCCTATTTTGAAAAGATCCCTAAATTTGTGTGCGCTGGCATTAAACACTAACCTCCTTAAAGAACACTTAGTGCACCTTAGTAGTATCTATTATAGTATATGGGATTTTAATTGCTTTATTATAAAAGAAAGCAATATTCACCCTTTTATGAATTTTGATTTAATGACTTTAGCACATTCATTATTAGTTCATTATGGTTCTGTGGAATTGAGGCCTCCTGAGTTAAAAGGATGTCCCCACACTAAGCTGGCCTCAATTAAAATGTAATCATATTGTGGTTAATCTCAAGGACTTGCTCTACGAGTGTAGGGGGATGCGAGAGAGAGAGGCAGTGGGGGGCATGAGGAGGAAACATGAATGCAAAGAGGCAGGATTTGCACTGGTGAAAAGCTGTTGAAGTCCACTCCTGAAAGCGTCCTGGGCTATAATCTGAAATTGCTTTCTTACCTTGACCCATAATATCACGTGTTTAAAGCCACAACTAGAACTTCTTGAAGTAAATAAACCACCACTGATCTTCAGCAATAGAGGAAAATCCTATTTATGACATTTTGGGCAGTTCCTCCTCAAGGCCCGGAGCCAGCAAAGGTCCATGACGAAGGGTCCATTGGCAGCCCAGCAGGTATCGATGAGACCTGGAGGGGACTGGAGGTGGATTCTTGCACCAGCTCGCTACAGGGCTGGGGCCCAGATGTGTGTGTTAAATGGGCAGAAGAGGGAAGCCGCTTGCAGAGGGAAATGCCAGTGTTCAAAACGCTAGAGGCAATAGCGATACGTGGATGAGTGGGACAGCAGTATTTCTGGGGAAAGGCAGCTGCATGGTTAATGGTTCTGCTTCTGTCGCTGTGTTTCCTAGGTTGGATGTACAAGAAAGCCCTCTCCTCAAGCTTTACGCTTCCATATTTGACCACAGGGCCGAGTTAAGAAAACCAGCAAGTCGTGATGATCTGGAAGAAGATGAGAAATTCAGCTCACAAGTAATTTGGTTGAAATACTCCCTCTTTGATGTTTTGCCATACTGAACAGTATAATAAGTCTTCCAGAAGAACGCTCCAAACAGAGCTATTTTGGGATTACTTTTCTGCTTTAGCTTTTATCCTGTGGTTTTCCTGTATCTTCTTTTTATCTCCCAGATCTCATTGAAAATGTCTCAAGCTCTCACCAACTACTTCTGATGTTTCAAGATCTCTTCAAGCTTAGATCCTGGGTATAAAGAAGAGTTCATGTTAGTAAAGCTGGAGTGCTTTGCAACGACTGTTTGAAAGGCTTTATGTTAGATTTTTGACTCTACAGGGGAGCCAAACCTGGAATCCATGAGGCCCAAAACTGAAGAGAATGGGGAGAGGACGGTTTCCTGTGTGTTGCAAAGCAAGTATTTGTAATGCAAGGGTCAGGGAGGATTTCCATGATAGCTTCTCATTTAGCAAAGTAGGTCCTCAATGAGTATAAAATGGCATACAGTCTTCAGTTTCGGTTTGTAATTTGATGTAATTGAGCTAAATAAATAGTTAAAAGGAAAAAACCCAGCCCAACCTAAGCTCCAGCAAAACTAGAATCCTGCTTTCACATAATGTCCTTGTTAGTATGAAGTCCAGTGAACGTTGTGAAGAACAACAATTTTTAGACTATAAAAGGAGATGTTTGTTTTTGTAAGAGTAGAAAGTAAATTAAGTCTAAAAGGTTAGTTGTCAGGAGCAACCCTCACCAGATTTTTGTGCCATATTGTTTAATTATTATGAAAGATAATTACTATGGGAATATCAGTAATGCCAGTAATGTCAATATTTCATAAAGCTTTTATAGATTACAGGAATACGTTGGAAAGTGTTGTATTTCATGAAGTAACAAAAGCTGTTTGGGGAAAATGATGTTTTTATGGCAGTGACTTATGTGTAGAGTTTTACACTATCTTTTCAGGCTATAGTGGTCTCTTCATCAGTTTACAGCTGCAATGAGTCTTTCGTTTCCCAAATTTCACAAGTCTCTTTAAATCACTGTTATGTGTTGCTCATGATCAAAGCGCAGGCCAGACCTATTAGCTTTGCTAGAGGAAACTCCACACTCAGCAACATTGACTCTGTGCTCAGGGAACTGTAGAGTTCCCTACACTGAGGCACATCTGTTTGCCGTGAGAAGTTACAATTTTTTCTTTTGCCATTTAGGGCATTATCTTGCAAATGATTAATCACAAAAGACCCAGCCCCTGAGTTCTTGCACAGCAAATACTCAGCACTGGCAGGACAAGGTCCAGAGAGAAAACAGCTTAAGAAATTTCTTCATTACTCTGAATATATGTACATATTTATGAGAGGAGCTAGCTCTGGCACCCTTGCAGAGCTCGTGGCTGTGAGAGCTGTAACCTGTGGAGCAATTCAGCAGCCAGTCGTGTTCAGCACGGGCACAAAAATGTTGCTACTGACAGAAAATAAGAACAACCCTAAGAAATGAATGGGAAGTGCTGTGTGATGTAAAGCACACCTCAGAGAGCAGAAACACATCCGTTCCTTGTCCAGGTGCCCCACTATGGGGTTTTTTTGCTAAGTTCAACCTGTGACTTGTGAGACCAAATCCAAAAGCAAACTTGCAGAGATGTAACTCGCTGGTGCTTCCATGTCAGTACAACAACAAGATGTCATTCGCATCAGCACAGCCTGGTTGTCGTCAACGTGTTTGTTTCTGAACTAACTTAGAGAGAGACATCTGAGTACAAGTCTGTTGGAAGTGGCTTGAATATTTCTTTCACGTGTCTAGCTTTTACATGATGATGTTTCTACATCTGGAGGTGGTGCTCTCCAGTCTTGTCCTTCCGAGATGCCTGTTCCAGACCCTGATGGTGTGGGTGCTAAGGTGGATGCTTCTTCCTACTGCGATGCATGTGCAAGCATGCGCATGACTCTTCCTTGTCTTTTTTCCCTGAAAATACTCTTGCAGAGCAAATTTGGATTACATCTATTTTGGTTGAAAGGCACCAAGTTTAATAAAAGCAGCTAGTGAAGTTTCATAAATATGGGAGAAAAAAAAAAAGATACATTTGCCATGTACTGTGTGCTTATTTTGATGCAGATGGATATAGCTGCTTCTAAGAATTTAATTCCCGCAACGGAGCAGAAGGCAGCAAAGCTGACTGTGTGTCAGTTTTCTGCCTGCTGCTGCCTGGCACCTGGGAATCAAAATGGAGATGCGTTTGCCGAGACTAATTCCCCATGGCACGCTTCTGTTTCAGAGAGCAGCCAGCCCCCATCCTTCCCCTCTGTCCTGCCGTACCCTCCGGCTGGGAGCTGCAGCGGGGGCATGCTGGGCACCATGAGCCAGTGGCACCGAAGCAGCTGTGCTTACCCTAGGGCTTGCTCTGAGACAGAGCTGCGTTTTGCTTTCCAGGCCATGTGTGCCTGTGGATACAGCACGTATAGTAACTGTAGTGGAGACCAGCACCTTCCACATGCCACTGAGCGGTCACTAAAGTCCAAGGAGAGCCCAGTATCTCACCCTGTGTTTATGTGCATAGATGGTAGATACAGAGTGAGACCCCTGTGTTTGGTGGGCATAGAGGGGCAGGTAGAGAAGGTGCTGTTGAGAGATGAATGCTGTCAGGCACTCTCTCTGCTTTTGATTAGTTTGCAAAGACAAGTAATTGAATCCCAACAATCTTCCTGCACTGCAGTCATCTTCATCTTTTGTCTTTCCCTGAGCATCCCTTACCAAGTATACACATACCTGCACTTTGGTCAAGAGCGTATAGCCTCTAAAGTAATTTCTAGAGAGAGATTGTACTGCTTTTTCCCTCAGTAAGCTTGAAAAAGGTAAAAATTATCATATTATGGGTGCTTTGGTCATGAAGAGAAAATGATACTAGATGGGAACAGAAGAAATTCCTCTTATCCCTGGGAATTTTTAAGCATTAAATTAATTCCTCTATCTCTAGGCGTGTTAATGGGAAGGCTTTCAGCTCTGTGTTAGGCAGAGGTCCACATTTGCATTTAGATGGAGCTATTTTAAGGATTGTAGTATATACATGGGGGCCTGTATCCCATTTACAATAGAATCTGTAAGATAAAATTAATATCTAGTAAGTGGTTGTTTTTCCAGTTTTGTTATAATCTGAACCAGTAGCTGAAGTGGTATAATCTGACATAATAAATACTAGAGTTATTCACTTGAGAGATCTCTTATCCACCCACAAGGAGGAATACACTCCTTAACCAGTGAAGTGGGTTATATTTTTTCCCTTTCACGAGGCAGTCATGAAGTACTGCATCCAGGGCCGTTCCTGCCAGTGATACCCAGAAGACTTGCGTAAAACAACCTGCTGCCTCACGGAGAGAAATACTTTTTCCTCACCACACAGGAAACCATGGCAGGGTGGCAGTGGCTGTCAGGTGAGGCAGCACAGGGACCTCAGATCCTTCCATTTATCTCTGTCCTGCAGATGGGCTCTCATGGGCATTTCTCATACACGCAGGGGTCTGTGCTAAGTCATTGGTGCTGGGTTTGCATGCTGCTGATTTCCAGAAACACCCTGAGATACTGTTTTTGGTAGGACTTAGGCAAATGCTCGGTGCTTCTCCGAGCTGCTGCCGAAGTGGGTTGCTGTCGGTGGCAGGATGATGTATGAAGGCCAGGTTTGGGGTTTCAGCCTGGTATGTGCCACCCTAAAACCGTTATTTCTCTGGCAGCTGCCAGCAAGGATGAAGGAGAGCCCTGGCGTACAGGGAGCAACAGCTCTGCCTCGTCCCATTGCCAAGAGAGGACCAAGGAGCCATGGTTTCATTTGCCATGGATTAATTCTGGTGGCAGGGCGAGTGTGAAGCAGTGATGTAAAATCAATGGGTTTTGTTTCAAATCCAGTCCACTTTCACTGACGTAAATTAGTCATCAGTGTAAAGCCTCTGCATCCAGCAAAGGGTAGCCCTGAAATAATTCACTTTGCAGCTGGAGGCAGGCAAAACCACTGGTCATTTGATGGAGCAAGCACCCCCAGATGAGAAGAGCTGCTCAGGTGCTGCTGAAGCAGCCTTTCAAGGGTGCTTTTAAGTGACACCTCCTGGAATTGTCCTGTTGAGCTGAAAGGAAAATTTTTCTGATTTTACTGCCTCTGTTTTTAGGCAAAACTCAGCCAAGATTTCATGCCAAATGGGCTGTACCTTGCAGCTCCTGTCAAAGATAGAAATGGTATTGGTCACTTAAGGTTACTTCCACAGCTTGTAGTAAATGGATTTTTTTACTTTATAGGGAATTCCTAAAAGCCCCTTTTATCCTCATGCCAAAAAATGAACAAAAATATCCTGAAAAATGGCAGTCCCAAACCCTCTGAACTAAAACCATGTTTCAAGTGGATTGAAACTGTTTTCTTTACAAAGCTGAAATGTTTCATATCTGTGTGACTCTGTGTTTCTTTTGCAAAGTTGTATCTTATAATGGCTAGGGAAGTTGCTATGATGTCAGGAATTGCCCTGTTTCTAAAATCTTGAAAGCTCTTTTGACTTTTCTCTAAAATGAACTTCAGTCGCAGTTGGAAAGTTGGTGCAAAGAAATTCCCCATACAGCAGGCAAGCACTGCCTCATGGAAAATCCTTGTGGGAAAGACTCGGAGTGTTGTGGGGCTCTGTGCTCTGTCTCACCAGAAATTACTCAGATGATGGGGAGAATTAAAAATTTATCTCCCAAGAACAGATTATCAGCGTTCCCAGGAGCTGCACCTAGCAGAGGCCTGTTTGCCAACTCCTGTTGTTACTTTCTCATGCTGACAGCTATGAGAGCGCTTCTATTTTAGGGGGAGAGTAAACTCACCCGTTTCTCAGTCTCTCCAACTGCCTCGTGCCTGCCTGCTGCCTGCTGAGACCCAGCTGAACCAGCGCTGCTGCTGGATTGAGTGTCTGCAACCCCAGAGACTGGGTCTGAGATTGAAACCGATGTCAAAAACCTACTTTTGGGTTTTTTTTTTCAAGTGAATCCATATCTGTGAAGAATTGGGCTAGTGAGCAGTAATCCTCTAGTCTTACATGAAAGATGAATGGATGGAAGAGATAGATAACAGGGGAAAAGCTTGTTTTGGACTAGTTTCCCTAACAAGAATGGAAGAATAGTGAGACATGTCAAATTGACTTTTACAGAGCAGGTTAATGCCAGATACTTGTTTATCCTCGGAGATTCCTCAAATCCAGCAGATTTCAGCATTGCCTAATGAAAGCTCAGGGAAGAGCTGGAAATGGAGCATGTACAGTTCAGAGGGGGGGGAAGATGCAGATGAAAACAAATGAAAAGCCTCTCTTCTTCATGTTTCAAGTGCCAAATTATGCTTGACATTTCAATTTCCCCAAGGCGCGCTTCCGTAAAATCGTCTTGAACTCTCCTCAAAGTGTTAAAGCTTCCATCAGCTCCTCCAGTGGCATCTAACAGGTCTGATTCAGTTCTGTCTTGGATGTGAAATGTAGTCGTTGTTACGGCACTGCACAGCTGGCATGCAGAAGAAGCACCGAACGTCTCGAGTGTTTTCGTGGATGGGCTTCACAACCGGCTTTGCAACAGCGCGCGATGTAAACGCTGTGCCCAACACATTGCCGCTCAGGTGGGAGGTGACTGGGTTTGGTGGCTTGCACGTGGCTTGTTTTGTACCATTTCTGGGAGTTCAGGATGTTTTACCCCTTGCGTGTGGTTTGTTTCACACAAGGATCTCCGTGTTCTGTGTCTGTAGCCAGAAGGTCTTGAGTCCTTTGGAGATCTGTAGGAGAAATCTGTAACCACTAAAATTCTCATTAGTTCTCGGTGTTCCAACATTTTTAAGAAGTTTGAAAGCCTGAATTTTTTAAGTGTTTTGAAGATGTCCCCAGTGAAAAATACCAAGAGTAGGGAAATGGCAGAAATGCTGTGTTTTTCCCAATCTGTTCTATTGACGTGTTTTGTTTTTCCTTAGCTTGTTTTCTTCTAAAGGTCAGTGAAATTTTCAGCTGCATAAATTTTATTGACTTCACTCATTGCAGTCAGGCTTTTGAGGGAGATGCTGAGCTTACGTGCACTGTCAGTGCCAGACAGTCAGAAGAAACCCTCCTCCCATGTGAGCGGGAATAATGGTGACCCTGCTTTTGAGAGACCTCACTGAATTGAATTCTTTGAAAAATACACCCTTGGGCTGTGGTTGCTGAGCACTTGAGAAGGCCCGTGATTGATGACATGGTCATTACGAACATGATTAAGAACAGCCAGGATTTACATTTACCACCTTGGCCTTTTCCAGTGTCTGCTAAACTGTGGTCTCGAGACCACCACTGATGCACACAACGTGACTGTGTGAGTGGAGGGGGGAACGGGGGAGCTGTGATTAATTTGGCTGGCAATATGGTGCTGGCTCTCTTCTTTGATTGCAGCTGATGAATAGTATTTTAAAAGCTAAGAATACATTAAACACTTTGCTATAGCTCCTATACAGTCTGAGGGCCAGAACCACAGCTGTGCTCAGTTTACAATGGGTGCAGCTGAAGAAAGAAGAGGCAGGAAAAGAGACAGCTTTTAGCTTAACTTGAGCTATAGATTCTGCTTATGCTGAGAAGCGGCTGGGTCCCCCCATGCTGGGAGCAGGGTTGGGGGGTTGCTGATGGGGTTTCAGGCAGGAGCAGGACTAGCATTCACCAGTTTTGGCTGCTTCATCATGTTAAAATAACAAGCTGTTGCATGAGCAAGGGATTTGTGTTCCCTGCCCGCCCTCCAACGTTGCAATTGCCCCTGTGCCTGGAAGGCCCTTTCCCTCCTTGAATGCGTGAAGCTCAGCCGGAGCCTGTGAAGCTCCCGCTCCCCGCCTGGCACGCGTCCCTGTGTGTGTGCTCCCCGGCCCCCCGACACAGCAGGCACCCCTCTGTGCCGATCACAGTGCTGCTTTCCCTCTGCGGGCCAGAATTGTGGGGATCTCACCATTAGCCTAATTCCCCCAAAACCTGCACGAGCTTCACGTTAACGCCTGTCTCTGCCAAATTTGGTTGAGATTAGCTGTCTGGCTGAAACTCTTTGGGGGAAGAGGCAGTGAAAGAGGGTTAGAGGGAAAGCTCAGACTCACAAGCCCCGTTTCCTTCGGAAACCGGAGTCATGCTGGGGTGGGAAGCAGCAGCTCCACAGGTACAAGGAGCAGAGCAGGCTCCTTTGCTGCACCTCGTAGCCAACACCCATGAAGTCACCTGGGTTGAGGAGTAAGCCACGAGCATGTCTCTTTTTGCATAACACAGCAGCTCTTCTCTAGCATCTATTTTTCAATCCTTCATAGTGCTGGCTGTTAATAACCACTGAAACTTTCATTGCAGAACCCCTGACTCAATGCAATTGCCCTGATGTGATGGCAGGCATTGAAGGAAATAAAAATGACAGCTTTGGGGCAGTCTTGTCATGCAACATGATGACTCTTCTCAACAGGACACCCTTCACCCTCCTGAAGACTGCTGTTCGGGCACAGGGGCTCAGCAGACAAGGTACCAAATAACTCTGTTTTCCCTCCCAGTCAGGGTAGGCAGGAGGACTGCCAGGGTCTCAAGGGAAGGATGACCATGCACGAGAGACTCGAGAGTCAGGGCTGTTGTTCTTCACTGATGCAACTGCCCGCCGGTTGCCAGCCGAGTCCCAAGCCATGCCCTGCTTGCTCACTTCCACAATAAAATCAGAGGAAGGTTTGGGTGTGTTCCCCACAATCTGGGAGATGGGAAACTTGCTCCTTGCAGGAAAGCATGGGATATTGCTTCTACTGCTTCCCACCTATGTGCTCTCCAGTACTTGTTAGCGTGGATACCCTTTGCTCTCTCCAGCCTGCTGTCCCCAAAAGGTTATTCTAGACAGGTTGGCTTGGCACGGGGCAGCCATGACAAATCTTTAAACTATAATGATAAATTATGCTCCATTGCCTGTCCTTCTGGAAAGAGATTTTAATGTGGATTAAAATAAAAGAGGTTTGATAGATGCTGGAAATGTTTCCCTTTGGCTGTTAAGAAAAAAATCTGAATGCCTGTAATATTTCTGCCGAGAATTACAATAATTGGTATTTAAATGGCATTCTGAGCAGAGCTGCAATTGCCTAGGAAAGCCAACCCCAGGAGCAAGATCTCTTGTCTTTAAGAGCTCAGCCAGGCTTGGGAACTTAAAAAGAAACTCGAATTATTGGGAATTTAAAACATGCCCTTGATTTGGCTTGAATGCAACATCAAAGCAGGAGCCTGTGTGTTCCTGAAAAAATGCTTCTTCCCCCTCCCAGCTGCTAAATGCTGTTTCTCCTTTGATTTTATTAGCGCCACTATCCCAGCATCATCTCTGTCCACAAATGCCTTTTCAGTGTCTTCACAGGAAAGAAGTTGATTTTGCCCTCTCAGAGGAAGAATTACCCACAACCCAAACAACTAGTGCCAGGAGCTAAAGAGCACTGGTGATCTTATCAACAGCCCTGTTTCTCCTTGGAAACAGTGGGCACAGTGATACTCTGTGGTGAGAGGGCCTCTAGCATCGAAGGATGTGTTAAATCCATCACCCAGCTTGTGGTCACACTGCAGCCTATTGCCGTGGTGGCACTTGTATTCAGGAGCCGCTGGCCAAATTCTGTCTCCCTTCCCCAGGTCCCAGCAGTTTCAGATGGACGCCATGTTCTCCTCTGCCTCCTACTCTCATCTGGTCTGCAGTGCTCAGGAAAGCCACTGCACATCTATGATCTTCACCCAAGAGAAGGCCGAACCACTGTTTCGTAGTAAGTTGCACAGAGCCCATTTTATAATGACAGGGTTTCTTTGAGATGAGCCCCGCTATCTTTGTATGTGTAAGATACTACTGCTGTCTTTCCTGCTCCTTCCCAAATCCAACATCTTTTAGTTGCACGCCATCCCACCTGTTTCCCATGTAAACCTAGTATTTAAGTCTCTGCAAATCAAACCTCTTAGAGTATTGCTATTTCCATGCTTGGCCTTTTCTCTATAATCATTCAGCTCTCCTAGCATGCATTTGTGACCCCAGCAGATGACTCCACTAACGGGAACACGCTGGTGCCAAATGCCACCAAAAAGCTCTGCTTCAGATAAGCTGGGAGCTCTGAGGGTGTTATTCATAAGTTTCAGACCAACACAGTTCACTGGCCGGACACTGAACGTCTTCTGTTTTTTCTCTTCCTACCAAAGCCTGCATTACCTGTACAAGATGTGAGATTTGATAGGATGAGGTAGAATCATAGAAATCATAGAATCATAGACAGTTTTGGGTTGGAAGGGACCCCTAAGAGGTCATCTAGTCCAACCCCCCTGCAGCGAGCAGGGACACCGCTAACTAGATCAGGTTGCTCAGAGCCCTGTCCAACCTGGTCTTGAATGTTTCCAGGGATGGGGCCTCTACTACCACTGTGGGCAACCTGTTCCAGTGTTTCACCACCCTCATTGTAAAGAATTTCTTCCTTATATCCAGCCTAAACCTACCCTGTTTTAGTTTAAAACCATTGCCCCTCGTCCTGTCATTGCTGTCTCTGCTAAAAAGATTGTCCCCGTCTTTCCTATAGGCTCCCTTTAAGTACTGAAAGGCTGCAATCAGGTCTCCCCGCAGCCTTCTCTTCTCCAGGCTGAACAAGCCCAACTCTCTCAGCCTGTCCTCATAGGAGA
>Ga0065711_1031391_pt1 | contig 29793 bp, 21 predicted proteins | sample Hoacrofraction12_FD_59098 | JGI IMG/M metagenome (GOLD analysis project Ga0065711, IMG submission 59098) | Hoatzin crop microbial communities from Cojedes, Venezuela - Epithelial fraction 12 v2 (version 2) | ecosystem: Host-associated > Birds > Digestive system > Esophagus > Crop | place... | reverse complement strand
CCGCCTGGACAAGGTCCTGTGCAGCCTGCTGTAGGTGACCCTGCTTCGGCAGGGGGGTTGGACTAGATGACCCACAGAGGTCCCTTCCAACCCCTACCATTCTGTGATTCTGTTTGTTTTCATGTAAAATTCTCTTTCCCTTCTTACTGTTTGACAATTTTCCCAGAGAAGTAGTATGTTTTCCCCCTCTAGCTCTCCTACTTAACTCTTTTAGTGTCCACAGATTGTGGCATGTGTTGTATCCCCCTCTACACTGGGATGTTATTTGGTAGAACTGAATGCCTGTAGCTTTCTGGCTGTGGGTAGTATTCTTTTTATCTGCTGCAATAAAGATTCCTGCAATTTTTTTTGTATGTTTTCAAGTTTTTGCTAAACTAAGTTTTCTTTTAATAAATTGAGTAAACTAGGTGTTGTTTTAATAAACGTTGACACTCTAGCCTGTACATGGTAAGTTCTTGTCTATCTTGCCTGTAGTGTTATGGCTCACTTACTTTTTCCTGTGTCCAGTTTCCAGATTAAAAAGATTCCCTGGCTTGAAGAGTTTCAGTGTAGGAAAATAAGTACTGTGATACAGTCTTTTCTTGATTACACAATTTGTTGAATATTTATGCGTCTCTACTATGATATGTGGTGTCCTTATTCTCTTCTTGCAAGATACTGCCCTGGAGATGTCAGAGAAGGGTCTTAGCACTGTCGTTATACAGGAATTGTACTCTGTGCTGGCATATTAAATTTTTTATGAGCTGGGTTTGCATCTCTATCTTGATCAAGTGAGTTTGAAACTTGAAATTACTCTTGTGTGTAATGCAGTTCACAAAGGCTAATGCCATCTTTCTGGGGATTTATATTTACAATATGACAGTTGTTGTTTCTAGTGGACACAGTCTGAGGTTTGGGTGTTTTTTTTTAGGCGAAGAAGGATTTTGTGTTCTTGATCTTTACTGATAGAGACAACAGTGAAAAACCTTCTCGTGGTCAACAGAAGAAGTTATTAATCCAGGCTCATTAAGATATGATTGTTCTATAAATTTGAAGCAATATCAACTAGTGAGTAGCTTCATTTATTTTTCTTCAAATTGTTCTGATCCTTGGACTCCTTCACCGTTGAATGCTACATAGTAAGATAGGTTTTTGGCACTAGTTATAATATTAATCACTCTGGTTTGGGCTAGTGGCTAGATAGGGACAAAAAGATCTGCAATTAGTGTATTAGATGTTCAACAGAACAGGTTCTTTTACTATGATGAATCAGTTCTCTCTGATTTAATAAATTGGTGTTTAAATAAAATAGAAGACTTTAATGAAGTCTGCTGATGTTGGTTCCCCAATCTAGAGGAGATGCACCTAAATCTGCCCATTACTGTGATTTATGTTCTCACAAAGCAACGTGGGTTTAGTGCTAGTGGTTTGTCCCACTGCCCTTTCATGTTTCAGAGCTCTACTGTAGCTGAGTACACTTGTGCCATTGCTAAGAAATGGACTTCTACTAATCTGATGTAGGGGAGAGAGTGAAATGGGAAAGTGTGCTGCCAGTCGTCCTTGAAATAACTTTAAGTTACCAGTTACAAACTGCTGATAATGCCTTTACTAGATATGTGCAGTGGGTGGAAAGCCTAGATACTACGACAGACTTGAGCTTTCCCTCGATGTTCATGCTCAAACTCCAGCTGTTTCAGTGAAGATTTTAGCTTTATGTGCTAGGGAAGTGGTTAGTGCATTAGAACAGTGTTCAAATGTACTGCTTTCTCAAGTATTTCCTATTAGCATGTTTAATGAGGCACTCTTAATACCTCCTTAGGCTGGCTGTCATTACTGAAAACTGAAGTGTTAGCTTTAATAACAGAAAAGGACTCTTTACAAGAATATGAAAAGGCTTAATTTTTGTTTAGGTTGAGCTTTATAATTAAAATACATTGTCTTTGTATGCTTTGTGGTTAAAATGTACCTAGTTTGTCAATGATAGACATACCTCTCTCCACAGACTACTTAAATGGATTCTTCTTTTGATTCACAGTAAAGAATATACAATTATTTTGGAACTCGTCACTTCTTTCAAAAAGTTAACCAGCGTGTTGCTCTTATCCTCTTGAATATTGGTGCTCAGATGTAAGCAATGTTATGAAATTATCGGTTGGCAGGAATGCTGGTTTTGTCAGAAATAAAGTAAAAAACTTGGAGTATAATTTGTGGGAACACAACTAAAAGAAAATACTTGATGAAAGTCTCTTTGTCTGTATAATCTGATGTACTTCTGGGATCAATGGTGTTTCAAGGTACTAAATTTAGATTGCACGTCCAATATCCAAGATGTAAGAAGTTTATCAGATTTCCTGCAAAGCTGCTGGAAGAAAACATTAGCCTGGTATTCAGCTGTAGCGTGGCAAGTTTCCCCCTGCCCCCTTTGGAATTTGCTGTTTAATTACAAAAAAAAAAACAACCCCCAACAACAACCAAACCTTAAATTCATATTCAGACTTTCTCATAGCGTAACAACCTCTATTAAGCTGTTTATTAATATTTAATTCCAATTTTCTTTGCCAAAAATTACTTCTTTATCTGGTTGCCTCCACAGATCTTCCATGTGGAATCACTTGCTAAAGCTGCTTGGAATCCTTACAAGTAGAACAAACCACTATGGGCAGCTTCTTAATGAAGTGAACTTTAAAGTTGGTTGCATTAAAGTTTCACATTTTAATGAAAATTTGCTCTTAGAAGTTCATTCTAAGATGTGTGAAAAAACAAAATTATTGCCTTGGTTAAGTATCTCAGTACAGCTTTATATGTCAGTGAGGAATGCATGATTCCCATGAGCATTCTCCTGAAAGGAAATGTTTTATTAACTTCTGTTTCTGCCTGTTCATTTGGAACTCCTAACAGTGCAAACTTCTGTAGTGAGTTTGACGGTTCTTTGTTGTTGATAAATGGCTCAGTTATTGTACTCTGGAATAGGATCAGGGATATCTTTGCTTTTTGTTTTTTGATAATTTCACATCCTGTTTTTAGTTTCCAACTGGACAGTCTGGAGTCCCATGGCAGTTCAGGCCAGTCTCCGTTATCATACATAGTCCTGCCTATGGGCCAGTACAGGCTTTTGATCTCATCATGAACTGTTGAAGGGAGCTAAGTGGTACAAACCCCTTAACAGGCAGGCGGATATCCTTTTAGCTGGTTGTATTCCCTGGTTTACCTGCCATTGACGCAAAGGGTCAGCGTGAGCTGCAGGGAAGGAGGGGTAGAACCAGGAGGCAGAGAGACACCAGCTCCTGGGTGTGCCTCCCTAGTACTACTAGTTAACCATGGGTCCTTTTTATTCCGAAGCATGAAAGGCTGATTGAGGGGTGTGAGTTTTTTTTCTAAAGTTACCCAGTTCTTTTCACCTATCTCTGTGAACCTTTTGGGTAGTAATCTAAACGGCCACAACAAAAAATTGTCAGGAATCTTTCCTGATGTTTTTGCTGCTCCTGATGCTCGTTATTGGTTGATGCCAGTGAAATGACTGACACTTACATTCCTACTATGCGAGAGCTTTTTTAATCATGCTAGGAGTAAAAGTGCATATCTTTCAATATCCTGTCTGCAGCTTTTGTTGCTCACTTGTTGTTTTTATGATGCGCCTTTCCTCCTGTCTGCTAGATACGCAACTGGAGCTATAGTGGAAGTCCTGGTCTTCACAGGATACATTTACATCCATCTGATCTTGCAAAAAAATCTTTAAAATTATTCCATCTCCCTAGTGTTTATTTCCAAATGCTTTTTATAAACAAGAACTTGGATTCCTTCTTTAGTCCTTTTTATTTTGCTACCTTAATTAGATTTTTAATTCTCTTAATTATCATGGGAGTTCTCCTTCATGACCTTTTTATCTGTCCTGTCAGTTGGTTTGTTGACTTCATTCCTAAACTTAATGAATTCCTTATAATGCTTACGTGTTCATGCTGAAAATACCTTTCTGGATGGTAATGTGATTCTGAGATGCCTTTTCACATCTGCTTTCTATTGATTGTCTTAAAATTGAGCTGTGCAACTGTCTTGTCTTTGCTTTTCCAATGGTGCGTCTGCAGATTATAGTAGCAGCTCTAGTAATTATGCTCCTAAGGGATTTTAGAAGTGAAAAAACCATTTAATATGATTTCAGTCCGTTGTGTCATCTAATGCTTCCCCTATAATAATTAGATGTATCTTGTGGTCTAAATTTAAGGAACCTCCTATTATATTTTTTTCTGAACTCTATTCTCTAATGAGGGCAGAAGGTTAATGTCTTGGTTACTCAAGTGAAAAAAAAGATTGGGCTTGCCTGCTTTCCCTTCTCAGATTTCATAGCCGTGGTGCACAATGTAGAGCTTAAACTTTCTCTGACAGATTTCCAGTTAATTGTTTTCATTTTCTTTTCCTCACATCTTGTCACTTATCAGCTTTATTAGTTAGGTAGTAATATACTTGGCTGCAGCAAGAATCTTTTATTTGGTGTGAGCAGTTTAACAGTGAGAGTGTATTAGAAAATGTCATCTGAGGGTAAATGAAAGCATTCTCATATGAAAGATTAAGGAAAGGTTACATTGCAGCCATATTTATTTTGCTAGGAAAGCTGTTCTTTGTTTTCAAATGTCTTTAATATCTATCTATTAAAATAACTACATAACAAGTACTTGTTATATATTTTAGAGATTTTTATAGTTGATTAATATTTAATGCCTTGCTTCCAACTGTGCCTTTTCACAAGAACTTACTCTTTTATGTTCTAGTGTGTCTTAAATGGAAATTAGAGGAAGAAAATCTGGAGAAGATTGATGCATTCTAAGGCAATTGAAAGCAAATCTGAAATGTGAATGATATTATAGAATCTAAACTGTTATTTTTTTAGTGGTATGATTTTCTTCCTTAATTTGATCTGTTTCAGAATGGCCTTCTTACTCTGCTTTTGTGTATGAGTGCTTGCTGGATGGCAGCCAGTCAAACTGGGGAGGCTTTCCTAATGCCTCCTCCTGCTTTCTGACACCTCCTTGCCACAGTCAGAGCTCAGAGTAGCAATACGTATGTTTTGATATCTAAATGATAGCTGGAAACAAATAACATAATTTTGTCTTCTGAACTGAGAGTTTTGTTTGGATGTTTTGAACCTCTAGGTTTTGGGAAACCCAGTAGAGGAAGGAAGGTCTGAGTACAAAGCCAAAAGGCTGGCTTTGACAGCAACATTGTGAAAAGTCTCAGGGTGAGAAAGCTGACGTAGAAGTTGCAGAATCACAGAATCATTTTGTTTGGAGATCCACCTGTGGACATCGTCAAGACCTAACTGAGCATGGTCCTGGGCAACCTGCTCTAGCTGACCGTGCTTGAACAGGGGTTGGACTAGATGATCTCCAAATGTCCCTGGCAATCTAAACAATTCTGTATGATTTTGAACTAATACTCTAACTCCTTAGGTTTTCCTAAGAAATCATGTGCTAAGAAATCATGTTCATTGTTTCCTAAGAAACATGTTCATGTTTCCTAAGAAATCGTGTTCATTGTAGGTTTGATAAAAAATCATTTCACTATTGTATTAGTGCCAGCTGAATAACTGGTTTCGTTGGCTAGCTTGTGATGCTGAGGAGTTCGAGCTTCCCCTTCCTCTGCTAATTCCTGTAGTCATTAACTTTGTGGCAAGAATGCAGCATAAACAGTAAACCTCCTGCTGTCAGGATGCCTCTTGTTCAGGATGCTTTACAAACACGTTTTAACCTTCACATGACCCTTATGTTACAGCAACAGGCTTTAGTTTCACCTGTGAATGGCAAGCGTTGCGTTAGCCGGGGCTGCTGGTGGTTCTCGGAGTGTCCGGGAGTGGTGCTGTGCGCTGAACGTTGGCGATAGCTGTCGGTCTGATCGGCAGTGTGGCTCTGCTTGCTGGATGCCGGAGAAGCAGATGTGGCTGATGTGTTTTGAACAAGATTTCCTCGCAGATCCTGTGTGAAATCAGCCTTCATTAAGAGGTGAATAGGGGAAGACAAGTAGCTTTTTTACAAAGCATATATTGGTTTTGGTTGTGCACATCTTTCTGACTGCTTTCCAGTAAAATCCACATACAGATGCTGCCATTTTTATCTCTTGAATTAGCTTATTAGCTTCACTACATGATTATCTATTTTAAATATATCGTTCTTGGGACTGTATGTTATTTTTCTAAAGCTTTGAATGGGGACTGACTTTCAGTAGCTTCCGATAGAAAGGTCTGAGATCAGTTTTCTCTGTGTGTCCCCTGGAAGACAGAAACACAACCATATTTTTCTTCTCTGTGTTTATTGCAAGACCCTGATCGGTTTCCATACCTGTGAGCTCCGTGTTGGAGGGCTTGGTCTCTCATGTCATTCCTCCTGCTCTCCATTCAATCATCTTTTCCCATTTCCATGTTACTCTTGCAAACAGCAGGGAAGGTTGTTTATGGGCCAAATGATAAAATAGTCACTGGCAAGCAGACTTCCCCCCCTCCCCCCCCATCTTTGAGTTTCCATGGCTTTTTACTGATGGTTGGTCAAAATGGAGTAGCGGAGAGCAGAGAACGAATGGCCTCACAAGAGCCCTCCAGAGGTATCAAGCGTCTGGTCCACCGAGTCATGGATTCCCAGACTGGGCGATGTGTGAGGCGGCGGGGCCTGGGCCAGGGCTGCTGTGGCTGTGGGCCCTTCCCCTCCAGCTGGGCGCGAGCCCTCCGTGGCTTCTGCTTGCAGAAAGACGACGTGCTTCTGTGCTTTCCCATAAAGGCTTTTCCCTTACGTGCGCGCTATCTCCATCTTTTTAGTTGTAAATAGTTCAAATGCTGATGGGAAAGGTGTGAGAGAAATATCCCTGGTGGCAGACTGCCTTTGAAATAGCAAAGGGCGATTTGAATGGTTTTTTCCATAGTGTTTTCTGGTTGGCTTTAAAAATGGTTGAATAAATTTTTAATGATTCTTCCCCCCTCCCAACACTTTTATGTGGTTTTTGTATTCTGTGTGGGTTGCTCAGTCAGTAGGAGGAGGCGGCGCTGGTGTGTGCTGGGAGGCTCTGCCGGGAGCTGGGTCATCATGCTGAGAGGCTGCTGCGCGTGTTTACCTATCATAACAAAGGATCTTCTCATGCCGTTTGATTATTAAACAATCTGTATTCCTCGCTCAAGCTTTTGGAGGCTCCCAGCAGTTCTGTCAGGCTAACCTTGTTGCTAAAGATGATTTTGTGCTCTTAGTTTGGTGAGTCAGCCAGGCAGCGGGGCACTGGCCAAAGCCTCCGCCATTTTATGGAGAAGCCTTTCTGCTGCGACACGAGCCGGGAACTGCAGCCGTGCTTCAGGAGCCATGGGCGTGCCTTTAGGTGACCCCATTTCGTGCTGGGAGTGCAGCACTGGCCTGTGCTGGCGAGGGGCTGTTGGTGTGGGCCTGGTGGAGCTGCCCCAGGCTGGAAGATGTGATGTCTCTGCTGCTGCTCGGCCGTGCTCATGATGCTGAAGTCTATCTCAGCTGGCTTAGTCGAAATGTGTTTTTGTGTGTGTGCAGCCAGCCTACTTCCAGTTTGAACTAAAAAAGAAATTGCTGTTGGTTGTCACTGTTGGTTCTCTTAAGGAAATGGGGATAGAAATTTCCTTTAAATGAAAGTGTGACTGTTGTTGGATTTGGACCACAACAGCATGTACCGTATCCAGCTCTGCTCTTTATAAGCTGTAGAACTCATGTTTTTGTACAGTTTGTGTGTGTCCTCCTGTGTGTGTTCCACACAGGTATTTCCGTCTTTTGCCAAAATGGCTCATTTAGAGCCATCATAGAATTCGTAGGAAATACTACCAGTATTAAGACACAGTAAAAGTCAGATGTGCTTTTGCTTCAGTCCGTGCTGCATTATGGTGGTAGAGCTTTTAGCACTGCGTATGGAATACTTTCAAACCAAGCTAAGAAACTAGCAAGGAAGTCATGAAACAATCTGTTCTGTAACAATAATGACCTTGCTTTTTCTTGGAGGTGGAAACCATGCTAAAGTTCTGTTTAAACTCAGAGCTGTGAACACTTGGCATCTTCAGTTAGTCACTTTGACTTACATGTGCTTACTTGGATCATAGCATTTCTTTATTTCAAAGCTATAAACATATTTATGCTTTTTATTTAATCTTAGTGTACATGCAATGTGAATTGAAGTGAGTTATTCCTTATATCATTACTTCAAACCTTGAGCTTACAATACAGCCGCTATCGACCAGTGTGTGTGCCCATTTGCTCTGGGTATGCTTCTAGAATGCATTAGGTGTATTTTCTTTCTTTTCGTCTTTCGGAACCTGGAAGTCAAATTCTTCCAGCTTGTTCCATTTAAATAGTATAGTATGTTATGATGAAAAAGGGATGTAGTACCTCTTTTGATTTTATAACTGTAATTTAATTTATGCTTGTAGGTGTAGCATCTATGACTGTGCCAGTGTACATCGCAGAAGTTGCTCCACCGCACCTAAGAGGCAGATTAGTCACCATTAACACTCTGTTCATCACTGGAGGGCAGTTTTTTGCAAGCGTTGTGGATGGAATCTTCAGCTACCTCGCGAAGGATGGATGGAGGTTTGTGAGTCTTCCTTGCTAAAAGCAAAACTAGCGTGGTCGTGATTTGGTTGACAGCTATTATAATTCTTGTTGGTAAAATAGAGCTTACATATAAAGTGGTAAAACTGTATGCTTAAGTGGAACTGTAATAATTAACTCCTGCTAAATAATATCTATACTGCTTTCACTTAGGCTTAATATTCACAGTATGCTTAGATTTTTTGACTTTACTAAACTTTAAAATGGATGAGCAATAAATACGCATCAACAAGCTTGAATGATTGTCATGATGTTTATGAAAGTAGCTTGCCTTTTACATTTAGAGTAATTACATGCTGATTTTTCAAATGGCAAATTTCCTGCAAGTATGATGCTGTAGTTGCAAAATAGAGGTGTATTTCAAATGTTCTTAATCTGAGCAGTAGTAATCCAGCCAGATTGAAGGAGATCGTAGCATAACTTTATAGTTAAAAGTTTAGATTATAGAATAATACGAATCTCTTTTACTCTGCTTTCTGGATATTCTGTTCTTCCTGTAGGCTTTGCTAGGTGTTTCTGGACTGCAGCCTTATAATTACCATCCTTATAGTGGTGTGTCATTTGAGAGAGATGAGAAATTTCAGTGGCTCAGTATTCTGCTTGCAGTGCTGACTTGAAAAAATAATTAACAGAAATGTGTAGGAGGAATAACTTATACTATAGATTCCAACTTCTGAAAACCTGTGCTTAATTATGTGTACTTTTCCCTTGAAACACTCTTGGGAAAGGGACACGTGGTGTTGTAAGGCCATCAATTTCTGTTGCTGCAGCCTGGAATCATATTGCTATTTGAAAATCCTCATCTGAGGGATCCTTCTCCCACCCCCCAAAACTTGCAACATAAATATTGTTATGTTCTCAGTCTTCTAATGGAGATGAATAGGAATTCTGGGTGTACTGATGTTTGAGGTTTAAGTTAGAAACAATTGATTTGGGACTCAGTACATAGAAGAACTTGGAAGCTGATCTTTTTATAGTATGTAAAGAAATATTCATTAAAACAAAAAGTTAATATTTTCTTAATCTATGGTTTAATTTGTGTATGTCTGAAGATTCAAGAAGTTTGAGGTTTTTACTTTTTGTCCATGTTATTGCTTCCTTTGCCTCTTTTGTAAAAAGATGTCACATTTTGACCTTAAGAAAAAAGTCACTTCATGCTAGTTTTGTTTAATTTTAATTTAATTTTAAGATTTAGCTCTGGTTTGTGCTTTCTGAACATGCACTGGTTACTTTAGCTCGGATGAAAATAGCGTTTTGTGTTTTTTACATGAAGCCTTTGATGACCTTTTCATTATAATGCAGCTGCATTCTTTGGCAGACTATATGTCTGCCTATGGAGAATTGAGAAATAGCCTTCACTGAAAGAAAAACTTAGTTTTATAGGATTGCTAGTACCTTTCTGCAGTTAAAAGAAATATGCTCAATTTTGGGAAAAGTTAATGGCATGCAGTAATGCATTTCTAAGTAAAATACAAACTGAAGTATTTAATCTCTGATGCCAATTACTCATCAGTCCCTGTATTATTTTAGATTAACTTGTCGCCTAAATAGTTTGCTAATGTAATAGCTGCCTATGCATGGGGCTGGGTGGGAGGAACAGACAAGTAAAGATATTTATTTAGAAATGGACCTCTGAGTCACTGTTACTGTTAGAGGCTTTGTGCACTTTCTGTTTAGGCAGATTTTTTGAGTTCAGTTTACCTCAACGGTTAGGGATTCAGCTGGGGGAAGCTTTTGTGGATGCAAATTGTGGTTTTTTTTCCATTAGCATGCTGGCATGTAGGAGGTAAGGATGTGTTTGTAATCTGTGTGTTTCAGTAAATACTGGTGTATTGGAAGAAAAATATAAGCTAACAAAATATCTGAGAAATATGGATCTTATTGGAGCTGTGGTTTTTGTTTAATTGTTCAGGTAAACTAAGATATTCCCTAGCTGGAATTTTTGCAGATCAAAAGTAAACTTCTAGGCTTCTTTGGAAGAGGTCAGTCAAAGAGCTGGCATTGTAGTATAGGATGTATCAATTTCCAAATCAAACAGTGACACAGGATTGGCAAGTACGTTTGTATGTAAATGATTATTTAAATGAAAAATGCCATTGCAGTTGGCTGCACACACATACAAGTTACCATCTTTTGCGATGTTACTTTGTAAATATATTTAGCTAAAGTGGAAGATTAGGTGGAAGACAATAATCACTGTGAAATGTAGATTTCGTCTTTTTGTAAAACATTGATGGTTCAACTCTACCTTAAATAGGAATGAGGCCTGAAATGCTGCACAACTGTTCTGAGAATGCCTACATTGGTAAAACTTACTTCTGTTTGGAACAAAAGAAAAACCTGCTCTGGTACGATTCAGGCCTTTTAACCTATCTGAACTGAAAAAAATAAAAGTAACGTCTAGTACCTGTGGATTGAATAAGACTGTGAGGTTGGGTGTTTGTTCGGAGCTGTGTGGGATGCTGGCTTTTGAAAATCTACAGTGATGGAAATTTCAGTTTCTCAAGACAACTTGTTCAGATGTTCAGTCAGTCTTACTGTGAAGAATTGTTTTCCTTCGTCTTTGACCTGGATTTTCCTTGTTGCAACTTGTGACTATTGACTCTTGTCCTTTCATAGTGTCCATCTGAGAAGAGTCTGCCTCCGTCTGCTCTATGAGCTCTTTTTCAGTTGTGAAAGATACTGTTAGATCTCCTCTTGATCATCTCTTTTCTGAGCAGCACAAACCCCATTGTCTCAGCCTCTGCTTTTATGTCATACTCTGCAGTCGCGCGACCGTCTTAGTGATCCATTGGTATTCTTGGTTTGTAGCTTTCCCTCATGTTGGTGGTCCCGGTCTTCCAGATTCAGCACGGTGTGTTCAGTAGTGAGGGTTAATTGTTTCTTGCAGCCTGCTGGCTCATGCAGTAGGACTTTTGCTAAGGCAGTAACACTGTGGTTTATGTACACGCCAAGTGCTGTTCTGCCGGGTTGAGCGGAGCAAAGTGAAGTGAAACTGTTGGTGGTGCATTGGGCAGAAACTAAGGGTATGCTAGTGATGAGGTATCCAAGGATACTCAGCTGCGATGCTGGAGCTGTTAATTAGGGATTGTGTACTTGGCTGCCCTCAGGTAGTTTACTGCAACTCAGGACTGAGCAGGGAAGAGTACAGATGGTCTGTCACCTGGAAAGAGTGGCCGGCAGACGCATGGGGAGAAATCACAGATGTTCACTCCTGAGTCATCACATGTAAGAAGGAAAATTACAGCAATTATTGTAGCTCTTAGTGACTGTATGGCTAAGTATTGGAGTACTACAAAAAACAATAAGGTACTTTACTTTTTCTCAGCTCTGCTTGTTCTTGGAAATGCTGGGTATTAAATTAAAAATAAACCAAAGAAAACAAATAATTAAGCTGACTCTTATGTCAGGTTAGCTTTATAAACCCTGCTAATGCCGTCTTAATAGTATTGCAGCAATATGTCTGAGAAGGAGAAATGTTACAGCAGACTTACTAAATTTCATGCTGGATTTTTTCAGTTCTGCTAGACATCTGCCTTCAAATGCTAAGTCTTGTACTCTGTATAGGAAAGAAATATATTAGATTTCTGAAAGCTGGCTCACTGCATGAAATGTCTAAAACTGCCTGCTTTTACTCTAAATTGGTTGTATCAAAGTTGCTTGATCTGCAAATTGCAACAACTCTTGAACTTGCAGTGGATGTATGCTCTTAACTGAACATTTTCTTTCTGACCTGCTCCTTGTACTCAACTTTGACCAGCAACATGTCTATTGGAAAGTGACTTTAGTGAGCGAGCACTTTCTGTACACTGCTTTTTTATCTTGCCTGTGATAAACAATCCAATCGAGTCCAACTGGTAGCTTTAACAGGCTGGATCGAGATTTCAGGAGTGCCAATTGATTTTGCTTCCTAAGATGATTGCGGGTACCCAGCTGCTTAGTTATGGAGGCTCTGCTGCATTTAAGGGACTGAAGGGCTTTGGAGGAGCAGAAATTAGGTAGTGTAAGTGTAAAGGACTAAATCTGTTTATTTATATGCATTAAAAGATCCTTCTGCTTGCAGTTTGACAGAACACAGCAACTGTGTTCTTAATTTCTGTTTTTTTTCTACTCCTCATTTGAAATAGAAAAAGCTTTCTAAATACCACTCTAATGGAGATATTGAATATACAATTTAGTGAGTTTCAATGGCATATGTGTACAGTTGATTCGGTATACAGCATGTTTGTGGAGAGGGAAGAGCTTAGGAAGGAGGGAGAACATTAATGAATGAGAACATTAGTGAATGAGGAATGAGCGCATTAGTGAGCTAGTGACACTTGTTAGATTTGTTGGCTGAAGACTACTTGACTAAGAATCTTTCCACAAGCTTTGTGTTTTGAATTTATTTTCTTCCATCTGCTTTTCTTTTTTTTTAACTAATGATGAGCTATGCCATTCCTAAAGTGTTAGAAAATAAGAGAATTGCTCACAGTTTTCTTTCTAGACCAAGATTTACTTGTATGACCTTGGGAAATTTTTGCTGGTTTTAGGAAGAACTTGAGGGCTCGGCTTGGGGATGGGAGGACAGGCCTGCATACACGTAGTCCCAGGATGGCCGTCCTCTTTGCGTGGCCTTTTGGGTGTTCTTTGCCCCATTCTTCAGTTTTCTGCCCTGTTGTATTGCTCATATTTTTCTTTGTTAAATCTACAAATGCCTCTAAGAAAGTCTTTTTCCATTTTCATCTGAAATGCATTTGGATTTGGAAAATACATTTGATTCATTGCCCCGAAACAACGTTTCCATTAATGGTTGTGCTCTCTTTCCTCCTCTATTAGCAATCTCATTTCTTAACATGCTTTATAAAAACATCCAGGTGAGAGACTGCCGAATTGTCTGTGTGACGCTGGAGGAGAGATTAGCAAATCTCCTTAATCTCCTGACTGATGTCAAGGTGTGAAGCTGTTTGTGAGTACAGACTTCCTCAGTATTCAGTCTGAGAGCTAGTTTCTGGAGGTGTTTTAATGATTATCACCACTGATGTGAAACCCATGATAGTTGCAGTAATGTACAGGTCACACCAGCACAGTTTAAAGTCTTTAATGGAAATGAAAAAAATCTCAGTGAAGTGCAAATGGGAAAAGGTTAGATGTAAAAAGCAGAACAAAACTATGGATTGTTCTGCAATTCTTGTTATTCTTCTTAGTGTTTTATTGAAGGAGTATAAAAATGTGAAGTGTATAGACCAGAACCACCCATGAAAGTTGGTGGCGTGCTTGTCTTGCACCGTCTTTTTCCCCTACTTTAGCTCGAGCAAATCGTGGTATTTGTGGGTGTTGTCACAGGGGACAGTGCTGATCCCTGGAAGCATAACTCTCTGGCTAGTGGTAATTCACTGTTGAGTAGAGAACTAGCCTTAATGCTGTAAACAGTAACCGCCCCGGGCATCTAAAATGCAGTTTCGATTTAAAACCTAACGTTGCAGCTGGTTGAAGATTTAAGAGCAGACTCTCTAAAAGATCTGGTGTAAATTGCTGTGCTGATGAAATGAACTTTTTTTGGTGTTTCTGCTTATAGTCAGAAATTTTCAGAAGTAAAACAGGCATCTTCTTATACAAGAGGCACATTCCTTGTTCTTGTGTGTCTGTGTATACATAGTACTGACCAAACATTTTTCATAGTCTGGTTTGGGATTTTTTTTTTTTGATGTGTCTGTAAAACAATTAGCACGATTTCAGTCTCATATTTGCCATCAGCAGTATTCATTTGTTCCCCGTGCCTTGGCTTTCTCTTTCTGTTCATTCTTTTATCTTCACTGAAGGGATGATCAGTTTCCAAACTACCTGAATGTTTCAGGGTTTTTATTTAGTCTGATTTAGTGTCCTTGGGACCAGTGACTGTAGGGTCAGTAGTGGCAGAGCAGTCAACATGTCCTTGAGATTTCCTGGAATTGAAAGCAAGGGTCCTGTTTTCTAAAATACTTGCAGAATATGATTCTTGCCTTCTTAACTTCTGGTGATAGAGAATATGAGGGGAGGAGGTTTGGTTTGTAAATTACAGCTTGCATAGCTGTAGCTGAGTCTTCTCATAGAATATTTTTGTAGGCAAATATTTATTTTATTTTTTTTTATTTCCAGGTACATGTTGGGCCTGTCGGCTGTTCCAGCAGTTATACAGTTTCTTGGATTCCTGTTCCTTCCTGAAAGTCCCCGCTGGCTCATTCAGAAAGGCCAGACTCAGAGAGCACGGAGAATTCTGTCTCAAATGCGTGGCAACCAGGCAATTGATGAGGAGTATGACAGTATCAAAAACAACATTGAAGAGGAGGAAAAAGAAGTTGGAGCAGGTATGCTGAATGCTTGTTGGCCTCTGCCTATCAATGGGGAGATAAAAGTCAGAAGAAATGTTGAAGTCGTAGCCTGTGGGAACTGGATGTTTTGCTTTTCCTTGTCTGTTTTGCTGCTGTTTGAAATATTTCATATACTGCTAGCTTCAGAAGCAAACAGATGTTTCTATGATCCTCCAGTTTTAAATTAGGTTCTGATTTCTTAAGTGAGGGAAAAGTAAAGTTGTGTAAGATTCTACGTTTATATCACCTACGCTATGTGAGAATTGCACTCAAGAAATTACTCAGTTTAAGAATGCTCATCTTGAAGAGTGGAAATAAATAAAGTTTCGTTACTTTCATCAGTGGAAAAGGTCAGACACTAGCAAGGTCAGAAGGCATTTTACATGCCTGAAACATCCAGAGGCTGTGTCCTGGCTGACCATATTCTAGACCAGCAGGCTTTGGAAAGATTTACAGAACTAGGCATGTAATATAGATACTCTTTTTCAGTAAAGGCAGCTTCCAAAAGTCCTTTTGGTCTGCCCTCAAGAGAATAAGGCATCTAAATCAAATCCCTTTTTTATTCTTTTATATCCTTATGCTGTAATTGCTCAAGACTTTGTGTATGTACTTGTGTGTGTACTTGTAAAGCAGTGTTACCATTCCATTGGCTTTCTGTCCACTACATATTTTTCCTTTGCTTTGTGCTGAAAATGTTAATGTGGTAATCTCAAGTAAGGCTCCTAAGTAAGGCTTATCGTAATTCTTGCTTCCTTAAACATTGATAGGAAAATACTGTAATTTCTTAGAGCTGATGGAAAGAAAAATGCCAGTTATTTTATGTCTATGTAAATTGAAATTCAACATCTTACAATACCTAATCTCATTGCCTCATTGAGTTTGGCTTTGAGCCTTGTGATAAATAATTATCTGGAAAAAGTTATCTGCTACATACTAATGAAGGGATTTTCAAAATATTCATCACTGGCGTGAAGTAGGGTTGGTTTTTTTTTCTCCCAGTATGCTTTTGAGGCTTTGGATACTTGTTTTCCCACTTCTTCAGTTTTGGGGGGTGGAAATGAAGTTCACTGAAGCTGATTTGATAAAAAGCTGAAGTGGATATTCATAGAACAGCTTGGGTCTAAGAGTCCTGTGCTGAGGTTATTGATTGGGCTGTTTGATTCCATGGAGAGCCACTTAATGTCTAATATTAAAGTTTTTATGCTTTGTAGAAATAGAAGAAGCAGGTGTTTGACCCATCCAGTTCCTTATTTTCAGTCACTGGGCTATAGAGTATGACCTTGTTTCTGTCTCTCAAATCTTTCCTCATGCTGCTGTTTCACTATTTGTAAACTAAATGTGGTGTAAGACTGCAGCAGGACTGACTCCAGCTCAATTGTTAAATCAGTACTCTATACATTTGTAACTTGGACTGGAGCACTAATTAAGAGGTTGTTGGCTTGCTGGGATGTGTAGGTCTTGATTTCCCACACCCGCCCTTTCCCCCGATAGCTTACTGTGTTCCTGGAGTTGAGTTAAATCGAGCGCATTTCTGGGAGAAATCTTGGTTGCAGAGAATCCGTGTTTTCCTTTCAGGTAATCCACAGCTTCAGAGTTGTCACCAAAGGGCATTAAAAAGGTGAGGGTAGTTACAAGTATATGCTGTGCTGCTTGTTGTAAGCGCTTAGCAAGTAGACATTAGGTCATTATGGTCACTCTCGTTTTTGATTATAACTTGGTCATAATTGCCCTTCATCCCATTTCACCCAAAGTCTTCATTGTTGTAAAAAGGTATGTTGTGTGTCAGCATCAAGACACACATTATTTTGTTATCTTTCTGTGACTTACAGGTGGTCTTTACAAGTAGTGTTAAACTGTAATTACTTTCATTTTTTGAGGGGTTGTCTAGATCCTCAGTATTGAATTTGGCATGCATAGTGCAAGAGCAACTTACTGTTAATGATTTCATAGCCAGGTGTTCAGGTATTGACAACTCAAATGTGTGCTTCGGCAAAGACTCTGCATTTCATTTTGCTTTGTCTATTTTGGGTTGGTTTTTTTTGTTTGTTTGGTATATGCCTGTAGTGCTTCTTGTATTCATTTCTCCAATTTGTGGCAGATGCTGTTTTAAAACACGAGTTAATAGCCATGACAAATCATAGTAGTAATTCCTATCAAACATTGCGGACATCATTCCAGTTTTACAAAAAGCTTTAATGACCCTAAATTGACAGTGTGTGTATGTGACATTCAAGGAAAGAGAACTTCGTAGTTTGAAAATTATCTGGATTACTTTTAGGTAATAGTGTCTTTTTGTTTCCTGTCTTCTCGTTTCTTGAAAAAGAACAGATGTTCTTTTTCATTAATTGATAGATGAGCATCTTTGCCAGTTTCTTAGAGCATCATTTTCTAAGTGAAGATAAGACTGGTTTGACTCCTCTGCAAGGGAGTAACAGAATGTCACCGTAACATATTTATTGTCTTTTTTAACTGTTTCATCAACTATTCTTGTCACGGAAATATGAATCACAGGGGAACTTCATCTGTGTTGTTTAAGCTGCTTTCTTAAAGGTTTGGTTTTTATTTCTGTCATAAAACCAGAGAAGTTCATTGCATTTTCCACATGGTCATCAAGCAGTTTCTGTCCTGAAGATAATAAAAATGCCTTAAGCAACAAACTTCTGTTTCAGAAGTCTTTTGTACCAATGTGGGATACCTGTTAAGTGAATGATTCACATTTCTTTATCCTTTCCAATACATTCAGCCAAATCACTGCTGCTGATACTGCTTAGCAGCTTATATTTTAGCATCTTCAGATTGATATCAGGAAAAGGATGTATCTTTTTGACAAATGCTTTTCCCATGACCAGTTATGCAAATGGTTTTTTTTCTGGCAGTGATGAATACTGCTTTTGCGTGCTCTATTCTGTACTTCCAGTGTGACTTGGTGTTGTAGCCTTGCATTTTGAGAGGGAAGGGGAGGGCACTGCATTCTGCAGTAACATTACAAGAGAAGTTGAATCTTGGTCAAGTCAGCTAATCATAATCTTTTAACGTCATCCCTCTCTCAGATGGTGGGACCATAGTGCGAAAGGGAGCTGGTGATAGGAAAATCAAGGGTAGAAGGACTAATGAGGAGGATGTTGGGGAGAAGAGAGCTCCCCAAGAGTTGTGGAAGCAGTAGTTTATAGGTGCAAAGTGGCCTTCACCTTCAAATAGGCTGTGGGCTTTGCAGATTCCCCAGTGCTTGGCTCAGGCTCTGAAGCCTTAGAGAAGAGGAGAGAGAATGGTCAGAAGGGGTTTGCAACCGAGGGAAGGATCAAAGACGTTGCTAGGAGAGGGTTCTGGAGTGACTCTTCCTAGCAAAACATGTCTGACTCGCACTGCTGCTGAATTGTAGTTTTTAGTACAGTTAAGGCAGAGGTTCTGTACTGCACATTGGTTGAAAACAGGCGGTCAAATCATAGCAATGCAGGCAAGCACTGGCACAACAGCTTAATACGCAGGTGTATCCCACATTTCTCTAACCTGTGAGTTAGGGTTGCAACTCTTGTCTCAACCACATCTGCTATGCCTGTGGACCATTAAGTTTTATTATCTGTTCTTATGCTCGTGTATGTGTCAACTTCTGATCAGGAAGATGTCTTTTTTGCACATGTCATGCTTAGTAATTCTGGCCGTGTAAAACTGCTGGGGCTCGGTGGTGCATGGAACCATGCTGCTTCTGTCAAATTCACCGAGTGATTTAGAAAATTGATCATTACACTGTAGTATTGTTTAACCTGCCATTCCGTGTCTGTACCAGAACGTTATGTAATGGGCACTGCTTCTAGATCAGACATTTTCTTGGGTTTTCATTATTTTTAATACATTTTATGTAATAGCCTAACTTTTTTTTGTGAGACCAAGAAAAATGTATCCATGCCACTCTTTCACTCCTGTAGGTTTGAATCACTTTAATTCTTTGCTGAATTTCCTATTGGATCAGTGAGTCAGTCTCCTTTTTTAGGTTTTGTATTTCCCTGTTGGAGATAAATGTGTTATGATATAAAGGTAAAATCACCTCATTACCATTAGATTTCAGCACGTAACTTTACCCAACTGACTGTCAGCTGAAATAGGATATTATCAGGCAGGAGATCCGGACCCTCAGTACTTCCCGGTTCCAGTATATTTCTATTTCTTGCACCTTTTCTTCTTAAGTAATATTTTAACTTGTTAGTATTCCTGGCTATGGCTTTGGCTGGAACGATTTCACACGCGTCTTTCTAGGGAGATACAGGAAATTTGCAGTGTTTTCATTCTTAATCATAGTTCTTCCCTTACTTCTGGGAGTCCTTTTTATCCTAGGCCATTGCCCGACAAGCAGAGTGTTGAAAAGACACGCTTATTATTATTGGACATCAGCTGGAATCTTATTTAGTGAAACTTGATAATACTGCGGTGCTCTGGTGGGGCTGTGCAGAACTCTGAATCATTCCACTTCCAGGCACTCAAATCCTTATTTGAAGTTAATTCCTCTTTTATGATATAAAGTGGCTGTTGTTACCTGTAACCATGAAATTAGGTGGAAGTCTTTGGGGAAAAAGGTAATAAAGGAGTTGGGCTAAGGATTTGTTGGAGAAAAGCCCCAAACCAACATGGTTGGTAGTCATGTCAGCCTGAAATTCTTGCTTGTGGCAATACCAAATGCCAGGGTCAGTTTCTGGTGGGTTTTGCCTTTGGATTTTGTGGGAAGCAGGGCCAATGCAAGAGATATTTGAAAGGAATATCTTTGCTTCATTCTTGTATTTTAACCATTTGACAGGTAGAGTTATTTCTTTGTCTGTTCCCTTAAGAAAAATTCTTCCTATGTCTGTCTCCATTGGAATTTGTTTTGAGTTGAACCTGTAAAAAAACTACTCCTGGATAATTTAAAATTCGTGCAATTCAGGCAAATAAAACATGGAGACATTTGATCTTGAGAAAGTATACTAACTCAATTCAGCGTACAATCAGATAACAAGAAAAAGCCTTCTACAAAACTTGGCAAGGAATATTGAAAGTATGAATTACTGTATTAAACAATTGATAAAGAAGAGAGATAAGAAGATTTTTGGTTCTCCTTTTATCCTTAGTCATTTAAAAGGCTGACTTATTCTCGCACATATGATCTTTGAGATATATAATGCATTACTGTTTTTCTGCTTTGTATAGAAATATGACTGCTATATTTTAAAACTAATAGTTTCTTTCTAGTATCTTAGAGTTCTGCTTATACCTTCAGTTTGCGTGCCTAACCGTGAGTTGGGGAGTGTCTGTATACTTACATAATCCTGGTGTTAGCGTGTCTACCTGGCGGGGCGTTTCATGTAGGCCTTGCTTCAGTGGCTTGTGACCAAAACCAATCCGTTAATCTTTCACCTTGGTTTTCAGTGTGCTGACATGAATTGAATGTTTATCTGGAAATCGTGGTTAATTGCCTGTTGGAAGATCAGATTCGTTCAGGTAGACTGTATGTTTTGGAACAAACTTTTCTTTGCCTGAAGTCCGGACGGATTTTGTGCATGGTAGTCCTAAAGGGCAGGAAAGAGAAACTCCGTAAAACTTCATGAAAGCATAGGGAAACACTGTGAGGCAGGAAGATTTGATTTGGTTTTGTTTCTTTTCCCCACTTCACTATGAAATGTCTGGAAGAAAAATTAGCTTTCCATAGACAGCGTTATTAGCTTTAGATTAGTTCACAGGTTCTGAAGCCTACAGAAAATTCAAGCTACAAGTATGGAAAATACAACAAAATAGAAGACTTTATCTCTTGTTGTCTCTGTTTCATGTTTGTTTTCTGCTAGGGCTAGCTACAGTACTTCAAATTTATTGGAAAGTCCAGCTGACTTGGACTAGATCAGTTTCTAGAAGCTACCGGCTTCTGGCCCCAATTTCTGAGCCTTCTAGAAGCTCAGTTCGGTTCTAGAAAGCGGTAGGCTAGTCGCATCGCTTGGATTTTCGAGAAGAGGTGTTTAGCTGCATAACTGTGCCTGTTATTAGAAGTCTGCTATATAATAGCATAAACTTTAAACAGCATTTGTAACTGTATTCATTTACAATGGCTCCTTCCCAGTTAGTCCAGGGGAAAAACACAGAAATAGTGTGGCATGTGGTGAGATTTTTAGGAAAGCTGGACTGAAAGATTCCTGGTGGAAGTGAACTTCAAGGACATGGAGGATATATTCTTCGTCAACAAAAAGAAAAATGGATGTGCATAACATGGGTAATAATAAAGGATTGAAGCAAGCAGAAAAGACTAGAAATAGGAGAAAAAGGAGGAAAAAAAACACCTGAAGAAGGTGGTTCTTGCGTTGTTGGGAGACAAACCTATTCTGAACAGTAAGAAGACTCATTCCTTAGTACAGAAATGGGAGAGAAAATCAGCGGTGGCAGACACGTATGCACGGTCCATAACGCACACGGCTTGTTACAGTGGGAAGGGAGCCTGAGGAAGTGAGGAGGCCTGAGAGAAAGAAGCCTATGTTGGTAAATGGTAGTCGTAGGATTTTAATGCTGGGGTAGGAAAGAAAGGGCAGAATACATCTGCTTAAAGGAAAGCTACAGCATCTAGCTTGTGGCTTGAGGCATCTGGTCATGGGCCCGCCTTGCCAGCAACAGCAGCGCGATAACGTCCTCCAAATGGCAGCCTGACGGATCTGTTGCTGTCGTCATGCTCACTAGGCTCCTGCCACCTTGGTCTGAATGGACCAAACGAAGACTCCGAGCCTTGGAGTCAGTGTGCTGGAGAGCACGTTCAGCTTGAGGTGGGACCCCTGGAGCGTGGTAGCTTGGTTGTGTTAGAAATGGGAAATACAATTTTGAGTTTCCTGTGTACTCTTGTGCGAGAGATGAGCACGCACTGCCTTCATAGCAGAATTTGCTCTTTGTGCCTTTGCTTTGCTCTGACACGGTTACACTGATGTACTGATTTCTCATCTAAAATTACGAATCTACTTTTCATATTTATGTGTACTGTTCTTAAGAAGTAATAAAATTATGTACCTCTAGAGCTGCTAATGGTATTCAAGAGCTCAGTTGATTAAAAAAAAGGAAAAAAAAAAAAAAGGGGGAGGAAAAAAAAAAGCCTGGTTCTTCATCGTTTCCCTGCTGGATCTAGCATCTGTGCTGAATACACAGTTCTAAGCCGAATGCTCCCATTTGAGCTGCCTGTTTATATGCAGCAGGGATTCAGACAAAATATACGATGTGTGAAAATGTTAATGGGCAGAGGGGGAGAATTTTTTTTAGACTGCTGAGGAATAATTATAACACTTCACTAAGCTTAGTAATATGATTCATCATTTAGCTCTTAGAGCAGGTTCTTTCACAAAAGTTGGAGGTAATCTTTCAGCTTCTTTGCTCTCTGACCTTGTGAAGATGAGTGGAAACTCTAAAATGGATTTAACATTTTTAATAACAATATTTGTATGTAAATGCCACAGACAAGTAGCTGAGCAAACTTTGCCTCTTGATCCCATTTTAGCCTTTTCAGCGTAATCATTAGAATTATAAACACACTTTTTTAAAACTAATACTGCTTTGTAGTGTTGCAGGAACCCCATTAGTGCAGAGCTGACTCTGCTGCCTCCTGGATGACAGGCTTTGTGCAAGGGCAGAACTTGGTCCACCCATCAGATGTTAATAATTCTTCAACAGCAGTAGTTTTTCTTTGACTCTGTGGTCAGGTGAATACAGTGTTTATACAGCCTGTTTAATTTGAAGAACTTTATTAATAGGAAGAAACCGTTAGGGAGGAAAAAGGGCTTTGAACAGTGTTTGCGCTTACTTCTTTTACATAAGGCCATATTCTGCTCCAGCAATCTAGTTAAGCTTTATTTTTTTCTGGACACCTTCACTAAGGTCTGATTTTTGTCCAGTGCTCATCTTTTTCTCTTGCATTTTAAAGTAACAGCATTGTGGTGTGGTGTGGTTTCTTTTTTTTTTTATCTCTTCTGTTTTCAAGACACTTTGTTCTTCTAGCGAACCTGAAGGGTTTGGTTCAGAATAAGCAGCTATCCTTGCATGCCCTCTTATAGTTAATCCAAAGTATTCACGCACTGAGCATTTCAGCAAATCTTGTCAACCGATGTGCAGTCTATGGCAACTGGCACGCTGCCATGCGTGGATTGTGTTTTGTTTGATTCAAGATGGATTTGAAAAAAACAAGGGGGGGAAGAATACTTTAATGTAGTTTGCAGCTGAGCATGTTGCTGCTGTGAGTCCCAAACTATCCATTTTGAATGCTCCCTTACACAAATATTCTTGAGCTTTCCCTGTGCTAAGAAAGCAAGTTGTTGGGATTTCTTCCTTTTGAAAATAAGTGAAAAATGGTGTTGATTCTCTTTCACTGTAATTTTTACAATTCTGAACTGATTCACCACTTGTGGTTTTATTCATGATTTTTTGGTCAGCAAAATGTTAGAATTCTGCTCTCCTTTTTGGTTGTTTTTTAATGGTATCCCCTAAGCCGTAGTGTTGCTCAATAGCTGTGCAGTAGTGTGCTAGTCTTGCTACAGAGTCAAATCCCTAGCAAAGAGCTTCCTCCTTGTGTGCTTTCACTCCAGAATGGGAAGGATGAGCACTGCCTTTCCATTTTATCATCTGAATGAATGTGTCTGTGGGCTTGTGTCTGTGGGCTTATATCTGTGGGCTTACACAGTTCGTGCGGTGTTTCTGTAAGTGAAGTACTTTCTAGGAAGTTTATTCTACTATTTTGGATTCTAAAATATTACTGGTCTTGTGGAAAATGTTAATGTAGATTAGAGGGGGTTTGGATGGTTGAAGCATGTGTGTGTGTGTGAGATAACTAATGCTGCATGAATACTTCACAATGAATAATTTATCTAATTAATTTAGACTTTATTTCTGCTTGTCAGTTGTCTGTGGTAAAACTGCAGTTTCCTTAGACATATTTGTTTTCAAAGTGTTAAAGTGCTTTGCAATTTTTCTATGTGAAGCTGTAACAAATGCATTGCAAACTTGAAATTTTTAGTATAAACTCTTTGGAAATTGTGGCTTCACAAATATTAAATAGTATTTCAATTATATTCTAGCAATACCTGTACAAAGAAAGCTCTGAATAGCTCAATTAACAAAATAAGAAAATTTTTAAAGAATCAATAAGACTAGTCCCTCTCCACCCCTGTTTTCAAGTTTCCCTTTTGCTAAAAAAACCCCAAACCACCACCCCCCCAGCAAACAAAGAAAAATACTCACATAGAATACCCGAAGAAAAATACTCCCAATTCCTTTGCTAAAAGCCATTTGTAATTTTTTACCACTCCTCCCCTCCCCCCGGAAAGAGCTATTCAGTTAAATGTCTTTTTCTTATGAGGAAAAGGTCACTCTGCTGTTCTAGTAGTGGTCAATTTGTGTATGGTTTTTCTTTTTCTCTTCCTGTGGACATTCAGAGGTAAATACCGTATTTATGGATAATAGTGGTTTTGAACTTTTTTCCTGATTCTGCAGATACTTGAATATTTCTATTTCTGTTGAATAAAAAATTTTCAAAGCCAGTATAGTTCAGTGTCTATGGATATTCAGATGGAATATGGAAAACATTACCTGTTCAAAGTAAGTTATCTCACAGTGCAGCCGTGGTGATTTATGAATGAAGAAATAATTTTTTTCTTCAACATTGTGAGTTACATTTAGATTTATTGTGTAAATAAAGGTTGTGAGTCCTTGAAAAATTTTCCCTTTTCCCTGCTATACTTAGAAAGCATCCAATTCCCCCCCTTATAAAGTGGACTTTGGGCCAATATTTATGTTGCCAAACCTAGCACGCTGTTATTTTTCCCCTCTTCCATTGCAAGGAGCTTGTAGAATTGCTAAGAAACTGCCGAGAGTTCAAGCTGCTGTATTGCTTGTAACTGCTTAAATGTGTTTAATTGAACACGCTGCATGTTTATTCTGTCTTTTGTAGTGAAATGACAGTGTTTATTGTAGATTATGAAAAAAGCATCTTTGCTGTAACACGATAGCCTTGTCCTGCCCGCCTGTCTGCAGTGGTGGGCAGGGGCTGGTGGGAGCCTGCTGGGGTGTCTGTGTGCCTGAACCTGTGCCAGCTGGGGCTGTGAGGGCTTCCAGGCAGGTCTTTGCCTTGTAGAACAGTACTTTAGGGAAGAAAGAGCGTAGATCTTTCTTTTGGTACAAAAACTGCATGAATATATTTGGTTTTTTATCCACACCAAACATCTTTAGTTTTTGTACGTATTCTCCTTGGCATCAGTGGCTATGAAGAGAACATAAAGTACCATTTTCTTTGGTGTGTTTTGACCTGTTCACCGTAACTTATTAAACATGGAAAGGCTTAATTAAAATATTTAATAAAATGGATTGATTTAAGAACATAAATAATTTTGAAGTAATTCTGTCCTTTGGTGATCATACAGAATAGGTTGCACTAGTTTCTTTTCATTTAAATAGAAGTGTTGTATAAATAGCTTATGTAACACAAAGTGCATGTGATTTTCATTGTAGCCGAGGTGGATGTAGCTCACTTAAGAGAGTACAAGTATGGATATATAAATGAATAAATTATAACATCTTCTGTAGTGTATGATACAGAAAGTAGACGATTGGCCATGAGCCAGGAGAACTCCTTTTTTGTTAAAGCAAACATACGTTTCTATGGCAATAAAAGCAAATTTAAAATGTAGGTGGTTCTGACTGTTGCTAATCTAAAATAAAGTTGGCAGTTGCAGAATAGTTCATTTCATAGCCAAAGGAAAACAAGATTTTTATTGAAGAAAAATGCATCTATATTGCTCCATACTTAATTTTAAAAATTTTTGGATTATCAGCTCTTTCTGATATTTATTTTTCCCTCCTTTAATTTCCTTCTCCTTGCTTTTCACTGTGTGTAGCATTTATATGCATACTCCTATTTTTGCTATACAGATCTTTTGTTACTATCAAGTAGATTTAAACTTTTATGGAGATTTGTATTACTTTTGCATCTTTCATATTTTGTTGGGACTTCAGATTGTTAATGTGGTGTTAAGTGGTGATTATTTTAGTAGTACTCAGAGACAAGAGGCATGAGAGTCTTCAGTGGAAGATAAATTAAAGCAGTGCTTACTGAAGAACACCAGACTGGTGGGGATAACAGGTTACAAATCAATAGGGTTGATTATAGTGAGAAGTGTTTATCCTACTCTAATTACAGTGCAGTATAACAATGGAACAGGTAGGAGACACCGTCATTTCATCTCTAGATTGGATTGTTTAGAGCTTCACATCCCTTTGAAGCAAATTCCCAGGAGAATGATCCGTTATAGAACACCCAAATACCACCTATTCATGAGTGAGTGGCCTCAAATTAATCATCCTGCCCCCATCTGTCATACTTGGTATCCTTCAAGCTATTTACTTACATGATCTTCAAATCTTCCCCAAACCAGTAGGATAGGTTATAGGGGCCTGAGGGTTCAATATCCGAGGGATTTTGTTTTTATTTTTTTTAAGAAGAGAGGATGGGCAGCCTATTCATATATGTGATTAAGTTTTGCAGCCAAAGTGTGCTGTTATTTAATCGTAGTGTGTGCATATGTGAAAACCAGATGATATCTTTTTGGTCGCTTGTATGCTTTGATATGTTGTGCCACACTCTTGCAGAGACAGAGCTTGACAGATACCTGAAATGTTTATGTTCGTTTGGCAGCATGGGAACATATGGTACCATGTTGAAGGTACAAGGTTGAAACTGGTCTTTCAGTTGATCTTAATGTCAGATTTCATGAAATCTTCTTTTGCAACAACGGTCAAGATTTTCTTAAAAGTTATAACCTGAGACTATTTAATGTGAAAATATCAACCTAAATTTGCAGAGAATCTGATACTATCTGAGATGCACACTCATTTCCCTCCTTGCAGTGGATGGTCACTTGGTTGTCCTTGGTCATTCAAATAATCAGTGTTACCTACTCAGTGTTCAAGACAGTGAATGAAATATCATGAAAAGACGTATGGTCTCTGCCAGCTGACTGCTGCTTGTGGTGCTTGGGCCGTGGGTTTGAGTGCTCCAGTTCCCATCCGACAGGAAGAGTCGAGACCGAAAGAAAGGGCTTTGGATATCAGAGCTGCCAGGAGCCAGTGAAGCTGTTGGTGTTGAATGCTTTATAGGGGAAAAACTGCCTAGTTTTATATGATATAAATCAGTGTATAAATGCACCAAATTATGGTTAGTGAATAATGTTGTCTGCTTAGAAGTAATATATGTACTCCAGGGCTGCATAATGATAATGTTTTGATTTTTAAATATTTCTTGATGTGCTGTATTAGATGTAAATCCTTGAAATAAACAGAAAGACACATTTTTAAACGTAGCTTGATTTATTCTATATTTAAATCAACTGTAGCATAACCCAGCAGCATTACAAAGGAGGTAGAATTTATTTTTGTTGTTATTTAGTTATTCTGAGGCAAATGATTTGTATTTTATAAATTTGACAAGTCATTGCTCAGTTTAGCGTTCTGTTCCCATCCGAGAAACATTCCCTACCATCTGCAGCCAGTTGTCTGTTGTGCTGTGTGAGCCTGTCTCTGAGTACAGAATATCAGCTGCTCTGTATAGCACTGTCTTTAACACCCCACCCCTAAATGTGACTGGTGGAGGTCAAGATATTCTCTGTTCAGGTGCAGGCAGATCCATTAAAAATGTGAATTCTGGAAAACATTCACGGGTCTTTCACGGATGCAGCTGCATTTTACTAGACTGCAGTTTATAATGGGTATGTTAGGAGACACTACATCACAAAAATACTTTAAAATAAGGGCTTCTAATATGCTTTGAGTTTATAGTTTCTTTTTCTTAGCTGAAACTGGTTTTGAAGATCAATTGAGGATTATTTTGAAATGTAATTTTAATAAGCTTGCACCCTTCTGCCTTGCTGATAAACTTCTGTTCCTTTCTTCTCTAACTCAAGTAGAGAGAAATTAACCTGCAAAACCTGTTACATGCCTTTTCCCACCTTGTATTTTGGAACCTCATGAGTCTGAAGAGCTGTCTTCAATTTTAGCTCCGCAGTTTCAAAGCAGTTTTCTTTATCATGCCTTGGATAATTTCAAACAATCCTCTTTTCTTCCTGTGGTTCTTCTTAAAGGTATTAATTTTATATGGTGATAAAATTGCCCCTCTACACTCTTCATGTTTTTGCAAATTTGAATGTTGTTTTGTGCTGATACAAGTATTAGACTTAACTTTTGCTTACATTTTGCAATAATGATATTGAGACATTAGCGTTATATGAGACAAAATTTGTGAGTTCTAATTGTGCGACATAACCACTGAAAACTAATAATCAATTTTGTGTAAATCCTATACAATATCGTACTCAGAAGTGTAGTATTTTGTTACTATGGTGATGAGCACAGTAGTTTTTTTCAGGATTTTTTGCAGCAGCTCATAATAGTTGAAATGGCTACAAAGAGAAAGAATACGATCTCCAGTTTGAGTTCCATTAAGAATATAAACCCTGAATGACGTATAAACTGTTTTTACAATACAAGTTGCCTTTGGGGCCCGAGTTGTAGTAATGCATTATAGCCAAACTTTACCTGTAGAATAAACTTGGATTTAACACTTAAATTAGTTCAAGAAGGTTTTAAATGTACTAGTCCAATTGGAAAAAATTTTGCAAGTGATTTACTTGAAGGGTTTGATTATGTGAAGTGCGGACTCTTGTATGTCTTTAGAGAGAGTCTGCGGGGTTTTGTTTTTTTTTTTTCAGTGATTCATTTTTCTGTGTAGGTCGGGTGTAGCCTGTAAGGGCTGTATGTATTTTTCCTGTTTGTTACATTTCTTAGTAAAAATGTGCAAGAACATCTATTTACTACAGTAACTGAACCACCATTGTGATAATACATCAGCAAACTTTTTATGTGCTTGGTAAAGTGACTTGAAATTGTGGGCTAGTGGTGATCCTGAAAACAAGAAAATGTAGCCTTTCTTTTTTTTAAAAAAAGCATTCATTGTTGAACTGTAAAAATTGCACTGTGTTCATGAACTGTTGGGAAGCACAGCATGGAGCCAAACTGCTTAAAAGCTCGAGCAAACCACTTTCTCCTATTTTCCTCCATTTAAAGTATTTTGGACAGGAGGTGTGTAAACCAGGCTGGAAATAAAGGCTTCAGTTGCTCCTACAACTCTTTCACTACTAAGATTCTAGGTATTGGATAGCATATAGGTAGTGGTCCTTATGCAGCTTCATGACGAGATCAAGGCCAGCCTGCTATTTTACAGAAATAATAGTTGAGGCAGCATGATTTAATTTCTGGTAGAACTGAGAATTAGACCCAAGGTATTAAGTGCTTTGACTACAGCCTTTGTGAGACACAATATAGTACACGTACTGTACATGTCACCTGTGAAATGTGCTTACACGATTTACTATGGACTGCTACATGGTGTCTTCTACTGGTAATAAATCTGCTGCTAGATGACTATTCTTGTCTCGGTTACTAAAGATACTGTATGGACTCAAGTGACTACAGACAGTTGCACGATTGTTTTAACTAACAAGATGTATGTGTTGGTAACACCAAAAGAGCATTCAGCAGTGATATTAGAAGGACATGCAGAAGGAAAGAGGAGTGTTCACACATTTATGGAAATAAAAGAATTAAATTGCCTGTAATTCTGCTTACTTGTTTGTTTATGTAGTCCTATTAGCCCAGTCTTGATTCAGCAGCAGCCAACAGCGAATGTCTAGGAAAAGGTAGAAGACGAGCCCAAGCCTGTCACAGACTCACAGAATGGTCGGGGTTGGAAGGGACCTCTGTGGGTCATCTAGTCCAACCCCCCTGCCGAAGCAGGGTCACCTACAGCAGGCTGCACAGGACCTTGTCCAGGTGAGTCTTGAATATCTCCAGAGAAGGAGACTCCACAA
>Ga0065711_1031390_pt1 | contig 29796 bp, 14 predicted proteins | sample Hoacrofraction12_FD_59098 | JGI IMG/M metagenome (GOLD analysis project Ga0065711, IMG submission 59098) | Hoatzin crop microbial communities from Cojedes, Venezuela - Epithelial fraction 12 v2 (version 2) | ecosystem: Host-associated > Birds > Digestive system > Esophagus > Crop | place... | reverse complement strand
CAGTTCCTTCTCCCCAACACCGCCCCCCCCCCCCTTTCTCACCGAATGATAGCACCTTTTTCATGCCTTGGTTTTGACCTTAAAAACAGTAAAATCAGAGTCACAAGTATGGTCAGTGTAACTATTATCCTTTCTGTGTCTGGCTCTCAAATTATTTAGCTCTATTTTAACAACATGTTTGCTCTCTAGAATTCATCTGGGTTGTGTGTACCACAGCAGGGATAGAAATGGCTATTTAATCACAGCAGAAATTGTAGGGGAAAAGGGAGGGGAAATTGGTACAGTCATCTTTCCCATCCAGTAATCCCTTTTCAAGGTACATCTGACAACAGACTGCGCAGATTTATTATTAGCTCACCAATTGGCCCTTGGAGTTACCAACCTTATGTTGACTAAGGAGTACATACTCTATACCATCTACTAGAAAGCCCATCTGGCAGACACAAACATCAAATCCTCAATTTAATGAACCCTCTTCTCCCTCCGTGGGAAAAACCTTTAGGTGTAAACGAATCCTGAAAACAGCAAGCATACAGCCCCAGGCATTCACAGATCTCTCCCGGTAGAACGCCGCCCTCAGCTACATCCGCATTTCACAGATAGAGTCCACTGTAACTACTACTGCAGGATTACAAAAAAAGCAATGTTTTCTCTGCCTGACATATCTGCCACCACATTGGAACAGGAGGATGGCGATTCATAGATCCGGTAATAACCTAGTAGTACAATGTATACTGTTAAGCAGGTATTTTTTATTATGGCGCCAGGCACACGGGGGATCTCTCCTCCAAAAGTGCGCGCTGAAAAGACACGATTACTAGGTATTTATGCTGTGTTGACATACATATTCATTATATTTCTGAGAAATACTTATCATATTCATGGTTTTTCCAAGAACTCATTATCCTTTGCGTATGTCTGTTGGCGCTTCCAGGTGGTCATTGGGGGTCTTCACGTGAAGACTCGTACTCATCATCATGGTGTCCGCTGGTTGACCTTTGTTTCTGCGCAAACTCAGTTCTGAGATCATGTATACCATGTCCTTCAAGGTTGTTTTGTCCTGCTCTTCTTGTCATCTTGGTGCCTTCTTATCTTCACGGTTCTGTGCATTTGCTCTCCCAAGGCCGAGCTATCTACGTGGGACTATTCAGGAGTCTCTTACCTTACAACCTTCCCAATTATTCCCAAAGAACCAAGCCTTGCTTTGGTCTTAATTAATCTGTGCACAATAATTCTGACGACCTAAAGCTATAACTTCTATCTACATCTGCTCCATCTGTTACATGGATGTTACACTGATGTTACACTACATTTCCAGGTATTCAATCCCTCCTTTTCTTTTGAGGGCTTCTTACAGCATTGGATTATTATGCACACAAGAATACAAACTGCAATAATAAAAACTATTAACAACTAGAAAATATCATTAAAGCTACTTTGTTAAAGTCTCACGTTTCTTTTTATCCCTTGTATCAATGGTTACAAACTGTAGCTTCTTAAGATGTGGACCACTGCTCGCAGATCAGACTGTTCAGAATTTGAACCTGTATAGAAAGACCAAGACTCTTGAGACCTGAGGGATCTTTAATCTGGAGAAGTCAGTCTACACTTCTTTGCCATTTTCTTGAATTCATTTAGAAATTATAGCCAGATACAAGAAAAAATAGTCCCATTACAGTGTTTACAGTCTCCACAAAATATCCATGAAATGCCAGGAGCTTTTCTAACACTTACAACATACATAAAATGCCATGATGTCATATAAAGGCTTAACGTGCACTCATCTAGAACAACAAATGTGATTCACTCTGTGAATTAAACCACAACAAATTATATACCATTAAATAATCTCTGAAGCTCTTGTTAATAAAGCTTTTTATCTCTCTACCACTGTGTAATTCTTCTCATTCTCTTTTTCCATGGAGACATACAACGTACAGATGTAGACAGAGGACGTGCGGTGTGATGTAGCTCAGGAAAGCTGGCTGAGATCATACTATGTTGTAAACTTTTAGTTTATTCGAAGAAGGAAGAATGAGTAGCAGAAAATTCACCACCATGCCCAGGGATGTTCCTACCCGGCAGGTTCCTCATCTATAAAGGTTGTTTATCCTACTGGAGTAAGAGGAGACTGGGACAAAAATAAACACTTCCCATATCTTCCAAAACCAGACCACCTACATGTTGCCTCTTGCTTAGTATCTATAGAAAAGCAAAAATCAAGTCCATAAAACAGAGTTTTTCCAGAAACCTGCTGCCACCTGAGCAATCATTTTGCACTGAAGACCTGTCTAGAAAGTGTAGCTTAAACAGAAGCTCAGTGATCCTCAAAATGACATTAATATTTCTTAAAGTTTTGTGCAGAGCATCTGGCATGCTAGAAACAGTCTTGAAGAAGTACCACAAAATAAACAAGCAGAATAAAATGGTGCCTGCAAGTCAGTGTTTCCACTCTTGTCAGTTCATGCATGAGAGACTGTCAGACCACGTAACTTGCTTAAGGTGAGACACTTCAAGTTATGAATCCTTCTGTCATTTGTAAAACTGTAAAGCTAAGAGTAGTACAATGCCAAAACCATTTACTTTATAGTATATCTACCATAACAAAAACTCTCTTCACCCTGACACAAAACACTCTTCCTTCCCCCTCTACAACTTATCCACAAAATAGGTGTACACTAACAATATCAAAAAAAGTACCAAAGACAAACCACTTTATTCCCTACTGCGTATTTCCTTCCAGTTTTTCAGAAGATAATTTCTAAGTGAATTATGCAGAATTGAGCGCAGGTGCCCATGGGGTTGGCAGTGGGAGGCTGCAGGGGTGGCGTCTGTGAGAAGAGGCCAGGGGCTGCCCCACGCCAGACACAGCTGGGTCTAGCCGACACCACTGGACCCTCCACAGGGCACATCAGGGCAGAAAATGCCACACAGGCAGAGGAGGACAAAAAAAAACCCCAAAAACAAACAAATAAAACATCCATACAGCAGGGGCAACACCAAGGCCAAAGTAAAAGGAGGAGCAGGTGCTCCAGGCATCGGAGAACACATCCACACTGCAGCCCGTGGAGAACACTATGCCAGAACTGGTGGATATGGTTGGAATTGGTCCCAGGTTGGATGGGGCTTTGAGCAACCTGGTCTAGTGGAAAGCGTCACTGCCCGTGGCAGGGGGGTTGGAACTAGATGATCTTTAAGGTCCTTTCTGACCCAAACCATAAAGAATGGTGGCCCATAGAGAGAACCCATATTGGGGCAGGGGAAAAGCATGAGGGAAGGAGCAGGAGAGAGGAACTGCTATGTACTGACTATGCTCCCTCCCAAATCCCACCTGTGCCACCTGGGGCAGGTAGAGGAGTGTGGAGTAAAAGAACGAAGTTGAATCGAGGGGCAGGAAGGGAAGATTAATGTCTATTTGTCTCTTAGTCCCCAAATCAATTTTATTTGGCAGCAAGTTAATTTTCCCTGAGTCAAGACCTGTTTTGCCCACAACAGTAATTTATAATCAATCTTACTGCCTTTATCCTTACCTTTCTTTTCTCATTTCTGTTTTTTCCTATTTTTCCCCTGTCCCACTGAGGAGTGAGAGTGGTTAGGTGGGCATTTCACTGCTAGCTAAGGCTAACCCATCACCATTAGTAACACAACTTCTATGATTTTCCTTGAGATTATTCAATCACTTGATGCATTTGACAGAATATTAACTGTTCATCCTACATTTTCCATTTTATTAGGTTGTTCATAGTTATATGCTCTGTTGGATATCTTGCGTTTGTCCATTAAGCAGCTGTTAGTCTTCTCTACATCATATATTTGCCAACTAATACCAAATCACCATGTAAAACATGTCGTATTTACAACATGTTATTTTTTGCTTCAGAGTAAAACTTTCTCTCAACATCTCAATTTTTCTTCTTCCACTTCTCATTTACCTGCTGGCACCAGAAATTGCCCAGCAAACATCAGCAACATGTTTAGTGAACAGGTATTTTGCCTTCCCTGGTAATTGCCTGGTACTGCAAGAGCCACTCTCCAAGAGCGTATTTTGGGAGAAGGGGTAGGATGAATCATTTTAATTGTTTCCACTCTTGATGGACCATACAATATCAGGACTTCAAAACACATTTGGTTCTCACTATCACTAGCTATTTTTAGTATTTTACGCATGTCTCTTCCAAAAGTATCTTCTCTTCCAGATTTCCCACCTCACTTCTCTGCACAGCCTGAAACTCCTATGTTTTAGGATTCTCCCCTTTCATTTTAATTATATCTTTATTTTAGAATTCTCTCAGTTCCCCCAAGTCAAGAAAGATGAGCTCATATTCCCTCAGGCTGCTCTCTGATTCTCTCAGTTACATTCCTATGCAGGAACAGAAACTTAGTGCTAGAACACAGAATCATCACTTAATTTAACTTACCATTACTTATTATTAGTTTATCTTGTTTACATTAATGCTTTAAAGATAAAATGCATATACATACACATTTAGATAAATCTATAAATACTAAATATGTAAGACTAGGCAGTAGTTTAACTCCACTTACTGAATAGTGAAAGATACAAATTTGATTACCTCATTTAATACCAATTTAATTTGTTTTATCCTGAGGTAAAAACAAATGTGTTCATATATTAAAGTCAAGACAAGCAAAATATGTTTCACAGGACTGAGACAACAGTTCATAATTTTCCAGAGAAAGAAGGCAGGGAGGAGGAAATTAAACAAGCATTCTTGCATATATTTCCTGATGTTATTTTCATTATGGAGAAGTAAAATTACACTTACTCCCTTGACAGCAAAGTTCAAACAATCTGATAAAACGTAGTTAATGCACTGAGAATGACTGATGCTTAAATGAAAAAGTCATGTTATTTTATGTAGCAAAAAGAGTTCCCTCTTCTTTATTCTCTCCGTATCTCTAATATATTTATGCTTAATATAACAAAAGGGTCTACAACCAAACTAAAGGTCACAGGAACCTTCTGAATTATGTACTGACATACACAATAAAGATTTAGCCTTCCATGACATTTTCATAATGGTAACATGTGTCCTTTGCTAAGTACTTGTAGTTTCAACAACAATATTGATTTTTAGCCTAATCTTTATTGTGTATGAGTACTCACACACCTATTTTATAAATTCCATGCTTCTCTGAATGAAGCAGCACTAAATATTACCAGTAACCATATGCACAATAAGACAAAAGCAACCATTGAATGCATAACGTCTTACAGGATCCGATTTCAAACCCTTGGAATCAATCCTGAACACGGCTTTTTTAGCCCTCGGAAACCAAAGAACTGGTCACTCATCATAAGTGCATGCTATAAGGTCTCTTCAAAATCCATATGTGGAAAAAAGCAAAAAAAAGTCTTCTAAAGGGCATTACAATTCATGTAGTGTTCAGTAGTTATGCTCTTCTGCTATAGAAGCATTTTACCATGTTACAGGACAGCTGCCAGTGTTTACTGCACATGAAGTTACCAAAACGTTCTGGAAAAACACTAAAAAATGCTCCCCTGAAACACAGCAAGAACACTATTCACTCCACCCACCAGATGAACAGTTCTTCGCTGCCCTGACCTAGTGATTCTACTCCTAGACCTTAGGACAAAAAGTGGAATGATAAAAAACCCAAGGCTATATGAGATTTTTTCTGAAGTTGTTTGCTTGTTCATCTGGCAGCATTAATTTAATTTCATGGCAATGGAGCTGTAATAGGTGATCAGTTGCTCAGAGGTTCTGTGTAAAAATCACCGAGACAGACAGACCACATAAGTCAGATATTTAACAGTGCCATGTAACAAATCTATGGTTTTAAATACGTCCACAACTATATTAAGCTGGACTGACTGAACCAATATTGATGCTACCCTATTTATGAGTACTGTCTTTCAGGATAACAGTAGGTTACTACTTTTAAATTCGGTTATGATCAGCAATACCATATTTTCTGGTGCAGACACCTGTATAAGCTTTCTGCTGAATTTTCGCTTTGGATTTTTCTCTTCCTATTAAAAACCCACTTTGGCTTGGCAGCTCAGATTTGAGGTTACTTCAGACTGCCCTATCACCATTATGGAATTTTATTCTTTTTTTTCAACTGAGGGAGATTGCCATTTGAAATACTCTCTAGCAACCACTTGGAGTGTCTAGGAAGTGATGACTATTCTCTATTCTGGGTACACTGAAAGAAGCATTTAAGGTATTACTGATCAGCAAAATAATCTGAATACTAACTTTTTTTTTTTAAATAGTAATATGTATACAGTTGCTCATTGGCCCAAGAAACTATTCAAAGACTATACTATTGCTGGGCTACGCCAAATGTAAAGAGAAGTATGTGACTACAAAGTTGGCTGTTTCTTTGGTACTGTTGTGTTTGGTTACCCTATTATAATCAATGAAATGTAAGCAACAGAGGCCAGTATCACGGGTGAGATATTCAAGTCTAGTTTCCATCCTTTGCAAATTGCAAAGCCAGTCCATTTCATGGATATACAGCCAAGCCGCTGCCTTACTTTAGTCCTTTCATTTTGCTTTCAGTGGGCTTTCTATCACCTTTGAACCAGTGACCTGGCTCCTACCTATTTCGACCACCCCTGAAAAACTTCTTGACATATTTGACACAGCTTCCACTGTCTCCTGTGATCCTGATCAGGGCCCTGAAAAATATTTCTATAGTCGCTGATATTTCTGTAGAAAAAAATGCATTTAATTGCTCCCTGCGTAACATGAAAGAAATCTTAAGCAAAGTCTAGATGATAGACCAAAGATTCATTTGTGGGCAGCTGCCACAACTCTGCAAGACAAAAATATTATTTGCTGACGGAAAACAAAGATTAAATTTCATGCTTGAATTTGCTGATAAAACATCAAACTCTGTCAGAGTCAGCCATCAAACTTACATTAAGTCTCAGAGCTATTTGCAGGTGTAGCTTTACCAAATGAAATCTGAAGCAGAAAAAAACAATGGGGTACAAAAAGAATTTCTGGTCTTGACCATCATTTCCTTCAAAGCAGATCAAAATACCATGCAAAAGCATAATTCTATGCTATGGTATTACACATACACCATTCTCTTGTCATCTTTACAATTCATTTTAATTGAAAATACTGGAGGTCTTAGGGACAGTAACCTCTGGGAGGAAATTCTGATTTCCCCCCCTACCCTAAATCATTGTCAAAACCCTCTTGATTTCAAGATGACCAAAATTTCATCCTATATACCAAATGTATCAATATCCCTATGCATCATGAAAGCCAGCACCAAAGCAAAGGAGATTTGGTGTTAGTTTTGTAGTTGTGATGCCTCTAATTCTCGTGCAAATGAAAGTTAGGCTTGGCTACTGAGCTCTTGTTTCCTTGCCAAAAAAAACCCAACAAAAAACCCAAGAAAATTCTTGCTTTAGATAGAAGTTATGAGAATAGAAGGGACTTCTTTCAATTTTCAAGCAATAAAAACACTAAGCATTCTCCTTCTCCTAAAAAAAAGTTTAAATAGTCTCTTCAAGTCTAGAAAATTATTTTAAGGAGCAATTAGGCACATAGAGCACAGCTGTGCTCAAGACTTATCTCCACTGCAGCACTGTATTCAATCAGTGACAGGTGCCTACATCGTTATAGTTCGGACTGTTATTCTTCAGCAATACAAGGCAGCAGGTTCTCCTTTTTATCTCTTGATATTCAAACAAGAAACAAAACCTTTTTCTAACCACATCCTCGCTCTTCAGCCTAACCCATCAATGTGTAGCTGAGTTCCTTCAGGGCTAATGGAGTAGGTACCATCTGCTATCAATACTGTCCACAGACTCCCCGGTTGAGACTTATTTCAGACCAAGTTTCTCTTCTGAGTTAACAGGAGGTGACAAGCCTGGCAGTTTGCAAATTTTCTCTGCATGATTGATTCAGCCTAGATGGCCAGATCCATGCTAATGAGAATGTGCCAGCTCACAACAACAACATTTTTGAATAATTTAAAACTTCAGAGCTTTATGTACCAGAAAATACAATTCATTGTTTAATTATGGCGCCAGAAGAATCTACATGCACATACTACAAACACTGTCGACTGCAAAATCATCATCAGACCTAATTTTATAAATAACGTAAAAGGAAAAGGAAGCAAGATTCCATAAAGCCAACTTAAACTTAGTCAGCAGCGCCCTTTAATTTTGAAGGAAAGCTAAGCATTCACAGAAGCCTCGAAATCAAAAATATATGAAATGTACTTAAAACATTATAGGTAGTGTCATCAGTTTTGCTGATGCAGACAAAACCAAGTTTTATGTACTGAAATTTTTCAAATGCAATACATATCCTTTTTCCCCTTTTAGCTTGCTTGTGGAAGTGTATCACCAACATCACCCACCCAGGAAGGCAGAAGTGAATCAAAGAGGTGCTTCAAAACAAGCAAAGAAAACAAGTATCTAGGACACTGACGTTTGTTATAGGTCACATCATGCCACCCTATGTCACTACTGCAAGCCCGTCAACTAGGTATACTCATCTAACTTGGAAAATCCTGCCAGTGACTGCCTTCCTACACAGCAGTATTTTTGATAAATCCATCCTTAACTGCAGGAGTTGAAGTCTGGTGATCCCAAATACTGTTGAAAAGCCAGTCATTAAAGCATATTTGTTCCAGTTTAAAATGAGCTTTTATCCCAAGGGTGCATTTGGGGATTTTTGTTTTTAAATATTTAATAAACTGAACTTATAGCAATTTTTAATTAAAGAAACCTTGCCAGACTTGAATAAAACCAGCCTGATTCTTCAGAACCAACAGAAGAACTGCTAAATTCAAAAACAGTGTCAATACTCAGCAACTCTGAAGAGCAGGACGCTTATTTAGATGCTTTGCAGTTCATGTAAATCCTTGGTTCAGCATTCAGTTGAGGATGTAGGCACACTCTAAGCATCTCAATACTACTTGTTGGAATAGAATCACTCTGACATATTTCCTTGAATTACCATAACTCAGGCATAGCAAGCTTTGCAATTTTATTAGATAGTTTAATAGACATGGACAGGCAACTGTTAGAAGTTTTGTAACTACTCCAATCTTTCCACATGCCATAGAAGATTAGCACAATGCTAGAACTAGGTAGTGTAATAAAAGCCCAGCTGGAATAGCAAGAATGGTCACTGAATTAACATTCTGTTAAGAGAAAACACACACGCATCACCCATAAAGGTTTAGGGTTTTTTTTTTCGTTTCTCTCTTCCACTATATGCTATGCTTTGACAATTGGCTGTGAGTTCAGAGCTCAAGAAGTCATGAACTGGCCTTTGTTCCAGGAATCTTCCCATCTTAATTTTGACAAGCTTTTGGACGTTTTTTTTTTTTTTAAAATGTTGCAGCATGATTAACTTATTTGCTTCCTTTACAGATTTATTCCATTTACAAGAGAAAATTTTGCATTTGACAACCCAAGAACATGTTCTGCCACCCTCGTACAAGCATGTTCTTGTCATTTCCTCATACCTTGGTAGCACTTTCCATTCACTGCAACTTAGCATTCGCTGTGCTATGACCACCAAAGGCAACAGTCACCATCTGTATCCTAGAAGCCTCATGGGCTAGGCAGCTGATTTTGGAATTCCTCCAAACTGGCAAAAACACATCCTCCACCACGTCACAGACTGCTTTCCACGCAACCTGCCATTACTGGCCCCAGCTGCACCTGACACAACAACTATTTGGGCAGCTCCAGACGGTGCTACCGATTTCAAAGCCCTGTACGGTTAAACTATGCATGCTGGTCTCATCCTGGTTATACCATGGCCATCTGAGACCTCTGATATGTTGTCACGATCCCAAACATTTGCTACACCTCCTTTGGACTTCAGAAACTGAATCCTGATTCAAACTTCCATATAACACCTTCATACTAGAACCTTTTTCCCCTTTTAATATCACTCTCTGATACTCTTTTATGTAAGACTTGAATTGCAGTATATTTAGGTGTCACATCTTCTTAAAACCTAAAAATAACTTCAAAAATAAATCCTAATGATTTGATATATTTCTCCTCCTCTTCTTCCATCTCTTGCATGTTCTTAGATAAGGTGTAAGTCAGGAGCAGAGGGCGGAGTTAGACAAAATGTTGGATTGTTACTCTTACTGGTACTTCAAGAATTCAGACTCTCACCTTGCATGTTACACAGTAGCCTCTGCTCCATCCACCATCTTTGGGGAGTCTACCAGCAGTTCTGAGTTAATTGCAGAGGCTGTACCCCTCCTTGCCCTTCCTATACTTACATGGGGTTGGCCATGTTCTATATTAAAAGCACATCCTTTTTATGAAAGAAGGGCAAAAGTGGGCTCCACTTCATTTTCTGACTCAACTTGTGTGTCTGGCTATTTCAGCATGACGGTTCTATTGCAGAGATTACAAAATGCATGATCTATTTAAAAGCAAATAAAAAAGCTGTCACACTTTCTAGCTAATTAGCGAGTGCTCATAAATTAAGCATTTTAGGCTAAATACCGAGCCAGTTTTTTGTTGTACTAAAGGACAACAGATGAAGACTGCTGATAACAAGATGTCATGAAAGCCCAACACCACCAGCATTCTTACACTCCTGTAAAACGTCGGGCAAGGAATTTGCGGGCCCTTCCCCCAAGGTCCGAGTTCTTATTTCCTAACTTATCAGTGAGGCCACGTTTTCTTATCTTTCCATTTTCTTCCTTGCGTCACATTCCCACTTCAGAGTTCACCTGCCTAGTGACCTCATCGCTAACATATACATGGGAAGCCCTACACAAGACCTCTATTTTCTCAGTTGCCAACCTTGCTGTGCCCTCACCATCATGTCATCAGAGGAACAAGAAGAGAGAAATGAAGATTTTGACCCTAACAAACTCTGCATCAACATCAGCAGCTGAGTTTGCTGTCTGGATTTTGCTCCAATGATGATACCTTCTTTTAAAATGATACAGGGTACGAACTATGTGAGATAGTGGTTCCACATGCTTTTTCCACCAAGTGAAGACACTGCTGAAGCTGGTTCTTCAGGTGTTTATGGGTATAGGAAATTAGCTTTCTAAGACTAAAACGGGCAAAATAATCAAACTGTTCTAAAGGTGACCTGCAATGACCTCTTCCAGACAGACTATAACCAAACCATGGCAAAACTTGAAGGATTAATCATGTCATCTCTGCAGCAGCCACAAGACAATGTTTCCACTGTCCCACCCTTTTCAAACACACCCCAGAAAGGGCAGGCTGTGGTTTTCTTGGCTTTTGGGGTACTGTGACCAAGCAAATGGCTCAGTTCCAGATGTAAGACTTCACAAAATATTGCTTGTAGGATCATAGTGAACAAAATATTAAGCAGATAATGCATTTTATTAGTTTAGGAATGTCTGGTTTTATTTGGAAATTGCACTAACAGGTCCAGAATGCCTCTTGACGTATTTCTTCTACATAAGTCAGGTGGTGCTTCCAGGAGTTTCTCAATATGACAGACTAGTCTCTTTCTCTTCTTTGTTGGCACTGGAAAAAATGGATGTACTGGCATGTAGTCTGAGGACCACATCCCCATTCTAATGAGGTGTTACAGGGCTGAGCAGAAAATAATTCTCCTGCACAGGCCCTGGGTGTCTAGCATAAAAGTGTAATACTGGTATTTTTATAGCTAGAACCAGTCATGACCACTTAAAGCACAAGCTGAACAGGCTTCAACGTCATAGCTTTGGGAATAACCTGAAGTTACTTGGAAAGCTCAGCAGGATCAGGATATAGCACCTTCAGGGCCATACTTCACCATGTCAAATGCAGATTCCACATTCAGTAAAAAATGACTTCCCAAAGCAATAGGAAAAGACAACAGGAATACTTCTGTGTATGATTGCTGGATAAAGAGACCTCTTTCACCACAGGCTTCAACTAGGCATATATTTACAAGTGTTATCTCCAAGTAAGAGAGACAGATTTCTACACTGACTGGTCCTTTTACAAGCAAGCGTACTATACAAATAGTAGCTGAATTGCACAGTCAGTGCTGGATGTGGGCTTTTTTTTTTTTTTTAAACCAGAATAAGATGTTAGTCACCCCTAAGTCCCAAGCTAAAAGGCAAATTTCTGCCACCCTATAATACTGATATCTGTATACTGTTGGGAGAAAGTACTGTGAGAGCTGAAGGTTGACTACCTGTATCTAGGTAGCAACAGGGGGAGTTCAACAGCCATTTAGGGCTCTGAACTTTTGGAAGAGCTATGTTGTGTCAGCTCCCCCATGGTACTAAAGCCAGAGTTAGCACAGGACAGCATGCTGTTACAAACCTTAAACAGCCACAACACATGCTGCTGTTGCTGTAATGGCTTGCCCTCCTGTCTGTTACTTCTACCTTGAAACTACATGGAGGAGGGAAACTGCAATCTACCTGTGCACACGCTACAGGGCTCCCTTGAAAATCCGGTGGGTATAATCACCCATTCTGGGATCAAGTTTGGCTCTCCATGCAGCTGCAAAAACAGTCAAAAGGTGCCAGAATGCCAACTCGTGTCACAGTGTGCCTAGTGCCCCTAACCACACTGTGCCTATGCCAAAAAAAAAGGCATAGCACATTTCATTTGTTTAGCAGCCGGGTAAGCGGATTCATTACAGGAAACACTACAGTACTATAAGTAAAAAAAAAAAAAAAAAAAAAAATCATCCTTCAGAATATTGATCTTGTCCCCATTATCTTGTGCCTTTACAAGATTCCCCATGCCAAAACAGTAATGTTGCAGTCTGAGAGGCAATACTTGATCTCTGCAAAACCTATCCAAAAAGTACGAGAACTTCGTAACTCCAAATAATCCAAGGTAATGCTCACTAAGTGGTATAAACACCAGGAACAGCAGTGGGATTTACTATGGGCTTACATTTAGAAGTGTGATTAAGCACCCACCCAAACTGGAGCAAGCTGCTGAATTAGGTGTCAAAACAGGGAGCTACTGAAGTTCGATAACACAGTATTGTATTAACCCCCAGTCACTTTAAGAGGGGCTCCTTGTAGAACAAAAAGCTCATAGCAAATTCTAGAACAATTAGATAAATGCTTATGTAAGTTTAAGAAATAAGGCATACTCTATTGCTACTAAATTTTGAAATTGCCTTTTTCTAGACTTCTACAGTGTATCTTATTCACATCTCCAAAAAATAAGCTTCTAAAAAGTAACTGATTTTTGCTGAACAAACTCAAACTTATTGCTTGAAATAAATTTTTAAAAGTTACCTAAATACAAGCCTGACTTCAATTTTTTCCCATAGTTTAAACGCCTGTAAAAACATAGTGCCATTACACAGGAAAACCACAAGGGGCCATTACTCAAGTTCTGCTCTGCTGTCTGCAGACCTTTTGAACCTATAGTCTCTATATAAATTCCCAGCTATCGTAAACAGAGCTCTACCCATTAGACTTAATGATATGGAGAAATGCCACACTTTGCAACCTGGAAAGAATGTACTTCATACAGCTTCCAGCTCAAAGCCAGAATGAGCACAGTGGCCAAACCCACACTTCATACATATTAGTGTCATCCCACTTCCCCCTGGAGTTTTTCCAACTAATGCCAGTTGAAGAGCCATTAAAATGTAGTGACATCTTTGCATCACAGTAATCTCTAAGTAGGAACTGCAGATAAGCCATTATAGCAGGACAGAAAACTAAATCTAGAAGGTATTACAGGACTGCAGACCCTGTGCCATTTAGGATTTTTGTATAGCCCATCTTCAGTACGATTCAGTAAAACCTGTGAAGCTAGGCAATGAAGAATGCAGGTTGCGCCCATACAGCTGTGTAGGAGAAGGTGACGATGTTGAGGGCAGGTAGACTCCTTGTGGTACACAAGGCCAGAACCTTTGTCACTTGTACCAAGGAACAAGAAGGACCTGTGTCATTGCCCTGCCATCTAGCATTATGATCAGCCAGTCAAACCCTTCTGTCTCCAACATACAGCTGCAAATCTGTGGTATTGGCCTTTTTTAACTATCTGCAGAGACAGCAGCCATCACACAGGAAACCCAATTGTCAACTACCTTGCATATATGTGTAACAACTCCTGGCAACGAAAATGGGAGAAGCGTTGAAGAGCTCAGTCAATATCAGGAAGTTGACAGACTTGCTAGGCTGAACAGAAGTCACTTTTCAGATTACTATTCACATGACCAGAGCACATTTAGACTGCAGTTCACTGAAATACCCAATTATACATATGACCTTGTAGGCTGGCAGGAAGAACACCCTGTGGGAAACTCTGAAGAGAATCCTAGTTATCTGGGTGGTGAACTTTAACAGCTGAGGCTATGAACCCCAATGTCTCTTCATTCTCTCTCTGTCTCTCTCCCGCAAAGAGATTTTACTCATCACCACAAGAAACTGAGAGAAGTAAAATGAACTTCAGCAGCTGTTCTGAAGAGGCCAAATACTCACAACCTAGTAAGCAGACTCTGATGTTCCTCCAGTGCCCAAACTCTGAATCTGCTTTTCCTTGCTATCCAACATAAGAACACTATCCCAGACAGACGACAGCCAGTCTATCAGTATGAGCTCAACAAAATACTTTACTCAAAGTTCCAGGAATTGTAGCAATAGCTAGAAGCTAGGAGCAGATCAAGTGAAAGCTACTCATAGTGTAATTTCTCTGGCAGCACCACCGCCTTTCCCTGTAGTATCAAACCCCTATCTATTTCAGGTGTTAGGTAATCCTACACACTCCAGAACAGAGAACTGTATTTCAACAGACGTTGTGACTTGCAGCCATCAGTTAAGGACATGGACTTGCAAACTGGCTTTCACTTGTGACCTTAGTCAGCTTTGCACTGAGGTCCACACAGGTAGATCGGAAAATCCATTATTTAATCTGACCTGCTGACTAGACCACAAAGTATTCATATTTGATTAGGATCAAATGTGTCACATGAGAGGCTGATGGACCAACATTTTCACACCATTTAAATGTAAGTACTCATTTTGCTAAATGAAATGCCACTAAATAGAAAAGTGAATTAAATGTGAATTAAAAGTGAAAAGTGAATAGAATTCTCCCATGAACTGTCCTTTGTCCAAATAAAATTTTGGGGAATTCAATATACATTTCAGTAACTAGAAAGCCAGAGCTCCCTTCTCTCTAGCAATTTTTGTCACCTCTCTGTCCTCAGTCTATCTTTTGTAAGGCAAGGTCTTAAAAGAATTCCCCACAGGCACCATGCCTTGCACAATCAAGGTCCTAAAGAGGAGCACTCTGCACTGGGCAGGGTCCAGCTTTGGTTCCACAGCAGCTAGTACAACAGGACCACGATCCCTTACAATTGCATTTAAAATATTCATATTAAGCAACTAGAGTTTTAATCTTTAGTGTACCTTTTAAGAAGTCAAGTCACAGTATTTCAGGGGTTTTTTTTTTTTTACATTCTTATGAAAAGCTCACCTTCCAAGGTCTTATAATTATTTTTTTTCTTTTTCTTTTCTGAACCACGTATCTTAGCCAGATAAGGTAGGGGAACCCTATTTTCACTCTCCCCAGCCCTGCTTTTTCAAGAACAAGGCTGAAGGAAGAACAAATAGTCATATGGCTCATTTCAGCTCACAGCTCCTTAAATGGTCACGAAACAAAGAGAGCACACAGATGCCCATCCACTTATATCCATCCTGCCTGGCAAACTCTGAGGACAATATAGAAATATACCAGAATCCTGGCCTCAGCAGTGTTACTGGAGTGGGAATTACTGCTGCAGTATATAATTCTGTGAAGAACTGCAGGCAGGCAGAGTGAAAGGACAGTGAGACACAGCTGGAAACCCAAACAAAACTATTAAGTCAAATATTAGAGCCAGCAGCTTTGTCAGCATACCTTTAATGTAAACAAAACATAGGCTGCACAGTACACCCTCAGGAACACAGCTGAACAACAGCCTTCCTCCTAGCCGACTTCCTCTGCAACATGAAGACAAGGCTCAGGATTCATACTTGAGACCTAACAAAAATTTACAGTTTTCCAGACCCTATAATCTTGAACACATCATGACACACAGAAGCCAAGGAAAACAAATGAAATTCATGTTTTACTGGGTCCCACATGCTGTGATATTTCCAAGCCTACTAGCATCCACCAAGAAACATGCAGAACGTTCAATTCTGAAAACAAATCCATTACCAGGACAGAGCACAGACCAAAATCAACTCAACAAGCTACTCCATGTGGTTTTCATTTAACTGTATTCTGCAGAGGAAGTGAATTTGGTACATAATATACTTGGCTTCTGTTCATATTCTTTTTATTATTAAGCTTGGGTGGCAGGGGGGCTGGTGCCCCTCTTTGCAGCCCTGACTCCCCTTCATTCTTGGTGTATACTCACTCCCACTGGAAGCAGATGGCACACAAGAGTCACCCAATTCAAAGCTAGATGAGGGCACTGTTCTGGGCAGTGAAGTACACACAAGGAGATACATTCATGTATGCTGTAAACAGAACACATGTTGTACATATATTGTAGAAATATTAAGCTGGATCCACAAGACAGGAAGCTGGTCTTATCGAGATGCTGGTATGCATATGCGGTAGTAGAGGAAAACTGACAGCAAGTAGAGCCAGGCAGCTTTCACTTTCCCCTTAATGAGGTTAAAATGGCAACATAAAGATGACTGTACAGCTTGGCTGTCACCCAAAAGTTTACTCTGAAGAAAGAAATTTGATTTACCCAAAATTATGTGCTGGATAGATACCATATGTACGGTAAGTATGTATCATCTGGAAGGACATATACACACCCACATTTATGTATTATATGCAACTGGCTGAAGTACCAGCTAGGAAAACGCAACAGATAACTCCAGCAAGTTCAGCTTCCTTCAGTGCGTTATAGCGGACCCCTGTATACAACTCGCCGCACCTACCTTGTTTTGTAAAGCGTCTGCATAAACCAGAGCTATTAGACAGCTCTCGCATACAAAGCCCAGAAACAGGTTAAAGAACAGAGGGGAACCTACAGGTGAAACAATCTATTCTGTACAGTACATTCCTTCCACTTCACTGTATACCGAAGTGTACTCAAAATAAGAGTATAAACACTAAAGATTAATAAACCTGTGATTTTTTTTATTTTTAGTACTAAACGAATGCACAAATCTAATTAATCTGTATCACCTTTCAAAGCCTACACTTCACCGCCAAAGTTTGAAGACAGATTTTGTTACTAGATTTGATTTCTCTGTCTAGTATATGAGCTGCTACTCAAAATATCAATAAGTTAATAAAACATAAAAATTGCAAGGCTATTTTTGTGTTGCTAGAATAAATCATTCATCTAATTCCTTCACTAAATACCACCTGATTATTCACACCCCTATTTAGCAAACATTTGTGCTTTGTGCTACAAATCTAATAGCTGACAATCACTGACATGCAGTTATTGCCTAGCACATTTATATTCATTATTCACACACAATTTAAAGATCAAGCGTATTAACTGTGAAGTTCTCGTGACTCTGAAAGTAGACTAAATGAGTATGTCAACATAACTGTGTATGCATCTGCACATGCGAGTTACTTGTAGAAAATATTTACAGTCCAGCTAAAAAATCTTCCGTTTTGCAGGAACAGATTCACATTTGAAAACAGATAGTTGCAATAGATGCATGCAACTTGATACCTACTGAAAACACGTTTCTGGCCAATATTCCGGGACATAATTTTGAGGCAGCTAAATCAGATAAGGAGACCCAGCCAGTCGTGTGATGAAATTTTGGGAAAGCACAATTTCTACCGAAATCACACTACATAGAAGGTGCTCAAAGAGCCACTTTACCTCCAGTGAACCAACAAGCCTGTATGGCTACAATGCAGACATATAGCCCTTGGCAAAGGAAACTTCTACTGTTTCCCGTCTCTGGACCTGAGAAACTGTAAAGCACTACTGTCAGACTTCTTCCTTGAATGTTTAAAATCCTCCAAGGAACAGCATGTTTATTAGTGCTACAAATGTAACTACATTCAATAATATTTAGTTATTATCTCCAATAACATTTTGGTTCCATATGAGACTAATGCAAGAACATTCTGCTGCTTGGAAGTATTCAGGATTCTCAAAAGAATATTCCATAGTTTCATATGTTGAGTTCTACTTTCTTTCTAGGTTTGCTTGCAGTTATTTTACTCCAGCTGTGAAGGTATGCACAACCTCCTTATCACTTACAAGCCACCCAGCATGGGTGTTGAGTAAACAAGCCAGCATAGCTCCCCACACCTCAGAAATGCAATTAGATCTTGGGAAATAGAATTACTCCATCCTTTCCACTTAATAGTTTACTTCCATAACTAGGTCAAGTTGTGCTTTCAGCTACAACAGGATACATTTAGGAACACAAGAACTTGAGAGCCCTCCTGGGTCATCAAGTTCAGTGCTGTACTGTTATCATACAGCACCTAACAAACTCAATTTCAAAATACTTTGGGATTTTTGACCCAATCACTCTCTAATCAGAAGACTGTTCCAGACCTTTGATTTAATGATGAGGGATCTTCTTCTAATTTGCAGCCAAATCTTACTCATGTCCAGTTAAAACCAATTTGGAAGCAACTCAAGCTACTTCAGACATCTATAACCCTAAATGAAAGCAAAATTCAAGCTGAAAATTTAGACTGTATCCATATAAATGTCAATCTAGAAAACAAGTGAGAAAAAAATATGACTTAATTTTAACTTCTCTTCCAAGTGAATTGCAATTATGAAGAGACTTTTAGTTCTGCAAGAAAATAGGTTTTAAAACCCTCAAAACCTACCTGATTACATGTCAATCTACTGAAAAGCACAGTCCATCAAAAGATATTCCTGCGAGACTCTGCAGGATTTGAAGGAAACACAAGCTATAATACAGTGTTCCAAGAAGGTTACACCACAGAGAGAAGATGCAAAATCGCTGGCTTTTTTTCCCCTGCCAGCAGGCCTCACTATTTTAAGCAGCATAAAAAACACCCAAAAACACTCCATTCAAAAAGTATTTACTTCATCCAATCGTTCACTTATCTGTCATATTAAAGCAAACCAGACTAGTGTCCCATCCAGATCTGCTTGATCCAGTAAAGACAGAAGCAACTTCTATAAGGTCCAAGAGGGATTTTGAAATGCAAGAGTTATAAAATTGTCATCTAAAGATGAAATTAAGATGGCCACAGAGCTGACACTGTACTTCTGGGGAGTCGTCTGCTTACTGCAAAAGTATCTGGCCAAATATTTGCAAGGGGAACTGCATAAGCACACTTTTTCAGCAAGCACATCTTTCCAATACACAAGCCTAGAGTCAAAATGTTTTGACAGCAGTAAAGGACTTGCTCACGTAATCACATTGTTACATGAACACTACCACAGAAGGGTTAAAAAGCGCAGATGAAAGACAACTTGGTTACTTTTTCTACTGTTCTGCAGATATTCTTGTCCTAGGAACTCAATTCTTTTTTTGTCAGTTCTTAAAAATGTGTTCTAAAGGTTTTAAATCTACACTTGTATACAGAAACAGTTTAAAAGCAAACGCAGAATTTACGCAGGCTGGAATTAACAGACATCTTTGTTCTGACAGAGGGGGAGTTGCTAAAGGTCAGAGTGTTTTCAGTGTACACTACAAAAGCTGTCAGTCACAAGAGAGCTGCAATACAAAATCTCCGTACAGAAGTTGACCACTGCAAGCACACAGTTGCAAACTCCACTGTCACTGCCTTGCAGTAAAAGGCACACCAAGGAGAAGCTTCCATTGCCACAGCAAAATCTGTACCCATATTGCCCCAGCCAAGCAACACATTTTGTGTTGCTTTTGTCAATAGTAAGAGTGCTGAGATATCAGAGAAACTTTTCTAAAAATAAAGTCAAAGCTTAGGGGGAGGGTGGAATCTTGACCTCTCATGCCATCAGTCTCTATCACACAATGAACGATAAGGAGATGAAAAAAGTGACAGCATAACTGGTTAGATGTAAACAAAGCCATTAAGAAAGAACATCAAGGCTTTACAAACAAAGTCTCACACAATGACAGATGCTTTTCAAGGCAAAGACCTCCAAAAATCTTCAGTTAGAACCATGTCAGCAGGCACAACTATTTCAAGCCATATATTCTTGTTCTACTCTCCTCCTATAGTGGACAGAGGTAAGAACTTCTAAACAAGCTAAACACTGCTTTTGAGAAGTTACAAAGTAATGGAAATATTACTGTAACAGCAGCTGTCATCAGAATAGTGTCTTCTCTTTCACAGAATGCAGCTCAGTTCATGCTATCACCTTTCTGAAAACTACTTGGCAACACACAAAAAAAACCCACCAAACAGCAGCACAGAGGAGAAAATAAGGATCGATCATTTTGGCAAACATGGCTATTTCATCAGCACCAGCTTATTACATTAGTAACTATATGCCTCACGGCTGAATATGCAATGCAAGGCTTGAGGAGATCCTATGCCATTGACTGTAACCAGAAGAACAGATCAGACAAACAGAAGAAAGATTTTACCTTATCCACTGTACTGAAAACAGGCAGAAAAGGGACTAAGTGCCCCCAAACTGAAATCTTACTTCATTATATATATTGTCAGACAGCGAGATTTAGAATATCATCAAAACATAAAAGAAGGTAACACAGTTAAGACACTAATGGTTATTTAAAGTCAAAGGCAACAAAAGAGTCAGAAGAAGCAGCATTTCCCCCCCCCCTTTTCTAGGGAAGAGATCTTTTAATAGAGGACCAACTACAGAGGAAGACCACCAGTGATTAAGATGGATAAATATAATTATTCAGGTGAGAATCAAGCAAAGGGATCATGAACTTCTTTTAAGACCAAATCCCGAGAAAGACACAGTGAGGAAACAGAGGTACATGTCAATTTTCTTTTGGTAGGACAAGATTTGAACAGATTTAAGCAAAAGTCTGCTGGATTTCTCTGGGTTTTTCTGAAAGTCATATTTTTCAGCTACTACATTTCCTGAAAAGGTGAACCGAAAAACCATGGGCCAGAACATTAGAGCTTTAGGAAGTGGTGTAGTTGAGCCATTGTGTTTTGGGAGCTCTAAAGGCAGCTTAATTGCAAACTCACCTTCCTGTGAAGTTACATTAAGACCAAGACCTTATGCCTAAGGGGAATGTCAGATAAACAGGGCTGCCTCCTTTACAGACCACCAACATGAAGATTTTGGCGTAACATGGGCTGAACACTGTGGCACCAAGCACAGTAGCCTGGACAGTATACAGAATAGTATCAAGGAGTAACAACGACTGCACTTCAGCTCTGCCCAAATCCATCTGGAACAATTTAATGGGAACCATTGAGTTATTACAAGATCAACATTTATGGAAGAGGAAGCAGATTATATCCCACTTACTGGGTCCATTTCTGATCTAACTCCAGTGTTAGGGTGATTTTACTCCAAATATTTCAGTGAAGTAAAATTTACAGCATGGAAACAACACAGCGAGGGGAAATCAAGGAGACCAAACATTTGCCAAAACAGAAGTTAGCTAAGGCCACAGGCAAAATTGCAACCTCCTCATTCCTAAGCAAAAACAGGTTTTCGGGCAAGACCTGCAGTGAAGAGTGCCACCTACTGAAGTGCCAACATACCCTACCGAAAACTAGTTTTTTCCTGGAAACCTCCCAGCTACATAATGACCCAGCTAACTTTGCAAGATCACGAAATCACAGATTAAGGAGATCTGGCTGCAGGCCACATAAAAGTAGACACTGTACAAAGGCCAGAGCCGCAGAAAGCATTTGACATTGGAAACAGATGGAAACCTAAGAGGTCTTTGTTTGTTTGCTTTGTTTATCAGAGATTATCCTAGACACAGAAGGACTGGGATTTATCTGTCTACATTTATCATAGAAATCAAGCTATGCTTGGTCACAGAGACTTGAATTTTCACAGTAAAAATATGGGACTCAAAAGAACTGCTCTGGCTCAGTATGCTTTTTTGACAAACAAATGCAACTTCTCAAGACTCCAAGGAACCTTGTCATACGCTGATCTAACTACCTAAATCCAGCTAGTCTATTGTTCCCATTTGTATTTCTACTGAAGGAACATGCATAAACTCATAGTTTGAACAGACAGATTCCTGGTTTCCTGCTTCATTTCATTTGCAGACAGTTTACACCTCTTTGTTCCTGTGCCAGCATTATCCCTGAGCTTAAATATCTTTTTCTTCCCTGATGATTAACTCCATTCAATTCATTTATAGGCAGGAAGCATTTTTCTTCATCTTCACTCTGCAAGGCCAAAGAAGCCAGCTTCTTCAGACTCTCATAAGACAAGCTCTCTTCCCTACAAGGATTTGTATGTCCCCGCTCCAGCATGAACTCACCTTTTTGAACACAGCGATGCAGCACTTTAGATCGGGCTTTAGCAACACCCTGAACAATAGCATTAGCATTCTCTCCTGATATTTTTTATTATTTCTTGGAGGGGGAAGAGGGGTGTGTGTTTGGTTTTTTTAAATGCAGATATGCCACACTGAAGGCTCAGTCCTTCACTGACTGAATAAAACTCAAGTATTTCTTCTTTTCCAGGGATTCTACCTGCTGGCCCCTCCAGCCCCCCATTTTACAGTGGAAATTATGAGGACTGTTACTCCTCAAATGCATGACTTTTTACTTTGAACTAGACTGTTTTCTCTCTACTTTATTATTCTAGTCATTAAGGTCAATCAGTTCTTCTATATACACGGTTTTCTGATTGTTTTTGGATTGATGATCATTTCTTTTTTTTCTCCTTATAGGCAGGATTACGCATTTCTGTACTAAGTTTATTCATGAAAACATCAAACATAATTGTGCTGAGGGCAGAACTGTGGAATCCTGTTTACACCACACAACCCTGTAAAATTTTGTTGTCTTCCTGGGCACTTTTCCAGAACTAACCAAAATAATAATATCTCAGGTCCTTACCAAATGCTTAGAAGTCCGCATTAGACCAATTATACCTTCTGTTTTTAACACGACAATTACATTACACAGCAATTTTCAGTATCATCTCTCCCAGTACTTTATTAATCACTTTATTAGTACTGGTAAATACTGCATTAGTTGATAAAACCATATTCTGGTCTGTACTATTATGTGCACCCATACGATTCATAATTCTTTCTCTCAGAATTTAGTCTCATATTTGCCTTTCATGTAAAATAAATTTAGCAAGGGCCCACATAAGCAAAAGTTGAGAAACACAAGGTTAAGCAAGAATGCTGAAGCCATAGCATGTGTACTACCAGGGAAACCGTTTATCATCTCCTCGATCCGTCAAGTGGAAGAAATTAGCTTTATATTAAAGAAATATTGCAATTATTGTTTTATAGTCATATACAGAAAACAATTTACCACTTCATTACAAAGAAAACATACATATGTATTATTAATAATACAAACAAAAAAAAGGATCAGTAAAAGAGGAACTTTTAGTTCAGTTCATAAATTATTGTGTGTTTTATCCTTATCTGACACCAAAGCCACTCTGGCTAACATCCTGTTTACCCTCACACTGGGTTAAGTGAAAGACTTCATTACTTTTGGGTAAAGTGCCAAGTGTTTCAGTATGCCCCGTGCTGATTTCGGAAGCTGCCAAACATTGAAATTAGAAATGAGCATACCAGCTGCCCCTGTACCTCATTCTGTGTACACATGATACTGCCAAGTCAAAGCTGCCCACATCAGATAATCAATTACCTGGAGGGGAGAGACTTAAAAATCTTGGCACAGCCCTAAAGTATGGCTATGGAGATGTAAATAATATCAGTGCCTGCATGAATAGCAAAAGGGACATTCAAGGTCTTACTATTAAACAGTTGCCACTCCCTTTCTTACACATGCTCATGTTTGAGCTCTACTATAGTACCTGTGAACAGCTTCTAAGACTCCGTCAACCAACGTACAGTGTCTCCCTCTCATTTTCCCAATTAGACTGTATATCCCGTCCATTCCATCCCATTTTACCACAAAATTGCCATATGCATCCTTTCAAAGACTGAGATGTTACCAATAATTGGAGTTGTAGCACCATTGTGCCTTTTTCCATGATTAGTCACCATTATTGTTATTGCTTCTGACTGCTGAATAGTTAGGAAAACATCAGGAAAAGTTCCAAAAGGGAAGAAAATTCGAAAAGCAGCATGCTGGCATAACTTAGGTGAAGGTATACACAGAACCACTTATTCAGGAATTCAGTTCTGTATGCACAGGCTGTACAGTAGTCTCATGTTTCTTCTTGTCATGTTTCGGACATGCTGGGGTTTTCTAGCTAATGAAGGCCTTCCAAAGTGTACCATGGGGTAAGTTCCTTTATTTAATACGTTCTCCTCAGGAGGCCTGCAGGTTTGATGTTACTGCTTTCCATATGAAGCTGATGCCAAAAACAGGGACCTGATCATCAGATGTTACCTTTGCATTTCCCTAATTTCAGAGCTGGACCTGGAATTATACAGCTTTCAGCACTACTAAAGGAAGTAATGAAGTGTCGTTCAACCAACCAGAATTCTACCTACCCTTCTCATTTCACAGCTGCTATAGTTTGAAAATAGTAAATGAAGGAAAGACCAGACCTCTCCATATAGCTTCCCCTGCAATACTCTGCAGCCACATAGGGAACAGGCAAAAGCTAGGCTTCACAAAGCTCGAGACTCTCACTGTCTGGCTCTATCCTAAATTTGGAATTGCCCATGCTATGCTGCTTAAGTAAACAGAATACTACTTATAATTATTTAAAACTACATCCAAGAGCATTTTCATCCAACATATTAAACACATCAACACATTCACTGGGTGGGAACTCTCAATATATATGCTGATGTCCACACACCATCACATCTACTGTTGAGTCTAAACTGTACTTGCCAGAATTTCCATTTTAAGAATGAGATATACACATCCCTATGACTAAGCTCCATCATACCTAGTAGAGTCCTGTTGATATGATGCTTCCACAACAGCATTTTATCTGAGCTAGTAATGGCTGTGGACATGAGATAATAAATTCTGAGGAGACTGTTTATATGTCCATCTATACCTTGCACTTTTTACCTTCACCGACAGATGAAGAGATACTTGACTGTCTGTAATTATTACAAGGTAAGAAACAGACCAAGTTTAGCAATCTGGGCACAGCCAGCAAGGCAACAGAAAAGCAGCAATGTACAGTATATATATTCACAGAAAGCGAGTTGCATTTTCAAAGAAGGAGCAACTTGCCTCTTGCTGGACAAGACTTAGTGGTTACTACAGAATCTCAATCTGATTGATAGATCTAAAAGCAAAACCATAAATTCTCTGCATTGACCAAAGCAGCAGCTGGTCCTTGAAATTTATTATTATATCACTCATTAGGAGGATAAAACCAATCAATTTATTAACTTTATTACTATTACTATTATTATTATTATCAAAGCAGTCCTAAATAAGTCACCTAAGTTGATTAAATATCCTGATATATCCTTCTGCTTCTCCCTAGATTCTGTCCCCCACCCCCCCAAGAGTGTGATTGGTATAGCTAGCTGAAAGACGTACCTAGGCATGGTGGGACTAAGAGTAAAATACTGCTGAAATGCTTTAATCACCCTCTGGGCTTTGGTGAGTTCCACAGTTGCGTTGGTGACTTGAGCTTTCCCTTCAGATTTGCTACAGGAATACCAAACTGACCAGTCATCTGTTTTTTTCCCCACAGCATTTAGATTTACTATGAGAAATCACTGAAAAAAACACCTTCCAATTTCCTATATGCAAAGCCCTTTGTAATAAAAGCCGTATTTCTCTAAATGCACTTTCTCTTCAACACCACAATTTCAACTCATTTCTAGAGAAGCAAGACAATTCTGGAGACAGGCTCCCACTGAATGTTTTTTCCTGTCTCCTTAAGACTCTGTACTTTCTGACAGGGGTTCCATTACACCCGGAAATCTTACATGTTGATTACCATCATGGCTATTAATTACTTAAGCAAGGAAAAAAGTTTACAGGGCTCTAGAAATGCTCTAAAGCTACAAAATCTGACCCATGTCAGAAAGAATTGTAACAAAATGGATTGCTAAATAATATTGATTCAGTTCTAAATATATTAATACCGTTACAACATTTAGGGCAGATAGCTAAACTATTTTCCAGATAGCTCTATGTAATATCACTGCTGTAAGACTTTATTTTGCATTCCCCAGACACAGAGTTAATCATTACCATCACAATGATGCAGTATTAGCCTACGTAATCAGCATAAAAATCACATTCCACTTCTAATGATGATGGGAGGAAAATGAGAGGCTACATCATGATAAATCTCAATAAAACTAATGTAAAAGCCAATCAAAGTTTTGACTACCTATAGCACTACAGTTAACAGGATTATTGCCTTATATAAACTAAGGTGATCTGTGTCCGCGTAAGCATTCTTCAGGCACACAGGCAGGACTGTTCTCAAACCATGGGTTTCTCCTAGGCTGACATATTTCTGTGAAGAACTTCTTCAGTGGCTGTTTGAAAACCAGCCATCGCAAGTGCAACCACTAACATCCAGCCTGGGAAACACAGAGGAAATAGCTAGACAAGCGTGTGCGTTTTTTAGACTTTAACACAGATGTTGCCTCTTTTTTTTTTTTTTTTTTAAATATTCAGGCTACTGTGAAAGAAACCCTCCCACATTTTTTCCTTCCTATAGCCTTTTCAGAACATTTTCTCTTCAAAGGGTGCAATTCAGCCTACAATAAAAAGCAGGGAGCACACTGACAGAAAATTACCTCACCAGCATTTGAGGGAATAGGGTACTTCTCCAAAGATGGCAGCCAATTGTCATCTCTGCCTTCCAAGAAAAGAGCTGGTAAAAGCCTCCTAAGTGATTCTGGTTTCTGAGAGGAGGCTGTGCTAGAAGGGAACGTCTGAGACCTCTCTCTATACACTGGCTGTCAACATAAACACTAAGAATGTCAGAGATCAAGCATTCAGTCATGTTTTAAACATCAGACAGTCACAGTTTTTCATCCTGTACATCATACCACCATAAACAGGCACCAAACGTGTCAAATGCATTGCACACTGTGGTAAACAAGCTCAGTAACAGCAGCTCTTCAGCTTCTACTCTTTTCTTACCTCTTTACACACTGATGTTCTGTGTAGCAGGCAAAAGGGTGCCTGACAGAACTCACAGAAAATGAAAAACCTTCTTGCCTATTGGACTTCTAAAGTATTTCAGTATCTAGGAATGCAAACAGTCGTCCCTAAAATCACAAACAGGATAGAATTGCCTCAGCATTATTTTTTAATCCCAAGAAATTTCTACGTGTACCTTTAAGTACCCAAATACCTTTGAGAATTTGCCCTCTGGAGCACTCAAGTCCATTGAAATCTTTGTGTCTACAGAAGAAAAAAATTGCATCAAACACATTATAAAGCACAGTGTTGTCTGGGAGATATTATAGGATGATGTCAGCTATGTGAACTGTGGTTTCTTTATTTGGCTCATTACATTTTGTCTTAACTATTAACTGATTTGCTCTTCAGTAGACCCTTGTTTGAACCTTAAGGCTCCTTGAGATTGAACAGAACTCCAGATCACTCTAGGTACTTGTATTAGCAGTTTAGCTCACACTGAAGAGACATTCAGAAATGACCATACAGAAGACATCTATTAAAAACAAAAGCAGTTCAGTAGAGACAAACAGATTGTCTACAAAGGCCATTCACGAAGCACGCATTGGCTTTTTTGGCTGCAGAATGCAGGGGGGGGAGAAAGTTGACCACAGAATTTTAATTATGTTAAACAAGACTCAGCTAACTCTGCCAGTGCATCAAATTTGAGTTTAATAGCCCTCAATCAGGTATACAAAGTGCTGAGTGTGGCAAAAGGGGCTGTATTGTATACACTTACACTGAAATACATTGCTCAGTTGAATGAAACCTTTTCCCGAGGAAGGAAGACAAGACAGGCCTGAAGTTCTCTCCAATTTATTCCTAAATCCATATAATAAAACCAAAAGTATTTACCAAGCAGTGTTTTCAAAAGCGTGGTTTACAGTTCAGAAAATGAAGTCTAAATCAACATTTAATCTGAGCAGATGGAACCAATTTTCCCTGTTGCAGGGCAAGCACACAGCATTCTTTAACCCTGAGTTGTTTCAACACTTTATTGGCCTGATTGCATCAGGTTTCAGTATGTCCAGTTCCAATGATGCATCATCATGATCTGCAAAACAATGAACTCCAGCAAGCTACACATAATGAAATAATGGTACCTTCCAGGTAAAATTATACACCTACAGTTCAGTTCCTTGTGGACTGAGCTTCCTCAGCTAATACAGCAAGTTGCTACGCATTTCCAGCTTATTTTTTTCAGCTGTAGGTCAGCTGAAATACCAAACTGTTTATGCAGTCTGTTACTGTTAGACAAGATGTGTGTGTACCCATCAATACACAATGTTAACACACTCTCTCATTCAGGTGCCTTAGCATACTTGGGTTAATTAAAGTGATCCCTTCCTAAGTCCAGGCAGCATTCAAAAGACAAAACCCCTAAACTTTAAATTCACTGTTAACAGCCTACTTCAGGGAAGACCTGTGCTTCAGAGAACGCACATAGGTCAGCTGTAATCAAAGATCTGGCTATCGACTAAAATGTGACAGAGAAGTAGAGGTATGCCATATATGTATGTCATATAGCTGTCCTTTAAGACTCATTTAGTTTACACTAGGCTGTTACGAAAAGAATCACCAGTATGTGTTCAAATCACACATCAACTTTATAGATGGTGTTGAGAGTGAAGCAGGTTCCCAGAACTCCCTCATGTCTAACAGCACCTGTTCACCTATTCAAGTAAACAAATTCTATTTTCAAGATCTCCTCTACTTAGCTTCTGACCACAGAACACTAGAAGATTCAGTTTGTTACCAAATCAAAGTTGAACACTTCTGAAAATATGATCCCAAAATGTACTGGAAAAAATATTCAGGAGGTACACATAATTTCAAGAGTTTCATCACTTGGAATTATTTCTTCTTTAAAACAAAAATTATAGCTATTACAAGAGCAAATAGCAATGAATGGCTTACTGGGATTAATAATTCCATTGATTCCTTTGTGCATTGTTAATAGAAATTAGTTCTTTTACTTCACACTCATTTATGTGAATGGCACTCATCCTTTGACCTCCTGCCTAACCCCACACTGGAAATGCATTTATGCAACACAATTCACACTTTGTTAGGTCTTATTCCAGAAAGCAAATCCTTATTCAGGCTGTAATCGGGGCATCAGTGGGAGTTCTGTCCCAGGACTATGTTTCTATGGTTGTTATGATGGCTTATTGTCTATTCCATGAACTTTTTTCGAGAAATCTGACTGAACTGGCTGACAAACAACTCAGTAATTTCAATAAATTCAGATACTGAAGCCTGGAAGAAAGCGTTATGATTATCCATCTCATCAGACCTCTTGAATTTCACTAACTGATGCTTTCAACAGCCCCACAATTTCTACTGGAGATAGAGCATATCTTTCAGAAAGTCATCTGATCTTGATTGAAGTGCTTCAAGTGCTGGCAAATCCACTGAATTAAAAGATAAGTTCTGGTGCTTAATTACTATTATTTTCTTTTAAATCTTTCATTCTATAGGAGAAAACCAAATGATTTAGAAACATTTAGAAATGAAGACTAGCAAAAATTCTCAACATATCGTGTCATTTCTAAGGAAGAAAAGACTTAGTCAAAGTGATAGAACAGCTCAAATTGTTTTTTCCATGTCAAAACTAAAACACCTAACCAAGATTTTAAAATTCATTAATCGGGGGGGGG
>Ga0065711_1031389_pt1 | contig 29796 bp, 21 predicted proteins | sample Hoacrofraction12_FD_59098 | JGI IMG/M metagenome (GOLD analysis project Ga0065711, IMG submission 59098) | Hoatzin crop microbial communities from Cojedes, Venezuela - Epithelial fraction 12 v2 (version 2) | ecosystem: Host-associated > Birds > Digestive system > Esophagus > Crop | place... | reverse complement strand
TCAAGACCCGCCTGGACAAGGTCCTGTGCAGCCTGCTGTAGGTGACCCTGCTTCGGCAGGAGGGTTGGACTAGATGACCCACAGAGGTCCCTTCCAACCCCTAACATTCTGCAATTCTATGATTCTGTGATAACAAAATAGCCAAAAAAAGCCTAATGAGAAATTATGCTGCAGTCAAAGCGAGATCGACATTTTGGTGTGAAATGACAGGCATGTTTCATTAAAGGCCAAATTTTGCAGTTATCCTTCAGAAGGTAATGGAAGCCTTCCACTGCAGCAAGGTTTGTGGATTCTACCGACAGGTAATCATTGAATTAATACTTCCACTATGCAAAGACAGAATGGGCAAACTACTAAAGTGTCAAGCATGCACCACGTTTGGCCAGACCAGTCCTCATGTATATGTAGGTTATAGAATAGTTACAAAAGTCCCACTTGGCACTGATGTATTTCCTTTGCTCCTTAAAACAGCACACACTTTGCACTAATGCAGAGTGACAACAGCTGTAACCATGCAGATTACTGATTTTGGTATCAGGCATTTCTCTAGAAGATATCCTGGAACTAGGGAATAAAGTAGGTAAGACTACATTTGGATAAGTCCTTATCACAAAATTATCTTTTTCCTTGGGAATCGTCATAGATTTTATTACAACTAGTATTCTTGAAAGGAATACAATCATAATGATTAAATAATTCATTCCGCATCTCATGAAAACAAGAATCTAAAACATGTATATATAACAGATTAGAAAAATGCCTTGTGTGCACTGTGAAAAAGGCTAGAGGGTATGGGCTTTTGCTCCATAGAGGCAAGGTTATTTATCGTTATTTCTTAGGAAAACGCACAGTTCAAAATCTCTAGAATGACAACTAGAAACCCTCTGGATAATATATTTTGAATAGCAGTCCTAATAACAACAGTAAAAGTAACAAAAATAATCCAACATGAAATTATACATAGTTAACTTCATAATGAGGAAGCCAAATGTTTCCCACACTAGGAAAAAATTGATGTGGTACATGCCTTGGGTTGACAGATGGAAGGAAAAGAAAGACAGATGCGCTCTAATTTCTTGATTTTTTTTCTTTTGTCTTTTTTTTGTTTGTTTGTTTTCTGTGAGATGACTATAAGGCATAGGTGAAACTGCTTATTCAATAACACTGGCTACAGATATTCACCAGATCAATAATGCCCAATATCCTTTAGGACTTTGCCCACCTGTATCATCTCAAATGGTATTCAGTAACAAGCAAAAGGACTAACAGCTGGCACTTCCCTTAGAAATGGCAAAATACCAATCAGGTCCAGTGTGTTCAGCCCTTGTAGAGGGACCATATGGAATGCTAGCCTGAATCTTAACAATTAAAATCAGAGGCCAGGTCAGACAAGTAACATCTTAAAGAATTCATGATACTGGGTTTCTAAGCTAAACTGAAAATGACAGAGAAGCCAACATGTGAAAGAATATAAGTAGTCATTCTCACCCAGGGGATGGAGGATGATCATGTGGTTAAAGTACAGGACACGGAGCTCGAAGACTGACTGTGACAGATTTCATGCGTAATAAAATGTGAGTCACTGTAATCAACTGAAAGTTTCCCATTTCATTCAGAATCAGATACCTGGGGTCTATCTTCCAGGTACCGAGAACCTCCTGACAGTGGCCAGCTGCTGTCAGCTGGCAGTGATGTGAAACAGTCAACATTTTTGTTTATTGATAAGTGGGAAAGATGGTGCCTTTTTTCAGCAAGGCATGATGCTTACAAAAGCTAACATGATATTTGCAAACAAATTTGAGATGCTCAGATGGCAAACACTATCCAGAGATAGAAATATTTTATTATTTTATAATTTGAGGTAGAAGAAATAAGTTTATAATTTCCATTTATTTGATTGTAAAAGGCCTAAGACCTAGCAGAGGAAGGATGGAAAATGGAAGAGTGACATTGTGAGAAGTAATGCTCAAATAACAGAGGAAAGAATGTTGTTCCCTCCAAAATTTACAGTCTGAAGATTGGATGAAGTAAAGACAACAAGAGAACCATGGGGAAATAACAACGGCAGAAGTAACAGCTCCGTATGATTACTATGGTTAGCTATGTGCCCTGCTTGATGGATCTAAATCATTATGCTCTCTGGTTGCTTCTAGAGATATATTTCCCTTTTAAAAAAAAAATAGATTCTTTTTCATGCTGTGATTTCTAAAACAATAACAAGTAGAAATGACATTTATTTCTCCCAACTTTAGACATTTCCTTGTAAAATCCAGTAGTCATCTACCTGCAAAGAGCTAGGACATCTTTGGGAAAATAAACATATGAAGACCCATTGTCAAGTAATGGTGAGAACAGGATGTTCTGCATAAATGCTTCTATTAAATGGTTGTGAAAATACCTAAATGTAACTTTTCTAATAATTACAGGGGTTGTTTTAATCTTAGAAGAGGTTATTAGTCTGTAATACCACTCACCCTCACTGTGTTTTCAGGTTATTCTTTATTACCACATTAAAGACATTTTTAACTAAGATTTCTTCAAACATACAAAAATCATTACTAGAATGATATGATACCATACATAAGTAGTCCAAATGAAACCATGCAACTCTTCATTTCTGGAAAATTACGAATATTTATACATGCTACATGATATGGATATTTATCTATGATAATATTCAAAGATTGTGTATATAAATAATGGTGTGAAACTCCTCCAAACCAGCAACTCAAAAACTTCTTTATTCAATCCTGCTTTCTGTCTAGACTTAAATATGATAAATATTTGCGTTGTGCCAGCCTCCAGAATAAATACTTCAAACAGCACCAATGACAATTTTTACTGGTATCTAGCACAAAGACTCTCTACGTTTACATGTGATTGTGTTTAATTTCATACTGAGATGATTAATCAGAGTAAATGTCTTTATTTTCTGCTGTTTTAACTTCAAGAAATGATCTCTTCTGGTTTTATCCTATTATAAGGATCGTTACAAAAATGGGAAATAATTAACACTGGGTTTAATGCGTGAATGCCATAGAGCTGAAGTAATTGCACTCAAGGTCTGCTAACTTTTTAATCAGGCATTTGGTTGCAAGCTGCTCATGCTTGATTCTAAGAGAACTAGCAAAATCTAGGCAGCAAAAGCAGGTGTGCCAAAAAAGCAGATATGTTGGCAAAATCAATGAAAGTGTCTAGAGGGTAAAAGAAGCAGAAACTAATGGAAAACTCTTCTTAAAAGACTTTTGCTTGGGATCCAGTCATAACTGAGTGAAATTAATTGAGGCAAATGAGCATAGAGAGAGTTTTCTGACCAAAATAATTAAGAAATATGAACAGCAAAACCACAAAAGCTCAGCTTGGAGAAGACTTGCCAGTCAGAATCTTAGTGAGCAGAATTAATTAGATTGGGGAGTTGAATTTTTCACATGTATTTTGCTAAATAAATAAATAAGAAATACCATGAGAGGTTTCTGGAATTACAATTAGAACACTTACTATTCTCAGCATTTATGCTTTGTTTTGGAGAAAAGAACAGATCCATTTTCATTTCCATTTATTACAAATATATTTTTACTTTCTTTAATAAATCTATTATCCATGATTAAGAGCGTTCTGAATTCAAAAGTGCTTACACAACATAACACCGGGTACACTTATAAATTATATGTGTTGATACAGACTATGACCGTACACACACATCTATAGAATCACAATCATGTCAAAGAAGCAAGTGTATCCACTTGCAAGAATATAATCTAAATGAAAGTTGTATGCCTACATAACTTTTTAAGTTTAAAAAACCGTCCCTGTTTCATGCACAGTACTACAACAGTAAACTTTCAGGATTGCCATCCAGGAAAATTTGACTAGGTTTACATGTTTGCATACCATCCTCGAGGTTTGTGGGTTGGTTTTTTGTCTATCAGTATCTTTAACTAAAACACCTACGTACCTAATTTCAATGATTTTGGCACACAAAATCCATAGTTTATATAACCTGATATACCAGTGCTGCATCAGGATCCTGACCAAACTCTCCAAAATTTCTAGAAATAGAAAACCATATTGATAATAAGTTTCTGAGCCTTGTTAATGCAAATCAGGAAACAATCTCACTTATGAACCAGTAAGCACCATCCATCTTGGAAAAAAGGCACTATGCTAATAGGTAATGCAAGCAGTTTGGAAGGTTTATTTCACAGATATCTCCCCAAACTTGTACAAATAACAGTTTTTAAGTGTTTTTAAGACTGACATGAAACAGGACTGAGCTGAAATCCAAGAATTTATAAAACAAAACTGTTTTGCAAAATTCTAATCCTTCTGCCTAGCAACAATTTCTCTGTAAACTCCAGAAACAGGTTTCCTATCTTTTAGGCACACTTTGGTGAAGAAATGACCAATCCATAAGCTTCTATGCTTTGCCTTTTCTAAGGCAAAGCAGGCAATGATGATTTAGAACCAGAATAATATGTTGTGTTAAAAGTAAGGGTGTCTAAACATTGTTTTAAACCCTTGCTGTCGTTGTTTTTTTTTTTTTTTCAGATGAGTGCGTCCTACCAAGTAAAAGATATATTAATTAATCAGATAGAGAGTTGCAGTATACAGATGTTCACATCAAAATGCACGGATCCAACAGCATAATTTCAAATTTTTTTAGAGTTTGCTGAGTATAGAAGAGTTAGGATAGCAGAAATTTTAACCATTGTCCTATTTGCTTTAATCAATAGTGTCATCTATTCTCAGATTGTTTACCAACACTTGAAAACCGCAAGTTGCAGCAGCTTGAGCACCAGCAGAGCGAAATAACAAGGATAGCTTCCAACTAAGGCAGATGACCTGAGATGCCTTAAAGTTTTTCTCTCTTCCAATGCCTAAATGGCAGTGATTATGTGAAGTAAAACCTGCCAGTTCAGTGGCCATTATGTCTCCTTGGGATAAGTATGGAAGAATAGTCACATATGTCTGAATCTGCTAACACTCCAATGACAGCCTTCTCTCTTTCGCCTTCCTTCTAACAGCTGTCATGCAGTCACTCTACTGTCTGTCATCTGTGGGTGAAGGGTTTTACAGAAAAGAAAGGCAGTGGTCTGGCACAGGGCAACCCACAAACTCTCACAAAAAGACCCTTAATCATAAGGGACTTTCACATCTCTCTGATCTGGGAGCAATTCGGGATTGATGCCAGAAGGAAGAAGAACACAGAAACCAGCATTTGAAAATTCTCTCAGTGGCTTAATAATACAGCTGAGATGGCTTTTGCCAGATTAAACAGACATGCTCCTGTAGACCCTAAACATTGCTCTGAAACTAATTCCCCAAGCATTGTCCAGAGTTTAACAGGGGTTGGAGTACCGACAATCAAACTTTGAAGTAATTCTTCAAATTCCAGTGGAGTTGGCTGCAGAGACAGGTAGAATATTCAAGTCCTCCCAGGCCAAGGAGAGAAAGGGCAGTTTGATTTCTCCACAATTGTTGTCTTTAAAGCATTTGGACAAAGCAATTCCTCCACAACAGCTTATTTCTGAAACACTTTAAAGTAAAGAATAGGTGTGGAGGGTAGTGAACTGGCTGATATTTTTGAATGGTGCCTAAATTCAGCACAGCATTCTGACACTTCAGGAGAACACTACAGGAGCTGCAATACATCAGTGAAACCTGACAGGGTAAAGATCTTCCTTCACTTGCCATTTTGTTTTGAAGTGACAAGAAAGCTACAGGTAATAGAAGATTTCAAGATTAGGATTCTATCTGATACTCATATGAAGCGTTATTGTATGCTATCCTCTAGGTAATGTCAATAATACAAACCATATCTGTGCATAGGCAGAAAAAATTCTTGTAAAAATCTTAGAAGGAGCATAGTTTCTAAGTGGCTAATGCTTTAGCTTCCTACATGGCAATACTCACCTACGCAATTCCTCTGAGACACAAATGTTAAAAGTATCTATTTGCCTATCTATGTTCATTCATTTGAACACTCAGCAGGATCACTTTCTTGTGATGTTTCTAGTACTTGGGTTAATTTCGTTACACTCTGTGAGATATTCATCATAAAGAAATATCAGGATATCAAAATGCAATGTAATACTTAATTCGAGTCCACTCATATGGCTGAATCAAATTAATGTCAATCTGGAAATTTGCTCTGAGTTCTTAGTGAATATATTCACTCCTTCCAGGCCCTTATCAGCTTCTGAAGAATCTGGGCTTTTTAAAAATTTCTGAAAAGAAAGTCTCAAAACTATAAACTGAATGAAGGCAATGTGGTGCTTGCTTTCTAAATCAGCAGACAGGTAGCTGGAGTACCACTGCTGTAACCCAAAGATTTGACAGGCTACAGCAGACTTTAAACTGACAAGGGTCTATTGTCATATTTTCCTGCTGCTATTCAAAACTCTCTGAGGAGTAAGAGAGTGACGAGAAGGAGGTTAATTTTGCTCTGCAGCAGTTTACACTATGGAAGACTGAAGAACATAAACACTATAGGACTGCTTCTTTCCTGCAAATTGCAGCACAGTTGATTTGGGGCAGATGAGTTACCAAGACAGCTACCTTACCAACAAGACTTCATGATGTTTTTAAATATGATTTTTTTTTTTAATTCTTGATTTCTCTCCTTTTAAAAGTAAAAATCCAGGAAAATAAGCCCAAATGTCATTTTTAATGTATTACTTTGTTCAAGAATATGGTCATTTATGGAGAAACAAGAATTCTTTTTGTCTTTTGGAGAAAGATGTAAGGAGCTTTTCTCACATTGGTGGTAAAAGGAGGGCTGGGGAAAATATGGACCCTCTCTGGAAAGAAAAGGGAGACCTGGTTACCTAGCATATGGAGAAGGCTGAAATACTGAATGACTTTTTTGCCTCAGTCTTCTCTGACAAGTGTTCCAGCTACACTTCCCAAGCCACAGAAGGCAAAGGCAGGGACTGGGAGAATGAAGAATGGCTCGCTGTAGAAGATCAGGTTCGAGACCATCTTAGGAACCGGAAGGTGCACAAGTCCATGGGACCTGATGAAATGCATCCATGAGTCCTGAGGGAACTGGAGGATAAAGTCACTAACCACTATCTACCCTATTTGAGAAGCTGTGGTAGTCCAGTGAATTCCCACTGACTGGGAAAGAAGAAACATAACTCCCATTTTTGAAAAGGGAAAAAAGCTAGACCCAGGGAACTACAGGCCAGTCAGTCTCACCTCTGTGCCCAGCAAGATCCTGGAGCAGACCCTGCTGGAAACTATGCTAAGGCACATGGAGAAAAAGGATATGACTGGTGACAACCAACATGGCTTCACTGAGGGTAAATTGTGCCTGAGAAATTTTGTGGTCTTCTGCAGCAGGGTCATGGTGCTGGTGGATCAGGGAAAAGCAACTAATGTCATCTACCAGGACTTGTACAAAGCATTTGACACTGACACCCTGACTTGGAGAGACATGGATTTGATGGATGGACCACTCAACAGATAAGGAATTGGCTGGATGGTCACACTCAAAGAGTTGTGGTCAATGGCTTAGTGTCCACCCAGAGCCCAGTGACAAGTGACATTCCTCAGGGGTTGGTATTGGGACCAGCACTGTTTAGCATCTTTGTTGGTGACATGGACAGTGGGAGTGAGTGCACCCTCAGCAAGTTTATCGACAACACCAAGCTGTGTGGTGCAGTTGATACACTGGAGGGGAGGGATGCCATGCAGAAGGACCTTAATAGACTTGAGAGGTGGGCCTGTGCGAACATCATGAAGTTCAACAAGGCCAAGGACATGGGGGTGCTGGTTGACCAGAAGCTCAACATGACCCACCAATGTGCACTTGCAGCCCAGAAGGCCAACCGTATCCTGGGCTGCATCAAGATAACCATGGCCAGCAGGTCGAGGGAAGTGATTCTGCCACTCTACTCCGGTGAGACCCCACAGAGTCCAGCTCTGGAGCTCTCAGCGCAAGAAAGACATGGATCTGTTGGAGCGGGTCTAGAGGAGGGCCACACAACTGTTCTGAGGGCTGAAGCACCTCTCCTGTGAGGACAGGCTGAGAGAGTTGGAGTTATTCATCCCACAGAAGAGAAGTTTCCAGGGAGACCTGCTAGCAGCCTGCCAGTACCTGAAGGGGGTCTACAAGAAAGCTAGAGAGACATTTTACAAGGGCATGTTGGGATAGGACAAGGGGCAATTGCTTTAAACTAAAGAGGGTAGATTTAGATTAGATATAAGAAGGAAATTCTTCACTATGAGGGAGGTGAGGTCCTGGCACAGGTTCTCCAGAGAAGCTGTGGATGCCCCTTCCCTGGAAGTGTTCAAGGCCATGTTGGATGGCGCTTTAAGCAATGCGGTGTAGTGGAAGGTGTCCCTGCCTATGGCAGGGGGGTTGGAACTAGATGATGTTTATGGTCCCTTCCAACCCAAACAATTCTATGATTCTAAGTAATAGACTGCCATCGGGACATGAGCCAGACCTCTGCAGAGGATGCAAGGCATGTGCACTGTGACTAGGAAAGTGGCAGGGAAGCTGAGTCTAGAAGAAAAAACGTAACAGGACATATCATAAAATCGTGGAATCATAGAATACTCTAGGTTGGAAGGGACTTTTAGAGGTCATCTAGCCCAGCCCCCCTGCAGTGAGCAGGGATATCTTCAACTAGACCAGGTTGCTCAGAGCCCTGTCCAACCTGGCCTTGAATGTTTCCAGGGATGGGTCCTCCACTACTTCGATGAGAAATCTGTTCCAGTGTTACACCACCCTTATTGTAAAAACTTTCTTCCTATGACTGAAACTGGATGAAAAGAGGAAGTCTGGAGTCAGGGAAGCAGTCTGACACCTGTAGGAAGGAAAGAAGAATGAAATGAAAAGCAGCACAAAGGTAGTGGATAAGATCAAGGCTGTATTGAAAGCCAAGGACAAAATAAGAACAGGTATTGGTTCAATAAGGGAGAAGAGGAAGGTGGTGAAAGAATGCAGGTGTTAAAAGGAATTGGGGGAAAAGCCGCCAGCTGGCCTTCACAGTTAGGACTAGGAAATGGATGGGAGAGACAAGGAGAAATCCACTGAGAAAAGAAACTGTCTAAGAGAAAACACTCCCTGACTGATGAACTCTCCTGGGGATTAATCAAAATTTAGTAGTGAATAGTATTACAGTGATCAGAAATGAATAATTTGTTTTAAATCTAGGTATTAAAAGATATAGATTAAAGGATTAAAAAAATGCCCCCTGGAAAACTATATGATGAATCCTACTGTGAATTAAATGTTGTCCTTGCCTTCACCATACAAAATATGTATATGGGACTACGCAAGTTGTTACACTTTCTTCAAATGACCAATTAGGATGAAAAGAATAGGTTACATTTCAAGTCAGTGGAGAGAAATGGGCATTTGCCAAGGATGTCATGTTTAAGACATTACCCTTAAGAAGGGATGAATCACTTCCTGTCAGTGGCACTTACTTTCCATTGACTAAAACCAATATCTACATGACCTTCCTTAAGTAGGATGAAATGTTACTTAAGTCAGGTAATTTCCCTTTTAGTTTCTGTTCTTTATTTCCTGAATGGTTAATTTAAGGTCTGAGAGTTGAGATCACGCATGCAACAGTGGCTCATGCTCCACTCCTTCAAAGCTGTAAAAGCTACTAACATCCTTTTGATTCTGTACTGAAGAATAAACATGTTAATATTTGCAAAGCATTCAGATACGGTAGTGATAAATGTCATAGCAAATTCCATGAGAAAACTAATAGCTCTTTCTTCAAAACAGGATATGAACACTGCAACAAGGAACATCAACATACAGCGAAGAAGGAAGAAGGCAAATACTGAAGTTAGCTCGTTAACTTGGACTGAATACTTTGTGCACTGAATAGGATCAAGCTTCTCTGGAAATAATGACTGATATATGAAAAGGTAATCAAAGACCACATTGTAATTCCTGTGCACAGCCATGATGAACTGAGTTTCCAATAACAGCATTAATACTGGCTTCTGGGTGCTAGATTCTGCAACATTAAAATGACGATTAAATATACTTTGTTCTTAGTGAATATATCATGGCAACTTGCAAGCAGGTACGGAGAGAGGACGTCTTGACAAGACATCCACACAAGTATGGGATATAGTCCTGTTAGAGGAAAGAAGATCAAAGTAATTTGAAACAAAATCTATGCTTCCTATACAACTTTTTTCAATCAACTTTGCCAAGGTTTTTTACATCTTTTGGAAATGTGGTTCCATTTTTTCCTGTTTGTTTTATTTATATCCTCTTTATCCTAGCCCAGGAGTTTTAATTGCTTCTCTTCTTTATGAATTAAAACCAAACTGACATTACAAAAGACATTCAAGTTTCTGTTTTTCACTCTGGCTGTTAAAGTCATCACCGGAAAACACTATTTTTGACCATACTTCCATTACACTAAATGCATATTTGTTTGACATTCCCTCACATTTTTCAGCACTCACTCTTTAGTTTCTATTTATAAGTCTCATGAGCTGTGGACTGAAATGCTTCCACAAAGGCATACTTGGCTCAATTTGTATGCTAGTCTAACTGGCAAGAAACAACAACAGTGTTCAGGACTGACTCGCTTCTCTCTTTGGAGAGAAAGCCGCTGTGAGAAGTGAACCTATGCATGTAGTCACAGAGAAATCTGAAAGTGCTGTGATTGGAAGTGACAATATGGCTTGCTTAATGAGGATTTGTTTTGAATGTGCAGCTTCAGAATTATTTGTTAATTAAAAATGTTTTACCACGGAGAAACCGTTGAGATTTGCCTATTGTTTCCTAGGGTGTAGGAGCGTGAAATCATGGATGAATGAGCTATAACACCATAATTTTCTTCCTTCCGTTTAAATAAAAAGGTCTGAAATGAACTGGTGAAATTAGTTCACAATATTTTTACCCACCAGTAAATGCAATTTAATTCTATGGTAAACTGTAAAAGCATACTCACCTTTCACAAACTTCTAATCTTACATCAGGCAGCAGAATTATTTGCCCTATATCCTATTCCATGCTCTCTTTAGATTGAGGAAATGAAGGTATCAACCAATTGACATTGTATTCCCAACATCCAGCATTGAGAATAATATGATTCTTGCATGTGGATAAGGCCAAAATTCACCTAAGCACACTCCTGCTCTTCCTTCTGCCTCCTCCCCCACACGTAGTAAGCTGAGTCTGTTTTATTCTGATGTTTACTGTGCTGAAACAAATAGCAGCTAGAAAGAAAGACCTTAACTATTGGGGTGGAAGAAAGAAAGGACACTTGCTGGCAGTAACAGATATACAAGTGACTAAAGAGGACTAGTATCACTCTCACTAATAGCAGAATAAAGTCACTCAGCTGTGAAATGACTCATAATTAGGATGACCTCATTCAAAATCCCGATACAGCAAGATACTAAATAAGCAAATCAAAATCATCACTTCAGTTCTTTAAAGACAGATAGCATGCAGAATCCATCTGTTCAGAGATACCACCTGTTCTATCAACTCACTACATCGCTTCAAGTATTAAGCAAGAAAGTCAATTAAGTTGATCCATGTGCAAGAGGACCTTCATGGAGAGTGAGCAATTGTTCTCTGCTACCTGGTATTTCACCCCAGCAAGGAAGAACAGGACAACTCCCTAACAACTTCATCTGTCCGTGTCAGAGTCTGGTTCCATGTCTTGATAAACAATAAAGGAGGCACTGAACAAATACACCACAGTCTATATAAAAAATGGGTTGTCTTCTGTTATCAACATCATTAGTATCTGTGTCACACCCAGAAATAAATCTAATTAAGGTTTTTGTTGTGTTCCTCTGAGTGAAGGCTGAACTTTCTGTGCCTAAATCCACCATCACCTCAAAATGCTCAGTTACCATATGTGTTGTTTCAGCCGAAACCTAATCAGTTACATGCATAACCTGTGATTGCCAATATATGCATGTTCACACAAAATACAAGTTGCAGTGTGTAAAGAAGCTACACTCTGTGATTCAGACTCTATAGCTCGAAATTAGTCTCTTCACTTTGGGTTAACTATTTCCTTGCAGTCAGCAACCATAAGAAGGAAACCTAATACGCTATCTGGGCAGAAAATGGCAAAGGGCTATTAGTAAATGTAAAATCATGTTTGTGGGGAAGCAAGAGAGAATTTTTCAGGGAAATTCAGAGATCTGTATCTCAACAGATTTACACTTATAGAATGCCTCAGTGATGTTTAAATCTTACATATTTAAGGTGAGATTGGATATAAAAGCCACATACACCCCAAAATCTGAAGACATACTTAAGCAACGTAATGCTGACGTAGGAAGTGAATCCGAACCACATAGCTTAGAAGTGATTTTGTAGCCTGATGTCTGCTAAATACAAAGAGTGAGAAAAAAACCTCTCATCACCGGAAGAGCTGACAGGGAAATCACTCTTCCTGAAATCTAAGAGGTAGTGTGCCAGTCTGAGTAACTTCTGCAAAATCACGGCAAGACTGGCTCATTTTATTGATGGTGTTTGATTAGGAGGGGATGTGGTTCCCTCAGTTACTGTGACATTGCTAGGGAAACCCTTAAAACCCCTGATCAATATTCAGTAAAGTTAAAAAAAGCAAAGGAACTTTGGTGTGTCCTTCAATGATATTCATTCTCCTTAGCTGGATAAGATTTCTCTGGATATAAGCATAAGACTTCTCTATCTGCACTCTGGTGTACTTGTATAAATAGAAGTCAACATTTAGTTTTAATGTGTGGGTAAAAATGTAGCGTAGTCTCCTTCAATTTTTATGGCAAATTTTATGTAGATTTCTTTCCTTTCTTTTTGCATAGTAACAAATATGAATAATGCCGAGTTGTCTGGGGAAAAAAACCAACCAGCTGAACAAAAAAAAGACCCAAACCCAAAGACCTTCAAACTCCCCACCTTTCACAGTAATGTCATTCTTTTAACAAAGTATTTGCAACAGAACCATATGAATATGAGGAGAATGGGTTTTCACCATACAAGCCAATTTCATTTTACTGTTTCAATTACCCGTTTCTAATACAGCCAGTCTGTAATGGACCTGTAGAGTCACAATGAGATCACAAAAGACACAGGTCGTCATCTGCACTGAGACTGCAGAGGAGGAAGCTGGACAATAGCCTAAAGATCTGGTTAGGCACAAACTCTGAGCAAGAAGAACATTATATAGAATACATTTATGTCAGACAAGCATATGTTGTTGAAACCCCATCAAAATCCCAGTTGTGCCAGTTGAGAATTTATTCCATGAAGCTGCTTTTATAGTTATAGTTTCTTTCTGAGACTAAGAGATTTACAGTCTTTCCGTCAATATGGGTGTTCAGGGAAAGTTTTGTGTTCCTGAAAGATCATAGAATCACAGGATCATAGAATGTTTTGCGTTGGAAAGGACCTTTAGAGGTCATCTAGCTCAACCCTCCTGCAGTGAGAAGGGATATCTTCAACTAGACCAGGTTGTTTGGAGCGCCATTCAACCTGGCCTTGAATGTTTCCAGAGATGGGGCCTCCACTACTTCTCTAGGCAATGTATTCCGGAATTTCATCACCCTTATGGTAAAAAATTTCTTCCTTATGTCTAGTCTAAATCTACCCTCTCTTAGTTTAAAGCCATTGCTCCTTGTCCTATCGCAACAAGCCCTGTTGAAAATATTTTCCACATCTTTCCTATAGGCCCCCTTCAGGCACTGAAAGGCTGCTAGAAGGTCTCCCCACAGCCTTCTCTCCTCCAGTCTGAACAGCCCCAACTCTCTCAGCCTTTCCTCAAAGGAGAGGTGTTCCAGCCCTTGGATCATCTTTGTGGCCCTCCTCTGGTCCCACTGCGACAGATCCATCTCCTTCTTGTGCTGAGGGCTCTAGAGCTGGACACAGGACTCCAGGTGGGGTCTCGCTAGAGCGGAGTAAAGGGGCAGAATCACCTCCCTTGACCTGCTGGCCACGCTTCTCTTGATGCAGTCCAGGATACGGTTGGCCTTCTGAGCTGCGAGCTCATATTGGTGGCTCATGTCAAGCTTTTCATCCACCAGTACTCCCAAGTCCTTCTCAGCTGGGCTGCTCTCAATATTTCCCTGTGTTTGATAAAATAAATATGCATTGAGGGTTTTTTTTTTACAAAAAACAGTTAAATAATTGTATTTTAGCTAGGGCAGTATTCTTTTTTAATCTCTAGTTCTTAAGAATGTTCTAATCTCCATCTGAAGAATTCTGTGGATTCAGACTTTGCTTTTGTATGTAGGAACTGACCTACAGGGAAATGAATTTGCTAGTTGCTTGCTATTTTTCAATTTTCTGATTGCTTTATTTATATTGTGTCACTTAAAATAGTGACATGTTAAGTAATGTTACTCTATAGATTCCTTTCTTTAGGTCTCTGCATCCAGGCACTGCCTAATTTTTAAGAAGTCTTTCTGTCTGACATATTTAAAAACACATTTCTCAGTTATATCTGCACAACTAAAATCTCCATCTAGCTTTTTATCTCTTCCTTATGCTTTACAAAATTCAGTCCTGCTCCATTCATTTTCATTAAGAATACTATCACAAAGATCATCTCACTGCTTTATCCCTCCCTATGTTTTATTGACAGTATATAGGAATTTTGAGTTAGAAAGAGAAGAAAAGAATAAAGCTTATCCACAAAATTATTCTCCCCTAAATGCACATCTGTTGATCTTCACAAGGTATTAGGCCCTTCTTGTCACTGCACAAGCGCAGCAGATCTAGTAGTGCAGTGTCCCACATCACAAGACCCACCTGCTGAGTAAATCTTCAAAGCAATAGCAAAAGCAGTCATGCTGCTCAGTGAAGGAGAGGGCATGGGAAAAAGGATGACAACAGTTGGAGTGCAATGCAATGCTGATGCCTCTGTATATACCTCAAGAGCTAGACCTGGGTTTAAATTATCTTTATTTTGTCTTACGCACCTGGGAGTAGCAGTTATTTTTCTGTCTGCAATATGCATACAGAAAGCAGGCGTATTTCCACAGAAGCAAAATTATCTCACCTCTGAAGCATTTTCTAATTAGCTTCTATTCCACAGTAGGTTTCAGCACACTTCAATGGAGCCTCCACTTCTAGCCTGCTGTGACTGAAACATACTCTTCGACATGTCATCAAGGATATGCAACCCTCTTCTCCGGCAGCATTTTTCACTGGTATATACAGGGTGCAGGATAACATGGGAATGGGTTCTGACCATTTTGGAAATCCACTTAACATTCTGATTTACAGAAATTCCTTAACTCAGTGGCCATAAAGGACTCAGTCCCTTATTTGCGAGTCAGTAATAACCTTTTTCTAGAGAACATGTTCACAGCATATGTAGTTAAACCGAAATCACAAGACTCTGGAAAAGAATTAACGTCCTCTGTATATAACAGTACTCTTTCCTGAGACCAAAATCTGTGAGCTGTTGATTTAGGTGAGCCACACTCTTGAATGCACTGTTTAGCATACTTCTTTCAGGTATGAGTTTACTTTGCAAGAGTTTTCCTTTTTTTTACAAAACATGCCAGCTATAACATTAGATGTAGCTATTTCGGATTCCTTTGCTGCTGTTCTTCTCTGCCATGCAGCAGCACGCTAAGTCTCTTCACAGCACTGGGATGCTCATAGTCTCTCTTGTTCTCAGGCTGCAGCCAAGCAGAAGGTTTAGATCAGCATTTATCACCGTGATCTGTGACATTGGTACTAGCTTTATCATATTTCAGGAGTCTACATAGTTTCATATGGTTTAAGGTGAGAGGGGACCATTAGATCATCTGCTCTGACCTCCCATATATCATAAACCATTAAGCTTCACCCACAAGCTCTTAAATTAAGCCCAAAGACTTCAGTTAGCACTTCAATTCTCAGAAGACTAAGCATTTTGCCAAAGGCAGACAGAAAATGAGAAAAACAGATGCTACCAATCCAAACTCCTCTGCAATGACAGACAATTGATTAAGTGAGATAAGTGATTGATACACACCTTCTCTGGTGTTAAGAAGGCATTCGCTGTAGTGGCTAAAAATTGCAAAACATTAATTTCATACCCTGCTATGGTTGCTGACTTCAGACAAGTTTCTTCCCCTTTGTTTGCCCCAGGTTCTAATTTCTTCAAAAGTTGTAATTAAAATTTCCTTTCTGAAAACTTATTACACTCTTCATGAGATAGATAGACTTATTAAGTACTTACACAAATCTCTTGTCTTTCTTTAAGTAATGCTCAGTATGGAAAAGTCTGAGTAGCACAGTCCTTTAGTACAGCATTGCTCTTTGTTATTCTGTTTCTTAATTCAAATCCTCTGCTAGCTTCCACAAGGCAGTAAGTACACAGTCTTCTGGTTCTGCACCCTGTCTTTTTCTGCCTGCTAATGTAACAGTTTGCTAATAACTGACACCAAAAATGAGATTGTCCATTCATTCAATCTAAATTAAAACCCCACAAGAACGGAAAGAAAAATGCAGGTAAAGAATTGTTGTAGGTTTAGTAAATTATGATACGAGCAATTCAAGGTTAGCAGCACAAGTTTGCTTTCATGCATAAGCAAAAAAGCAGTGCAAACTCAAAGTGCTATTCTACATACACCTTACTTACAACTTACAAAATGACAGTCTAGTTACTTCTACAAGTAACTTTATAAAGCATATATTAAACACCCAGACTCTTCTGAGAAAAAGAAAATGTTGGAAATATTTTCTACTGGAACAGTGAAACAGCTCATAGAGTGTTGTAATTTTGCTGAAATTTTGTTTCAAAGAAGCAAAAAGCTGATGATGTCGACTGTCTTTAATCCTTTCTTCTGAAATTACTATTCATAGAAGTGAAAGAGATCTACTAGGTTAGCAAATCCAAAACGATGCTGTCACAGGCAGCTATGAAGTGTCATGCTGTCCTATTTTCTTTTTATATTATTCTATGTATTACAGTACAAAAAAGAATTTAAATAAAAATGATTAATATGATTTTTTTTTAAATCCCTTCATACAAATTTTCAGATTTCGTTCCAGTTCAGAAGGAAGACACATTTCAAAAGCTTGATATCATTCATGAAAAAATAAAAGGCCCTCAAAAAGCTCCAATAAAAAATGTTTGTTATAAATGGCAGCTTTCTTGTAACATTTCTTCCACTGCTCCACAAATTCTTTCAAATAAATCTGACAGGGCAGCAAACAGGAGAAAGAATTGGTCGCAAATAATAAGTGCAGTTCCCACTGTTCATCTGAGAACAGAAACCAGCAGAGAAACAGTGTGTAAGTCTGATATGAACACTGCAATAAAAGCACAAAAGTCAACTCAGCAGGGTATGCTACATCTCCTTTCCTGCCTAGGTTAGTTCCATGCAGAAATCCCTGCACACAGAAGTTAGAACATATTCTGTTCTCTATGTCCACACTATGCATCTGACAGTTTCTGCATGCCACATATTTTAGACTACAAGCTGTTCTTTTATGCTAAACTGCAACTCCACCATACAGACCCGTAGAAAAAAAAAAATCATTGAATTTAATATCAAACAAACTTCCTTTTAAGCCACAGGGGGCAACATGTTTAATGGATGCCAGAGCTTCTAAGATCTGGCATTCAAAGCACTCACATCTGGAGGAAGTGTGCAGTATTTCTCTATTTTTTTTTCTTTCTTTGTTTTATACTTCTAATTTGATCTTCATGCAACATTGCTGAGAAAAGTATTGCAAAGCTAATGAGTAATGAATGAAGATGAAAGTGAGCATGTTGTAAAATCTATTCTGCTTGTTGATGCATGACAATATTTGGTATGAATAAAATGTTTTATGCCTTTTTTATTTGCAAAGAATTCAGAATTCTAGCACTTTTAGAAATTAAATTCTTGATTAAAAAAAAGTGAAGTATAACTGTAATATATAGAAACAGCTTGGGCAATATTGCTTTTGGATCAGATTTGAACTCTATTATGAAAACAGCAGTAACGATCCAATTGTTTGATGCAGAAATCAAACACAGAAATTACCGTGTGCCCCTGTGATTACAGAGTCAAAGTCTTGTGGGATTTACCAGTCTGCTAAAATTCTGAGGCTCCTAGGTATCGAAGATTAGAATTATACATCGTGAGACGTTTTTGTGTCAGCGTTAAACTAACACACCTAAATATGTTTTGCTTCCCAAAGTAGTTTGCAATAAGTAACTTTGTCTTCAATTATATATTCAGATGGGAATCCCATTTTACATTTTATTCATCAACAGAAGAGATAAAAGCAGTTAGAAAATACTTGATAGCAGAGTTTTATTGCAATAGTAAATCATACCTCTGCTATAAAAGTTGAGGGAAGCATTATGTGAGGTTGTGTTACACTCCAGGATTTTATAGCCTTGAAAAAAATCAGCAATAAATTTGAATAAGGCTGAGGAAGAAAGCAGCTGGAGATGCAAAAGAAAAGTGACACCTTTATACTGTACTTCTATTTACCATTTATCTGTCATTTTTACCTCCACATCTTGAGATTAGAAATCTTTTTTGCATAGATAAAATGTCAGTGACAACTTTCTATTTTAACACCTTGGGCTGTCAATGACACTTTGTTTTAATAACTTCCAAAGAACTTCTAAGTATTCTGTGTCTTACTTGGTAGAGGAACGAGAAATACAGAAAGGAAAAATGTTTGCAGGTGAAATATTTTATCCCTGTTTCCTATTTTAGGTAATCAAAACTAGTGCAGGTTAAAAGAATAACCAACAGCTTGGAATTGTTTTTTACAAATAGTACAAATTAATATGGGTTGCTCCATTTACAACATTTACACATAAAAATAAACTTGATAGCTTGTATGAATCCAAGTTTTAGCTAGAACAAATTCCACTACTTCTTATTATTAAAGATACGAAAATCTGAGGATAATACATTGTTTGATACTGACTTCTTGTTTTGTTTTGTAGGAGGTGGGGGAGTTGCAACGCCTTTCAGATAATGCTAGTAAATCACTTGAAAATCTAATCCTGAGCCAAACTCTAGGCATAATCCTCTTCTCAATAGTTCCAGAGCCTATAATGCTAGCAGTGAATTTAATAAAGGATTTAGATACCTTTGTAGCTAAGGGTCACAATGTGGTTTTTTTCCTAATTTCCTAATTTCACAAGTTAATAATTTACAAATCCTTCTGTGCTAAAGATGTTCTCACAAATGCAGCTGTTGGTATGTCTTGAGTACTAGAAAATCCATGGCATAACACAAAGCCTTTCCTTAGAGTCATTCTGAATATCATTGAATCAAGAATTTTTTTCATCCTTTCTTGGAGGAAAAATTTTCACATCCTTTATGCACAGAAAAATTCCACTTTTGCAGATGTTTTCTACAACCATCTTTGTTGTACATCTAGGACTTCTATCTACAAGCACATCCCCTTACTGTTTCTCCTGTAACAACTCCGAAATACAGAAAAATTGAAAAGTCCATTCTCTGTGGATAGTACTTTGTGTAGTTTTCTAGTAGGTTTAACACTCAGAACCTTTTGTGAACTATAGTTAGAGACAATTTCACCTCCAATTTTATAATTAAGACGATTATATTTTAAGATATTGATTAGGAAAATAAATTAGAAACAGTCCAGCCTGAAAGTGATGAAAAGTATCTTTTGCCATTTAAGAATCTGAAAATACTGAATGCTAATTGTGTGGAGTAATCCCAGGCAATTTTGAACTTGCGGAAACAGTAAATGCCGTGCACGTGAAATGCAAACTTTTTTCATGTTCGACCGACCCTCACTCTGCATGTTTTCTTAACAGGTTTAACAGGTGTGGCATTAATGTAACTGTGACATGAACATCACCTATAATTTACATAAGTTGTTCATGGATAATATACTCTTTCCCCAAAACCAAGAAACAGAAAACCAAGAGCATCCTTCAAATCCTTCTCAATCATACACAGAATGATTAGGAATAATTAAAATTTATGTTTCACTATATCTTTTTTTAAAAAAAATCTTTTTCTAATTGCATCTAGATAGCTTTCATTTACATCTTCAGAAAAAAACCTAGCCTAAAATACATTTGACAAAATACTTCACAGTTTCACAGCCAATGTATCTGTGTCTGCACAGCAGATCTGTGTCTACATGTCTCTGTAAACATGTGGATAGGTAGGTGGATAGACAGACCACACTCTAGAAATGCACACAAAGATATTATATTATACAAAATATTCATAAAGATGTATATTTGTGTCTCATTATCCAGGGAAAGTACGCAAATTACAGTTTGGGATTCTGTAGAAATGGTGGGAGGTGGGTGTTTCTTTTCATTTTTCCATAGATCCACGGAACACTGCCAAAATAATAATATACATATAAAAGAGTACCACTCTGTATTATTTTAATCCTCAGCTAGCCAAATATTTTCTATTGAATACTATTTTAATAAATTTGTTTTAAAGTAGGCATATCAACAGCATTTACCTTCACCCAGCAGCTCACAAAAAGAGGAATTCAGGAAACTTGAAATGACAAACACAAAAATCTCTTCATGAAGGAAGGTAACATGACATGTCATTCAATCAGTTAGTCTAAAGCTTTACTCCCTGCTCCTCACTTCTGCACAATATAATTTCCTACTGTGAAAACGAAATATCATTGTCATAATTGGCAACTTACGAACTAAAATGGTGTGACTGGATAGCAAAAGTTCCTAAAATAAACTTTAGAGGTATTACCAGGTTACTAGAATGAAAGAAAAAATCTGTGTTTTGTTTTGTTACAGGTTTTTTTTCAGAAAAGTAGTAGCTGTTTATCCAAGTCTGGTCAGAGAAGAGCATTCAGAGCAGTCCTCAGTTAAGAATCCTTCAAGAATTTTAGATATCTTACTGTTTCAGTATAGAGATTGATGAATATTTTTTGGAACTAATGAAATGCTATGACCAAATATCACTGTCTGTAGGATGAATCACATTGTATTGAGGCTGCTTTCTTTTCTTATACTTTGAATGAGAGACAAAATTTCAGTTTTTAGCACTGGCAGATAAACAATGTGAAACTTTGGGAGCAGCAAGCGTCTCAGCTAAATGTAGTTATTAAAATTAAAGATCCAATCTCAGTTAATTAACTTATTTTAATGTAATGGATACACATCGTCAAAAAATAATGATAACAAAACAAACAAAATTTATGATGTATTTAGACACAGATATATCTAAAATGGGTGAGATTAAGCAGCCTGTGGAGGTACCTATATCTTTCTATTTCATCACACAGCTGTAAGGTGCCTAATTGTTCCGACAGTTGAATCTATTAACATCTAGCCCTCTGCCAACAGTGTTCTAGGTGTGCATCCACATGATGTAATTTTATCAACAACCGGATTGTTTCTGTGACAGGTATTTTTTAAAAAAATCTAATTTACTAATGCAAAATAAAAAGTGAAAATAATCATTTTGTATTGAAAGGTACATTTGAAAGTTTGACATCTCACTGAACCAGTGTTTCAAAAGACTGTGAAATGTCAAGAATAAGATTTTTTTCAAGTCTGAGAAAAAAAGATTGCAAGTTGTCAATCTTCTGTTTTTAATAGCAAATACAGAATTTTCTAAATGAATTTATTCACTTTTGTGACTGCCTATTTACTGTTGCTGTCGAAACTGGTTCAGATTTTTTAAGTGCTCAGAAATCTTCACTGTGACACTGTAGATTTTTAACTCTTTCAGACAAGTGAGGAACACCTGTGTGTGTACTTGTAATAAAGCAGCCTCTTGATTAAAAGATAAAAAATCCCAAACAACTGAAAGACGAGGGTAACATGGTAAAATTAGTCTCTAGCCTGCTTTCAGGGAACTCAGAGGGGGGTTTGACTACAGAACTGTAGTGTGAGGAACTGAAGTTAACTTTTTTTTCATATGCGCTCTTTGATGATACTCAGACAAAGATATCAAAGTTTAGAGAATGGTGTGATCAATCCATTTCAGTCTTGAAATCTCAGAATCAGATGTTTAAGTTGAAATTAGACATTTATTGACCTCTTTGTTGGTATTCAGTGTTCCTGAATTCATAGGACTTTAACTCACATCCATTGTGATCAACAAAAGGAGAGCATATCATGGAACTTAGTAGACTATGGTAATATCAGAGTTTTAATACTGTTCTGTGAATATGCCTCATTTTTCTTCTAATGCTGCAGTGTTACAAGCCAATCTCAAAAATGCACAGACTAATTATTTTAACCAGGTAACGCCACACAGTCATAACTTATTGGTAAATCTTTGACACAGTCCTGATATTCTGTGTTAAATTCAGTTCTGGTGAGTCATTTACTATGGGCACCTCACAATTTTGATTCATTCTACCATGCAGCTTGAAGTACAGAAGCGAGACCTAAACTAGCAGTCTATTTAATCTAGGCTATCAACTTGAGTGCCTCAATTAACTGCTAGAAATGAAAGCATGAACCTCCAATTTGTTGCAATGGCAATCCAGATTTATCTTATTGCAGAGGTGGATTCATGCAGGAAGTTATCATCCATACACGAGCAATCACGCAAGTACCTGGGAATTTGGTTCTTAGTGAGTTTTCTAAGTCTCTATGAATAGTGAAAAAAAAATTATTCCAAAATCTACCACATTTCCTTTTAATATCTGCTATGAAAAGATAATTAATGACATTGAAGCATTACAAAAAAGATGTGTCTTTGGATTACATACATAATATACATGGCTACATAAATTTTTCAGTAGCCTTAGAGAACCAATTATAAACACCTTCGGTAAAAATTAGGCTCAGTATGCACGCCTACATACACGGTTCCTGAGAAGAAAACATTCAGAACATGCACATGCTCTCAGGTGCTGCAGCACTGAAGAATTTTAAAATTAGAGGCTATAGAAGTTGTGCCCAAGAAAATACTGATTTTTTTTTTTAAGTTGGGTTCTTTTGCTAGGTAAATAACCGCTGCTAGGCCACACTTTATCTGTGGGACACATCCATAAAATGATACCTCACTATTAATTATAATTTCTTGTTCATTTTAATGACATTTGAAAAGCTTTTGTAGCTCACTAAATGAGCCGCTTGGACTCCTTTTCTGCCTGGTTAGTGACTACCGGCAAGTAACAGCGTACAGCAGGGATAGTCTAATTACTGCCAAAACCAAAGGTCACCTAATTCCAGGCAATGCAAATAGACTAATTATATTGTTTCTTAAGGAGTCTTCCAGACATGTGTCAATCAGCAAAAATAGAAAATATCAGAATTAGAAGTCCTATACCAGCATAATTTCTACATATTTCTATTTAGAATAATGTAGTGAAATGACACCACATGAAATTGGTTGATAGGGAATTTAATTACCATACTTTATAAAAAGGAAACCATGGGACATTAAAAAAAATTGGAAACTCTTTCTGTGACCTTTAAGCAATTAGTGTTTCATAATTATGTACATGGAGTCTGTAGTTACTTTTAATAAAACCCCAAACCCCACTCCCCAACAAGCCACACTTTACATTTGTATTCTTTTTTTTTTTATGTATAAATAAGGAAACTTCATATTGGACCAATATTTTTCATCATTAATCTGGAAGGAAAGAAAACAGTAAAGTACCCACATAAATTAAACATTATAGAACTCTGACTTCTGCTTATATGATTGCTTGAGCTCTATGTACATTATCTTTAAATTTTTATCTAACACCTTTGGAAAAATTGCACTATCAGTGACACACACATATCCAAATCAGCAACGGATATTTCAGTGTGTTCACCACATCATTTCAAACAAAACCATTCACTAGAACAACAGTTTTAATTTAAAACTATCACTGTTACTGATATGAAAATTCTCCCAGAAAAATCTATCCCCAGCAACAGAGAGCTCAGCACCAGCACACCATACTGACAATGTATTTTCTACCGTACAGGTAACAGGGTCATTAACAGCAAGAATTAAAAAATGAACAAATTATAATGCAAGACTGTTGAACAAGAAGTCAAGCCTGTGAATGCCATACATTACGTGATATTCAACTATGTTCTGTCACCAACTGTAAGTGCTGTCTATCCTGCTTTCACACATATGCCTGAGTAATAAACCATCCACTGGCTCCTGTGGATGATATTGAAAAATAGTGTTAGCTCTGAGCTATTTCCTTAATTCTCCAGCATGAATTATATCTGAAACAGCACTGAAATTTCCTAATACACTACATGTGTTTTAATTCTACCTTTCAAAGTTACTTAGAAATGTCATTTTTACTTGGACGTGAGGCTTACAAAGGCTTTGAAGCCGCTGATAGGCAGCACGTACAGGTCCACAGTACCAGCAAAGCCTGTTTTAAAGAGCTGGAAAAGTCAAACCCTGAAATGCAGAGACAGATGTAAAGAACACGTGAGATTACAGTCCGTCCTGTCAAGAGGAAGCATAAACAAAACAAAACAAAACAAAACAAAACAAAACAAAACAAAACAAAACACCCAACGCACTGTTCCTGGTATTCTCTAATTCGTCTGTGCATAGGCTGCTTAGAAAACAAATGACAGAAAATGTGAGAACCGCTAACTTGTAAACTCAAGTCTGCAGCTGTCATTTGAATATGGTTTTAGCACATGTTGCAGTACAGGAGGGGTGGGCTACATGCAAATCCCACAATCAAGAAAACTTCAGTTTTCATGGCAAGCCTGTGAGACATTTCCAGTTTCTAGTTTTTGGCCCACTGGGCAGCCACAAACTAGTGGCCTAGCACCAGTTCAGCCCAGACACACTGTCGATTTACACAGCTTAACCAGCAAGTCAGACTTGTCGTCAGTCATTGTTCTCAAAGGAGGTACACAATTCCCCACTGGATACCAGGACAAACAGGTAATTAAAAAATCTGCAGCTGCACATTGTGTGTTGCTTTCCTCCATTCTCAGGACAGAACAGTTTAAAGATATACACAGTGCGACATCCTATCCTATAAACTGTCATCCCAAAGCAATGTAATTGTAGCGCCTATTGTTTGCCGTGCCTGAGTTCATTCTTCATAACTTACTGTGCTGAATGTCAAATTAGTGTATTCACATTATAACTGTGATTCTACCGATACATGGTTTTCTGTGGATGTAATTATATAGGTTCAAAGTAGTGAAAAATGTATTTGCTTCTTTCTACCAGTTTTCTATCCTACTTAACTAAATTTTCAGAAGAAGCAGAAGCAGGCTTTCATGCAGTGCAGTGTCCACTACAATATTTAAATGAATAATTTACTATCCATATTGACTGCACTGATCATCTAAATTTAGAGATATCAGACTTTTAGCAGATGGTATACTATAGACAGTAACTCTTTGTCGAAAGTGCTTCTGGAATATGCAATTTGCTATGGTAAACTGGTCCATCAAATCAATCTGGCATTCTGCCTCTGGGGAAGGGTAATGCTTAATCCTCTATAGAAAGATGAACTTCTCCCATAATACATTTGGTCAATTGTGCAATGCTACACATTCTTGAGTGGAAGGAAAAAAATCTGGATGCTTTCAGGTAAGTAGAATTTGTTATGGTATCAGCTGGAAGATAGCCAATATCCGAATAAATTATATTTTATATTAAGGGTATGACCCTAATATCCCCTAATCTTATTGACTTAAATGGAAGCTCTCTACACGCAGTATTTTCAGGGGTAGACAACAAATTGTCACATAGTTTTACAGTTAGGATATGGAAAGGAAATTAACAGAAAGAGAAGGTGTGCCTGCTTTCTATTTTAGGTTAATGCACTTGTAAGGACAGGAAATACTATTGTGGTTATTTGATTTCCTGTATATTATAGATACTACACTTTAATTATTTCTGCTTAAAATTCAATACTTAAGCTTGATTTAGACTATATCTTAAAAGAAGAAAATGAATAAAGGTCACATTTTTATTTCCAGTGACAGAAAATCTATCAATTGCATCAGAAAGTAGTTTCCAGGATTAGTTACAATATCCATCTTATTTTTAGTTTGATTTGGTCTATGTTCTGCTTTTAGACATTACACTTCGACATTTTCCTGCCTTCAGACTTAATAGACCAGCATTAAGAATTTTTGTTCTCCATGTAGGTATTTATAGCTTCTAATCAAATCTCTACTAAAGCCACCATTTTTTTTGGACTAAGCTCAGGTTTTCATTGCAAAGCATGTGTTCCAGTCCTTTCAATCATTTCTTTGTGCTTCTTTGACATTTAGTGTTTTGTTTTTCTATCTGATGACACCAGAATAGGACACAATATTCATGGTATATCCACACTAATGCCAAGAGCTGGGGCAATATAATCTGATGAGTCTTATTCAATATTTGCATGGCCACTTCTCTAAAAACCTTTTGTGAGCTCACATTCTATTCTTTATGCAGTATTTCCACAAAATTTTCACTTTGTGAAAGTAGCTGCTTTCCTGAAGCAATTGTTTCCCATCCGTATGTTTCATTGTCCCAGGATTTTACAGTGCTCACAGTGGAATTAATACCAGTTTACCAAGTCTGTTCAGAATTAGCCATTAATTTTTTTATTACTAAGCACTTAGCAACTTATGTGGCACCAGAACACTGTATTTTTTCCGAGTTTATCATATATTTTCTCAACACATAAAGTAAAGGAGCAACAAGAACCAATTTCCCTCCTGCAGCACAAATGCCCTCTTGGTTCATTTTCTTCACGTTCAAAAATTTGCCTTTCACTTTATTTATATAATCAAATATGTAGCCATTTAGTCATGCTATTCACACTTGATGGTGGGAAACTTGCCATATAGTTAGATAAATCAAAAAAAAAAAAATAACTCATATCACAAAATTTTTTTTACCTTTAGTTGTTCAAGGACACATCAGTAATGCATTAATGTTACAAAGAGCTCAAGAGATCGTACAGAATGGCCAGTTCACAGGATATTAAATCCTGCTTGAAGCCAAGCAAAAATATTATAATTAAATAAGCCCTGATGATCCTTAAGCAGGTGATTAGTGGGTTTCCAACTTCTCTATAAACATTATTGATACTGTGTGCACCACCAAATTGGAATAAAATATGTAATAGTTTGCAAACCTGAACAAACTTTGTCATATAATTTCCTTCTAGCTGCAGTTATAGCAGGAATCTGTTACACATGTTTAATTTGTCCTTTTCTGGACAGTTTAGTAACAGCGCATCCCAATTTGCTTTTTCATTTTTACAGTAGTTTCCTAACAGGAAGAAAATAAGAAGGACTGTTGGTATAGTGCTAACTCTAATTTATGTTTTCAGCTTCATAAGATTTTTTCTCCCCCTTTGCTCAGATTGAGTATCTATTGTTTTCTTCTCTTGTAATGAATACCTGGTAGCAACAGCTGATAATAAACTCTGCTAGCACTGTATTTTGACAGTTGAACACACTAGCAAAAGCTTTGCTATTCTATGCTAGTTTGAAACTAAATCCATCTGATTCTAATCCACAACAGAAAAAAAACATTGTTAAGCTGACCATAGTAAGAGATACCAGAAATACCGCAGACTGGCTGCTGCATTTTTTGCTTCCTATTTTAAACTCTCACATAATGTCAATACACGTTGGCAAGAGTTGATACATATCTGACTTTCATCAAGGTGCAGAATAGCCTCAAAAATAATACAAGCATGTGTTGACTTAGTTTTTAAAACATGCTAGGGCCTCTTATGAAAGGTGTTATGAAAACTGTCCATGGTTTGTATGTCCTGAGCCATCTAAGTAAATCAAGCATACTCTAGCAGTTTCCAAAAATACCATGGAAGTATAAAATTAAGTGAAAACTATTGCAACAATGAAGTGATACAAGGGAACAAAAACAAATTTGCATCTAAAACAAAGGGCTGATCTAGAGACCAGAATCTGAATATACTTATTAATATTGTTCATATAGCATGTTATTAAGAGATCTTAAAATCTAGTGCTTGAAATGGAATTTTAGTTATTTTTGAGTTCTGTGTCTTTGCAAGCAAGGGGAATTGTTCCCAGTAAAAATAGTTCTACTTATGCTACACAAACTTACAACCTGCAAAGACTAGCAGAAGCCTTTAAGAGGAGAAGAACATGTAGGAACAATTTTTTCTGCTTCTGACTTCCTCCAAGCTTATTTGAGATCTCCAAGAAAGTATATTACCATCCTCATTCCCTTCCCAAAGAGTCAACAGCAATAACAATGCCGAGTGAGTGGGGCTTAGGATAGAGGTGGCTTCTTTCTAGGTGAAACTGAAGTATACTGAGCAGTATTGCTGCCTTCTGAATGCAATGTGACATTACCCTCTAACACACAAAATTATGAGGATAAACTACTCTCTTCTTTTAATGTGTAATTATATTTCTGCATTATGATGCGCTATCATAAGTTAGCATTTGAAAACATGTCTTTCTCAAGTAACTGATATGGCTACTGATAAGATCTCCACCTTGGGTTGCACCTTAAACCAACCTGGAAACAATCTGCTATAGGAAGGTGCCATCCTGCTTGGTATGCTTTGTATCCCTTTATGAGCATTTGACATCTGCTCTCCAAATCTGCTCTGGCTGCCTGTTGTTTTTCAAGTGGAGTTTGAAGTGCTGGTTTTGACCTATAAAGCCCAAAATGACTTGAAGATTTCTTTTTTGAGAGACTGACTCACTCCCCATGTGTTAAGATTACTGACAGCACTGAAGCACCTTTGAGTGAAAGATAGGGAACTAATGACAAGGTATATGACTGCTCTTTCACTGCAGAATTCACTTCCACACCTATCTGAAGTGATCTAAATTTGTTAATCTTTAGAATATACCAAAAACCCCATCCATCTATACAGACATGTAGGTAGGATTGCTGTCACAAACAGTGAAAAGGGGAAGGGAATGTTTTGTGTGTATGGTTTTCTGTGGCCAGGGAATGACTGTTGCCCACTGACTAATGCTCCTGTCCATCGTGAGTGGCATTTTAATTTGTCAAGGGCACTGATAGGTCAAAAAAGATATCTGAAGGTGTTCTGAAGAAAACATACAGAGTTTTAACACTATATATACAGAGATGGGAGCATTAGAAATACCTCTATGAATGAAAGTGAACCTAACTCACCCTCCCCCCCAAAAAAAAACCCACCAGCCCACACTCACTTGGTATTAATTGAAGTATGAAGTGGAGTAAGGGAGAGACAAAACATTTTTCTGAATGGCTTTATAAAGTAATGACAACTACTTTATTAAAAGTCAGGACACACAAAGATACAATTATAATTGCACTTATAACTAAACTTCTTGCATTCTGATAATTTAAAGACATTTAAAACTAATGAGAGTTTGAAACTGGTTTAGGATGTGCATTTATACCTCGTGCCCTGCACAAGCACGTCCATTAACACCACCACTTTCCTGCCCAGGAAAAAACCCAAACCAAAAAACCTGTCACCTGTAGGTGACTGGAAAAGACTTCTACAGCCCTCTAGTGTTGCCAAACTACAGAACCTGGCTAAAAATAGACCAAAGCAATGCTAACTTCTGCCCCACATGCTGAAGGAAACCCTGCTGACTTTGCCACTGCCGGGCATGCAAATTATTCAGACAACAAAAATCACAGCTCTGGCAGAATGAGCTGTGTTGTTCTCACTCTCATATCACAAAGGATATGGTACCAAGTGGCAGAAAGGAAAGGGAAAAGGGAAAAGGGAAAAGGGAAAAGGGAAAGGGAAAGGGAAAGGGAAAGGGAAAGGGCAAGTGGAAAGGCCAAGGCAAGGCAAGGCAAGGCAAGGCAAGGCAAGGCAAGGCAAGGCAAGGAAAGGAAACGAGTATCAAAGATTCAGGTTAACTTTCTGTGTGCTATTTAAACGGCTGACTGGAGAATTTATTATGCCTGATTGCAGGCCTTCAGCAATAGCAA